>JACCDG010747102.1_pt1 | contig 19127 bp, 12 predicted proteins | sample 7442471 | NCBI WGS metagenome assembly JACCDG01 (sample SAMN15323444, study PRJNA562643) | freshwater metagenome | isolation source: river surface water | place: USA:Blue River Watershed | collected 2017-08-17 | reverse complement strand
CACCCCCAATTACCCGTTTGTTACTGGCATTATGTTTATGTAGTGCCCACCTTACCGCTCAGAAAACCGGAAACATTTATCTTCCACCACATACAAATGAAACCCCCGCCTTCTTTAAAGTATTTTATGATCCGGACTTTCCGGAAGACCAGAATATTTTTGCCCTGGATAGTGCCGCTGTACTTTATGAAAAAGAATTGGAAAGCAAGCAGGAAAGACCTCAAGAAACAGAGATAATTACGGGTGAAGAGCAGGAAGATGCGTACCTCCTGTATTACAAACGCTGGCGTCGATCGGTGGATGAGTTTATCCAAAGCAACGGCACATTGCTTAGCAGTGAGAATCATCATGCGGCATTCACAACACCGCGTACGAGCAAAACTAACAGCCCAACATCTTCCTGGAGCCTGGTGGGGCCCGTGGAAACCTACTGGAAATACCAGGACAATGCAGCTCAGCCTCCCTGTACCGAACAAATTAATATGTATTGCTGTGTTATTGCACCCTCCAATGCCAATGTGTTATACGCCAGTGCTGAAACCGGAGGAGTTTACAAAACCATCAATAAGGGGCTAAGCTGGACGCTTGTTTTGGATGAAAATAGTACTTACGACGCCTTAATTGTGAACCCCTCCAACCCCAACATAGCCTATGCCGGACGCAACAATACGATTAAAAGAACAAGCGACGGGGGCATTACCTGGATCAGCGCAACTCCTTCCTGTGGCAATGTAAATGCGCTGGCAATTAACCCCTCTGCTACCAATACCATTTTTGCTGCAACAGCAAATGGTTTATACAAATCTACCGACGGAGGCGCTACCTGGGCTCTAAGCGGCGGAATGAACACAACTATTTATGATGTGTGGTTGAAAACCAATGATCCCAATACCATTTTTATAATTAGGAAAAATGGCGGTCTCATGGAGTTTTGGAAATCTGCCGATGGCGGGAACAGCTTTATTAAAAGCATGAACGGATGGACGCCTGTCAATGGCAGCGGAGCACGTTTAACTGTAACCAAAGCAGATCCTAACAGATTGTACGTAGTGGTACTCGGTGCTGCTCCCGATTCTACAGCTCCATACATATACCGGTCTAACGATGCCGGGCAGAGCTGGACATTAGCCTGCAGAGGCATTACCTCCGGTTTGGCAGGGAATAACTCCCTGCCCTTAGGGATGAGCAACGGGCAGGGTTACTATGATCTGGCTATACTTGCCAATCCAAACAATGCCAATGAAGTAATGGTGGCTACTACTTCAGCGTATAAGTCTACCGACGGGGCGCAAACTTTTAACCGCTTTGGGGGCTATGGTGGTAATTTTAGTATACACCCTGATGTACAATGGATGGCAGCGGCTGGTAATGATACCTGGATTGCAACAGATGGAGGCATGAATTACTCGACAGATTTTTTTACCAGTACAGTCAACTTCTCCACTCGAAATAATGGTTTGTTTGGTTCGGATTTTTGGGGCTTTACACAAGGGTGGAATGAGGATATTATGGCTGGCGGACGTTATCATAACGGGAATACGGTTATATCCGAAAATTACCCCTACTCCAAAGCACTGCGCATGGGCGGAGCAGAATCGCCTACGGGACATTATATGATGGGTCGGTCACACCATGTCGCTTTTTCTGATATAAGCGATGTAGTGGTGCCAGCAACACTGAATGGAGCCAGCAGCAATTTTTCCTTTAACAAATATCCTAATGGTGATGCTTATGGTTTTGATGCCAGTGATGTGGAATTCCTTCCCTATTCCTACAACACCGTTTTTGTGGGGGAAGGAAATGAACTCTGGAAATCTGCGAATGGTGGTATCAGTTGGGTTTCCGTTCACAATTTTGCGGAAAGGGTGAAACATTTTGAAATCAGCAGGAGTAATCCGGATGTGATTTATCTTGCTACTGCCTCCCACTTTTATAAATCCACCAACAGTGGGGTAAGCTGGATTCAGTTGGCTATGCCTGCTGGTATAAGTTATTATAACCTCGAAATAGCCGTAGATTTTACCAATGAAAACAATTTATGGATTTGTTCACCCAATAACAGCTCCAACAACCGGGTATTTAAATCTGTCAATGGCGGAAGCTCATGGATAAATCTTACGACATCCACCATTAACGGGCGCGGATATCGCAATATTGTGCATCAGGCCGGAACCGATGGCGGAGTATATATTGTTGGAAATGGGGGTTATGCCTATTACCGTAACAACAGCATGAGCGACTGGGTAGATTTTTCCAATTCCCTTCCCAATGGGATGAACCCCCTGAGAAGCATTCCATTTTACCGTGACGGGAAATTAAGAACAGCAGGAAGCAAAGGCGTGTGGCAGGTGGATTTTTATGAAAATAGTGTTCCAATTGCTCAACCTATGGTAGACAAGCTTACCAGCAACTGCCCACGCGACACGTTTTATTTTGAAGATTTTTCGGCACTCCAACATGCCGGCGCCAGTTGGAACTGGAGTTTCTCACCCGCCCCTGCTTATGTGAGTTCGGCTACCATCCGAAACCCAAAAGTGGTTTTTGGCGCAGCAGGCACTTATGATTACTCCTTAATGGTAAGCAACGGTGCGGGCAACGACACTAAAACAGTAGCTGGTAAATTAGTTATCAGCGGCAATGCCTGTGGCACGGATACTGTACCGGGTAAATTGCTGAACTTACAAAACGCTGGCGACTATGCTGAAGCGCAGGAGGCGCTGGGTATTACTACGAACACCATTACCATGAGTTGCTGGATTAAACCCAAGGGCACACAGGTAACCGGTGCCGGGATTTTGTTCAGCGCCAGCAATGGAGCCTGTGGGCTTAATTTTAAATCGAATAACCAATTGGGTTACCATTGGAACGATGAGGCAGGAAGCTATGGCTGGAATGGTGGTCCAACAGTACCTGCAGATGCGTGGTCGCATGTGGCGCTGGTAATTACCCCTACTTCCGCTACAATATATTTGAATGGTGTTGCTTACACCCGTACAGCAACACATATATCGGTAAATTTTAGCGCCGCTTTTCAAATGGGCATAGACCGCAGCAATACGGCTCGTAATTATAAGGGATTAATGGACGAGGTTTGTTTTTACAACCGCGTACTTTCGCAGAATGAGATACGTGAGTTGATGAATCTTACCCGCAACAACCCCAATGCCGGGAGTTTACCGGCTAAAGACAATAGTTTAATTGCCTATTATCAATTTAATGAAGGCGATGGTACACCGGCTTATGATAAAGCCGGACTAAACCATGTTAACCTGGTGGGCGCTACTGCAACAAAAAATACCGTATCCACTGCTCCGGTGGGCGGTGGCAATTTTCAACGCCAGGCCATAAGCGCTTCCGGAACCTATAACTTTGCCAAACCTGCAGTGGAAATTACATGCCCGGCAGGAGGTACTTATCCCGGTGGCGATGTGGTGGTGAGCCGCCTGAATGTTCCTTCCGATCAGTTGTGTTATAGCAGTATTCTGCCTGAACCGGCAGCTTATTATATTATTCGTAATTATGGCAATAACGGTACTTTTACTAACCTGAGCAGCATTAAATTCAGTAGCGTTCAGGGTACTACTACTGCTATGGCTACCGCACCCGTAAAATTGAAACTGTATATGCGGAGCGCTAATGCCGATGGGGCTGTGTGGATGAAAAATGATTCAGCCGATGTGGTAACTGATAACAATGGTACCGGAACAGTGAAATTTTCAACCGGACTCCAGCTAAGCAGTTTCGGGCAATTATCGATTGCCAATCAGCCCGGATCTAACGTCGTTGACATTCCGGATAAAGAGGAAAGCACTGTATTAGCTTTTACCCTACTGCCTAATCCCAGTAATACAGGTTGGTTTGTCATGAATCTGAAAAGCCCGGAAACCATACAACATGCTTCAGTAAAAATATACGATGAACTGGGTCGTTTGATTAAAGCGTTCTACCTACAGGGAAGCGATTTGCAACAGCCCGTGCACTTTCATGTTCCCGGACAGGGAATATATTTTGTAAGTGTGCATACTGATAAGGGAAAGGCAGTATCGAAGAAGGTAGTGGTTGACTAGGAAAAATGCACGTGATTTTTACGACTACCTGAATACAAGAACTTTATAATAATATGTTATTTGATTCTTTTGTTGTATGACTAATGTATAAATGCCATTGGGCACATCCTTAACAACAAGGTTGTCCTGAAGAACCGATTCCGTTACCAATTGCCCGTTCAGATTCAGCAAGCTGCATTTTGCCGGAACATTGTCTGTTATGATCCGAAAAACAGAACATGCTGGATTTGGGTATATTACTGGCTTTGCTGTAATTTTTTCATGCACATCAGCGCTTTCAGTTAATAAGGCCACGTTATTGCATGCAACCGTTCCGGCCAGCGTAAAATCACCGCCAACAAGTATCCCGTTTTGTAGTGGAAGTATGGCTTCAACGTCGCTGTTCACTCCACCCAGCAGGGTGTCAGTTACCACGCCGTCATAAGCCATAATACCTCTTCCGGAATGCACTATACCGTTCTCCAGAACGCGGTTAAATCCGCCGGCTAAATATAATTTACCCTGTATACTGTCTAAACTGTGTATATAGCTAATAACACCGGGCATTCCAATTATCGAAACCCCGAACCCGGCGTTCATCCAGGATGTTCCGTTCCAGCGGGCAACATTATTTGCTGCATTACCCCCGGCCTGTGTAAACCCGCCACCAACATACAAATCCCCGTTGTATTGTTCCATGCCATATACTACTCCGTTACAACCGACACCTGCAGCAGACCACGTTGTTCCATTCCAGATGGCCAGACCATTTACTGTAATGCCACCCGCCTTAACGAAATTGCCTGCAACATAGAGTTTTTGCTGGTATACAAATAACTGATGCGGATACATCACTGTGGGATAAGGAGCCATGCCTGATGCAAGTCCTTGTCCAACCGCCTCCCAAGCCGCGCCGTTCCATCGGGTCACACCCCTAATTATGCTGCCATCCACTTTGTCAAATTCGCCGCATACATATAACTGGTTCTGATATTCCAAAATGTCATAAAGGCTGGGAAGTGATCCAGTGTTGCTGAAAGTGCCTCCCAACACCTGCCAGGTGTTATTCTTCAAATAATACACATGGTTATTGTTTCCGGTGGCGTAGGTCAGGGCGTATAGTGTTGTATCTATTACACGCAGGCGGTGAACGCCATCAGAAGCCGGAAGGGGCAAGGGTAGAGCCTGCCAGTTTCCATTGGTATATTCATATAGGTATGGGCTGGGCTGGGAAAAGGCGTATACTTTACCTTTATAATTTTCAAATCCAATAACAAATGTGTTAGCTGGTATTCCTGTTCCGTATGCCGACCATTGCTGTGCAGACAGCTTTATACTGAATACAATGCATAGTAAGGCTGGAATAAATGAAATTCGCTTCATTAATTGTCAGTTTAAAAGGTGTAAAATTAACATTTTCTGGCGCTATTTTCAGAACCCTATATTATTCAGCATAATATCCATCGTTTGGCAGCTTTGCGAAGTGGTCTCTGTGTAGCGCCTGCGGCAGAGAACATTTTGCAAAACTAATATATAGACGAAAGTATAACACAAGTTGCAGATATTGCTGCCCAACAAGGTAGGTTGTAGCCATTCTCCCGGTTCAATGGGATTGAATTGGTAAATGCCTTATCCATCACTATTACTTCCCGGCACATTAAAAATAAACCCTACGCCAAACACGTTTTCAATACTTAAGCTGGTATCTTCTTTTAGGTATTTGCGTATTTTAGTAATGAATACATCCAGGCTTCTGCCCAGAAAGTAATCGTTCTCGCCCCAAAGGGCTTTCAGCATCTCTTCACGCTTAATTAAATGATTGCGACGATCGGATAAGTATTTCAGAATATCACTTTCTTTTTCGGTAATACGTTTTGTTTTCTTGCCAATTGTCAATGACAGATTCATTGCATCAAATGTATAGGCGCCAATACGGATTAGTTCTGCTTTTTCCTGAGCCTGATGTTCTGTCGATCTTCGGATAACAGCACGTATTTTCCAGAGTAGTTCTTCTTCATCAAAGGGTTTGGTAATGTAGTCGTCAGCGCCGAGGCCATAACCTTTCAGCTTATCCTCGCGCAATGATTTAGCTGTGATAAACAGAAATGGCATATGTGGATTTTTTGCGCGAATCTCTTTGGCCAGGGTAAAACCATCCTTGCGGGGCATCATTACATCTAAGAGGCACAGATGAAAGCGGCCTGACTGAAAGGCTTTCAGAGCCATATCACCGTCTTTACATAACTTCACTTCAAATCCCTCTCCTTCCAGATAATCTACGAGGAGGATGCCCAGATTGAGGTCGTCTTCGGCTAGTAATATTTTAGACTTTGCGTCAGGCATAGGGTAGTGCAATGGTAAAAGATGTCCCCGTGCCGGGCTGAGCTGCCCTATAAATATCTTCTGTTTTTTCACTTTTTAACATAATGTTTCCCAGGTGCAGCTCCACAATTTTTTTTACGTACGATAAACCAAGCCCGAATCCCTTCACATCGTGTACATCGCCGGTAGGCACACGGAAATACTTGTCGAATACTTTTTGCTGGTATTGTTCTTCTATACCAATGCCCTTATCGGAAATGACCAGCACTATATAATTACCAGTATTGTAGGTGTGCAGGGTTATTTCCGGCACTCCATAAGAATATTTTATTGCATTGTCGATCAGGTTGCAAAGAGCATTCATAAGATGCGCTTTATCACCTTTAATTTGTTCCTGCACGGCTTCGAGGTATAATTCGATATGCCCTTGTTTGTTATCCAACTGCATAGACATGTTTTTAACACAGGCTTTAATAAGCTGATGAAAGCTTAGTTTTTCCTGCCGCAGAGGTATTTTGCCTTTTTCCAGAGCACTCATGCTAAGTACCTGCTCCACCTGTTGACGCAATTTTTCGTTTTCACTGAGAATGATTTCGGCATAATGCTTTAGCTTTTCTTCCTGCCGAAGAGTAGGGTCTTTAGTTAACATTCTGCCAGCCAGCGCAATGTTGGTAAGTGGCGTTTTAAATTCATGGGTCATGTTGTTTAAAAAATCCATGGTGTGTTCCGATAACCTTTTTTCCCTTTGCAGGGAAGCCACTGTGCGCCAAAACATTAACAATACTACTAGCACAAGAAGAATGGATGCAATGAAGAGCCCACTCATCTCCTGGCGTATAAATTGGTTTTTCTCCGGGAAAAAAAGCTTCAAACCGTATCCATTCTTCATTGATACCCGATCGAATCCTTCTTTATAACATCCAGGCTGTGGCGGATAATTGTTGTACTGTAACGCATTTATACTATCCCTTTTAGCTTTAAGGATCTCGCCTATAGTACCTTGGAAAGAAATAGGCGGAATGACTTCAAAGGTATAAGCCATCTGGAAGTTATAAAACATCATATAGTGCTTCAGCAGGGAATCTATTTTATGAAAGTCTTGCTTCCCGGACTTACTTAGGGTCAGGGTATCAGCCAACAGGGCATCGGTGGTGCGCGCTAGTACCAGGGCTGCTTTTTCATTAAAAAGCTCTTCTTTTAACCGGGCAGTATTAAACAACCAGTTCGCCTGAATAACCAGTACGATAACCAGCGCCAGGGTGGAGGAAGCTATAAATAGATTGTTTCGGTTGAAGCGCATGAGAATAACCCAAAAATAACTAAAATAAGCGGCGTGACCTATGTATTAACAAGTCGTTAACAAGCCAATAACTACTCAATAACAGGATTCGTTTTATTCCGGATTACCTTTGTTGTGGAACATAATAAACAGCATCATGAAAACAGTAACGACAAGCCTCTTCTCCCTTTTTTCTCTATGGGTATTGTGCGCAATAACTTCCTGCGATGAACCGCAGGAAATTAAACCGTTGAATTCTTTTGTTAAGGAGCCTGCGTATACGAACGCCAGTTCCAGTGGTTTTTTCAGTTACGGAGACACGCTTAAAAAGAAGACAAAATCGGAACCCTGTCCGGTGTTGGTTGGATCTCCTGCGTATAATAATACCAAAGGTTTTTTTGAGAACGGCGATATTATAAGAGATTTTGATTGTCCCGACAGCCGCTTTTTTCCTCCGGTCGATATTAATGACTGGCATAAAGTACCTGTAGTAACAGGCCGCCTGCCCAGGTATGCAGAAACCATGAATGGTACTGCCATTGCCCACTACGGCGAAAAGGCAAATGATAAGGTGAAACCTTACAATATGTCTTTGCCACGCCTGGCTTATTACAACAATCCGCAAACCGGAAAAGAAACCCTGGTTATTGTGATTCAGGTAACACAAACGGCAACCGACACCGTGGTGGGTTATCGCTACCTAACCGGTGGCTGCGGCGGGTCGGCATTTTATCGTTTCCATTTTTTAACAAAGGAGGAAGTTAAGAAGGTACCCGAATGGTGGGCTTTGCATGGCGCATCAGGATATTTTGAGAACGCAAATTAACGTAATGATTATATTGGTAAATATGAGAAAGCGGAAAATCGGTCGGCTGGCTTTTGTTATAACGGGCTTATACTTTATTGTGGCCTGCCAGGCAACTAAAAAGAACGCAGTGAGCACAGCTCCTCTGGCATCTACACCCAAAACAACAACTACCCGACCCGGTAATTCGCCGGGTTCCCTGGTACTTACACCACATCCCAGTGGCACTCAGGCTCCCGGAAACGAAGAGTTGAACGCTATACAAGTGCAGTACAAAGAGGTGAGTATGGAACAGCTGCAGGCCGGCCACCGCATTTATACCGGAGGACCATGTATTAATTGTCACGGCCCTATAAGTATATACAAAATTGGGCTGGATCAATGGAAAGATATTATGGATGATATGGCGCAAAGGGCTAAACTCAGCGAGGCGCAAAAAGATGCCGTTTATAAATACGTACTGTCCATAAAGGCGACAGAGCCTAAATAAATGTGTGGCACACCATAGATGTGCTGCGTTTCCTCATCTATTTTACAAATCTCTTCCAGGAGTGGTCTTAATCACTGATCGTCCTGCTGGAATCTTTTGTGTTTGTTGGCAGGGTAACTCATCTCTGTGTCAATTATTCAGCGCCTTACTTGTTTCAAATATTATTTAACAGCTACCAGCCCCGGGAAACCTCGGAGCTCGCCGAAGTATGCTTTTTGCTTTGCCAGGTCGCAACCCGGCTCAAATGTATGCTGTAAATTTACCCTGATTAAACAAGAAAAGCAAAAGGAGATAAGCGGCAGGTATATGGAGCTTATGCTACATGCTAACACCATATTGTCTTCCGGAAAAACGGATTTAATAAAAAATACCTAAACCTTGTTGACCTTTTCCAAATTCCACCATTAATGTTAAAATAGGCAGTATGAGTGATGCAGAAATTATTGAATTGATTCGTTCGGGAAACCACCACCGGGCAGCGGGAAAATTATATAAATACTACCCGGTAATTCGCAAAATGGTATTACATAATAGTGGTAGCCGACAGGATGCAGAGGACCTTTATCAGGAGGCTCTTCTGGTATTGTGTAGAAAAATATCCGATAATGCTTTTGAATTAAGTAGTAGCCTTAACACCTACCTCTATAGCGTGAGTCGCTTCATGTGGTTGGATGAACTTCGGAAAAGAAATCGACGCCCTTCCACAACATTAGTTGAAGAAACGAGAAAGGCGGAAGATCGGCACATACAACAAGCACTGGAAGAAGAACACAATTATTCGCTGGCGGAAAAAGCCTTTATGCAATTGGGTCAGAAATGCCGGGAGCTTTTGCAGCTTTTCTACTTCAAAAAATTAAGCATGAAGGAAATTGCACCCCACCTTGGTTTTGGCAGCGAAAGGGTGGCTAAAACACAGAAACACCGCTGCATAGAAAAAGCCAAAGAACATTTAAAAACGCTGGAAGAAAAGATTTAATCTCAAAAACGAACAAACATGGACAAGTTTACCGAGCATATAGATAAGTACCTGAGCGGGGAAATGAGCGCGCAGGAAAAAGCGGATTTTGAAATGGCCATAAAAAATGATGCTACGCTGAAAAAAGAAGTAGAACAACATCAGCAAATTATAAAAGGGGTAGAACGTGCGAGCATTCGGGAAGCCATTAAACAGGGCTTTCGCAAAGCGAAAGTAAAAAGCAAGCTTATGAAATGGGGTATAGGTATGGCAATAGCCATAGTCGGAACAGGAGCTGTGCTGCTGGTAAAAAAGCAACTGAATAAAAATACTGACGACCAGGTGCGCTATGAGTGGAATGAAGAAGGAAACAAAAACTGGGCGGAAGCCGACCACCAACTGGAAGCGCAGTTGTTTAGCATTAACCCTGTGTGCGATACTGTAGTAGAAACCAAAGGAGGGATTATTTTTTCCATTCCGGCGGGTGCCTTTCTGAACAAATTTGGCGAAGCAGAGCAAGGGGCCGTAGAGCTGGAAATAAAAGAAGCCCTGAATGCGATGGACATTATGAAAGCCGGATTAAGTACCATGAGCGATGGCAGGTTGCTGGAAACCGGAGGAATGTTTTACCTGAATGCGCGTAAGGGTGCAGACAACCTGAGTATAGATCAGAGCAAACCCCTTTATGCCAATGTGCCGGCAGCAAAAAAAGACAACATGATGTTGTTTGAAGGCAAGCGTATGCCCGATGGAAGTATTAACTGGGTAAATCCGCAACCGCTGGAAAAATCATTAACTACAGTAGATATACTCAAACTCGATTTTTATCCACCCCGCTACCTCGATTCGCTGAAGAAATGGGGATACAATACCAAAGACAAACACTTTACCGACAGTTTGTATTATTCTTTCGGGAATATGTGTGGGGAAGATATGTACACTGCGGATACAATACGAAGGAGTAAAGCCATAACTTTAGATGAAGCTTTAATGATTAAATCCGATTCAACCCAAAAAAGAAGTTTTGATGGAAAAGCCTTGTTTAAAATGAACTGTGTAGTTTGTCATACTATGAATGATAAAAAACTAACCGGACCAGGATTGCAAGGTGTTACAGATAGAGCGCCAAAGGGCGATTGGTTGTTCAACTACACTAAGAACTGTGCAAAAGTGCTCAGTTCGGGAGATGCTTACGCGAATAAAATGCACCTTGAAAACGGAGGAGGAATGCCCATATTTGAAGGAGCTTTAAGTGATGAACAGATAAGAAGCATTGTAGCCTATATCAGCAACGGCAAAGCAGGCATGAACATTACACACGAAGACAACTGGTGCAGCGAGATCAATCCTTCCCGCATCCGGGCCATTTGGAATAAAAGATTCAATAATACTATTCTGGCCACTAAAGAATTTGAGGAGCGGCTCAGGGTAATTTTTACTACCTGCAATGCCGATGTGCTTAATCTGTACATTAACAATCTTAACCATAACCTCAGTGATATTGATGCCGAGGCGGCTAACATGTGTTCCGGTTCTGTGCGGGAAAAATTTCTGGAATTTGCAGCCCGTAAGGATGGTGGAGTTAAAATTGATAATAAGCAAATGGAACAGCTGCAAAATTATGTAAAGCAGAAAAAGGAAATATATGATAAAGCGGTAACAGAAGCCCGAATGAAAATTTATGAACAGGAATCTCTAAAGGATATGAAGGCTTTTGAAGAACGAATGAAGCATAATAACAAGGAATGGGAAAGAATAAATAGTTTATATCAGGATGAAGCGAATCTTAATCTGAAAGAGGCCTTTCGTCAGCTGGGTAGGCCATTGGGCAATGGAACAACTTTCGAAAATTTCTTTGTAGAAGATAATTATTACTCCATTGTTATTGCGGGAACGGGTTGGAAAAATGTAGATGCTTATGTAACAGAAGCGACCGTTAACAGAAGCACCTTAAATTATACCGATACGGAAACCGGCAAAAAAGCAGTTATAAAGTACCAACCGATTCTGGTGCAGTTCAGCAACACCGAACAATTCGACAGAACAGTAGCCTACCTCCTGCCCGATAAATTAAGCAGCTTTCAGCGCCTGAAACAGGAGGATGCCGGTTTTAAGGAAAACCTGAACGAACTCATGAAGTATTCGGTATTTGTTATGGGTTTTAAAGGCGAAGATATATTTTGGGCAGAAGAGAAAAATGTCCGGCCACAAAACTACACTTTAAAACTGACTCCAATAAGCCGGCACGAACTGCAAACAAAGCTGAATACAACTTATCCCGTTTTACATCCGGATATGAAAGCAGAGCTTACTTACCAGCTATTCGAACAAAAAGAGGAGTTACGCCAACGGCAAATCAAAAAAACTGAAGAATTCAGAAGGAAAGTGTATTACCTGGTATATCCTTGTGCCGAACCTGCGGCGACTCAGGTTTCCGCTAAACCAGAATCAATAAAAGCATATAATAGCGCGTCTCATTAACCGGGAGCAATAATATAGCCGGATATTAAGTGTAAGCAAATTTCCGTTGCACTCATAGCTATCTTTGAGTACATCAGCTACATTTATATTAAAAAATTTATTAGCGGAGTAAAATCGATTTGTAAAAAAATTTACTTAAAGTAGCGTAAATGAAAATCGAATTTCTTTTTTATACAAAAAAACGAATAAAAATCTCTTTAGTTTATTACCGAAACTAATCCTCTTCCCTTTTGTTTTTTGGTATTCACTATAAATAGTGTAACATTGTTATTCAATACTAAACCGTTTTAGTAACATGACATCCAACCACTGCTCCCCGAAAATCATTATTTTTTCTGTTGTCTGTGCTTTGTTCAGCCTTGCAGGCCAGGCACAGTGCTCATTTAGTCTTGGCGCTGATACTCTCATCTGCCAAGGACAAAGCATTAATCTTCAGCTCAGCGCCCCGCCGGCCTATACTTCTTATTTATGGAGTAATGGCAGCACAGCCCAGAGCATTACCGCTACATCTGCCGGAAACTATAGCTGCACAGCCACTCTGCTGGGCAACGATCTGGTTGTAAACGGAAATTTCAGTACAGGGAATACCGGTTTTACCAGTAATTATATTCCAGGAACTGGAGGCATGTGGGGGCAATTGTCCAATCCCGGCACCTATGCGGTAACCACAAATCCAAATCTGGCACACAACAATTTTTTTTCTTTCGGCGACCATACTACTGGTACCGGAAGCATGCTGGTATGCAATGGATCTTCTCAGGCCAATGATGTGGTATGGAATCAGTCCATTACAGTTACTCCCAATACGAATTACAAATTTTCGGCGTGGGTTACTTCAGTTGAAAATATTGCGCCGGGAAGTGAAGCAATGCTGCAATTCGCTATTAATGGCGCTCTTGTCGGACCTGTTTTTAATGCCCCGCTCAATGCCCCGCAGTGGGCCAATTTTGCAGTAAACTGGAACTCCGGAACCAATACCACGGCTATTATTACGATTGTCGACCAAAATACTCTGGGTAGCGCAAACGATTTCGCGCTGGACGATATTTTCTTTCAACAGGCATGTGTAGCCAGCGATACGCTTACAGTTACTGTTGCTCCATTGCCAATAGCAAATGCAGGTAGTACACAAACCATTACCTGCACCGATACTCTGATAACTCTTAACGGGAGTGCTTCGTCTGCTAACATGCTGTATAGTTGGATGGCTCCTGGCAATGTTCCCGCCGGCAATGCCCCTAATGGCATAAGCACAATAGTGGCTGGATCCGGAACCTATACTTTAACCGTTAGCAATCCGCAAACCGGTTGTTCGGCTAGTTCCACGGTGCTGGTTAATACCAACAATACTCATCCCTTGCTGAATGCCGGAGTCGATGTGCAGATTCCCTGCCCGGGAACTACGGTTAATCTTAACCCGACCTCTGCAGTTCAAAGCAATTGCACTTATTTATGGACAGGCCCGGGAGGGTATTCTTCTGCGCAATTGGTTCCCACAGCTCCCGTAAGTATGGCGGGTACCTATTATCTCAATGCTATCAATACAGTGAACGGATGCATAAGCATAGATACAGTACAGGTAAGTATGGGAGCTGCTCCGGTTGCAGCTTTTACAGCCAGCGTTTTATCAGGACAGGCACCGTTGTCGGTGCAATTTATCAACACCGGCACCAATACGCCGTTCAATCACTGGGTGTTTGGTGATGGAAATATGGCAGACAATATCAATAATACAACCAACACCTACCAAAATCCCGGAAATTATCAGGTAATGCTGGTGCTTACTAATGGGAGTAATTCATGCAGCGATACGGCTTATGTAGATATATGGGTATACAATGAACCCATTGTGATTATACCAAATATCTTTTCGCCTAATGGCGATAAGGTAAATGATGTATTTGAAGTGCAAACACTGGCGGTAAAAGAATTAACTATTGACATTTTCAACAGGTGGGGAAATAAAATAACCAGCTTTAACGGTCTTAATGATAAATGGGACGGTAAAGATCAACACGAGGGAACATACTTTTTTCTTGCGAAGGGTATGGGTATTAATGGCTCTTCTATACAAAAGCAGGGCAACATACTGTTGGTGAAATAATTCTCCTTCAGCCTGTACAAAAAGAGCGATTGGGAGTTTTACCCTACCGAATGCTTATTTGTTAACCAATTTGAGCCAAAATTCGATGAAATGTAGCTTTTCTCCATTATTTGGTTGGATTTAGTCTTTTTGAAATACCATCTTTGCCTGGTCACCAATATGAACCAGTAATGAAAAAATTAGTTATTGCACAGAAAGCGCAGACAGCGCCTGATAGACTGATTGTAGCCATTGTAGTTGACTAACACCAGTCCTTACTCCTGCAAATTTCTATCTTAAAACGCCCTGTTGCCGATGTTAAGAGCTGTTCTCAGGGGCAGCTCTTTTTAATTGTATGCGTTCCAATGCACCATAGCTTATAGCAATGTAATACTCGAAACAGTTTTGGACTTTTTCGAGTATTATATTGGCATTATTCGTTTGTATAACACAGAAAAATAATTGGGTTTAAATCAGCATACCTACTTCAAATCATTTAGCTTTTCTCCGGCCTTATTGGCATAAAAGCCACTTTTCTTGTTTATTTTCAACAGTAATTCACGAGCATCTTCTATTTCGTTGTTTTTGAGCAGGGTTAGCGCCAAATACCATTCTGCCTCCTGGTCGAACACGTTGTTCTCGTTTGCGAGCACTTGTTTAAGCAATACTGCAGCTTTAACTGTGTGGGCAAGATGATATGCACATAGCGCCGCATAGAACTGAGCGTTTACGTCTTTTTTGTTCAAATCAAGCAAAAGCGAAAAATGCGACTGAGCCCTGGAATAATCCTGCTTAGCAAAAGCCTTCAATCCATCCTTCAGTACCATATCGGCAGTATACACCGGCTCTTCGCGGGTTTTGGGTTTAGCGTAGGTATTGCTGTTTTCGTAGATGGAGCTCAGCCCCCCGTTTTTAATGGTGAAGGGCTCACTTTTGGTAAAATAAAGCCTTTGATAATCACTCACTTTCAGATCGTAAAGGTATATCACCGGAGCATTGGGCAGCAGTTCCAGCTCTTCCTTAGGAGTGGGGCGAAGTTGTTCTTCCAGCGAAGTGACAGATTGTAAAGGAAGTGTTTCAGCTTGTATATCCTGACGCAGATGCCGGCCAGTATTTTCTTTTGTAAAATGCTCGCGGGAGTATGCGGTATGGGCTTTTTTATTATTTAAAGAAGTTTCCTGAGACACTGTTTCCGTAACCGGACGGGTCTTTTTTGTTCCGGTGTTTTGGCTGGTTGTTTTTTCGGCCTGTGTTTTATTTTTCACGATTACCGCTGAGCTGCCTGTATGTGAAAAATAATAAGTAAAATACCATAACAGGGCACCGGCAACAAGAATAACAGAAGCCAATAATAACCGTTGTTTGAAAATGGCCCCTTTTTCAACATAGATCCGTTTATCAATGCGGCTATATAGTTCCTGTAAATCGCCTGGTTGTAACGGTAATTTCTCGTACCCCGCCTGTGCCAGGTAGTCGAGGTCGTCGGATAAGGGAATTTGTTTATTGTTGTCGGTTCTCATTTTTCGGGGATGTGTTTAAAGGCAGAGCGCTTTTCTTCAATCAGTAATTTAAGTTTACGTTTTCCGTTCTGTATGTAACTTTTTACTTCATTCAGACTGTAACCGGTTTCATTACTGATGGTCTGGTAGCTCTTATTGCTGATGTAAAACAACCGGATGCAGATTTGTTGCTGTTCTTTCAGCTCTTCTAAGGCCGTATTCAAATGTAAAATCATTTCTTCCTCACTTACCTGGCTGATTTTCAGTTCAGTTTCTTCCCGGGCTTCCTGTTTTTCAAATTCATAATAATCGGCAAGATGGCGGGTTTCACTTTTTCTTTTGCGGATTAACGAAATACAGTGATTGCGCACTACAAAACCCAGCCAGGCATGAAAACAGGTTATTTCTCTTTTCAATAATTCACTTAACAGCTTGTCAAAGATTTGCATTACGGCATCTTTGGCTTCTTCCCGGTCTTCGAGGTAGAAAAAGCAGGTACCCAGCACCTGACGGGCATATTTTTTATATAACTCACCGATATAAACAGAGTCCTGTGTGTTTCGATACAGCAGCAACAGTTCGGCATCACCGGCTTCCGGTATATTCCTTTTCTTCTGAAAAAACATATATTTCCAGCAATTTCTGCATCTAAGACGCAAGGTAATTTAATTTCCACAACGGAATACCCAACAGGTCATTGTTAATACTATTTTCACCCACAAGGTTATTGCAGCATATCTTCCTGCTAATTTTAGCACTGAAAAACCGTTTATTGTGTCGGATAAAACTACCCAGCGCCGGTTACAGACTTCCTCTGTAACCGTTATTGTAAGCCTTTCTCTGGTGCTTTTCTTACTTTCCCTCGTAGGATGGGCTTTAATGAATGCCAGTAAGCTCACAGAGCATTATAAGGAGAATATTGGGTTTCAGGTATACCTGAAAGAGAGTGCCGGTAATGCGGATATAGAGAAATTGCGGAAGGAATTAGATGCTGCGCCGTATGTGAAAAGTGCTATCTACAAAACAAAAGAAGAAGCGGCGGAGGAGATGAAAACAGAAACAGGCGAGGATTTTATTTCTTTCCTCGGTTATAACCCCTTGCCAGTTTCCATTAACGTAAATTTACGTTATGAGTACGCTAATGCTGACAGTGTGGCCTGGATAGAAAAGGAAATTACAGCTAACCGGAATGTACGGGAGGTGGTATATCAGAAAGTTTTAATTGAAAACGTGAATGACAATGCCGAAAAAATCGGGCTAGCCATTGGCTTTTTTGCAGCTATCCTCATTTTCATTTCTCTGGTACTGATTAACAACACTATCCGGCTTTCTATTTATTCCAAGCGCTTTTTAATCCGTACCATGTATCTGGTTGGCGCCACACAGGCTTTTATTCGTAAACCCTTTATATGGAAGGGTGTGCGTATCGGTATAATATCGGGTATTATTGCCTTTGCGCTGTTGGTGGCCTGGATATTTACCATTACCCGTTACATACCCGAATTGCTGGTGCTACAAGAGGAGAACTTGCTGGCTATGTTATTCGCAGCCATAGTAATATTGGGTATACTGATCTCAGGTTTCAGTTCGGCACTGGCTGTGCGCCGTTACCTGCGGCTGAAAGCGGAGGATCTGTATTTTTGACAACTCTGTCTAAACGCTCGATTATATACTCTCCACTCCCATGAAAGGTTTAGTCACCAAATCAACCGGAAGCTGGTATACTGTGCGCGATGAGACAGGACAGTACCACGAATGTCGCATGGCCGGAAAAATAAGATTGGACGGAAGGAAGACAACAAACCCTGTAGTAGTGGGCGATAATGTAGAATTTGAGTTAACAGAAACAGATGGAATCATTTATAAAATAGCCGAACGGAAAAATTATATTATCCGCAAATCTATTAACCTTTCGAGGCAAACACAAATCATTGCCAGTAACATCGATCAGGCCTTTTTGATCGTTACGCTTGTATTGCCCCGCACCTCTACGGGATTTATAGACCGTTTCCTGGTTACTGCCGAGGCTTACGGTATACCTGTTACATTGCTGTTCAATAAAAAAGATTTGCTTGATGAGGATTTGCTTCAGATACAGGAAGAGTTGATGAATGTATACCGCAAAATAGGATATCCTTGTATGGCCATTTCAGCACAGAACAAAGCGGAGGTAGCGCAGTTAAAGGAGCAACTAAAAGGCAGGATAAATCTGATTTCCGGGCATAGCGGCGTTGGGAAATCAACCCTCATTAACACGCTGCAACCAGAATTAGGTCTGAAAACCGGTGAAATATCGGAAGTACACCTGAAAGGAAAACATACTACTACATTTTCTGAATTATTTGAATTGAACTCCGGAGGTTTTATTATTGACACGCCCGGTATAAAGGAGTTGGGCTTAGTGGAAATGAAAAAGGAGGAACTCGGGCATTATTTTCCGGAAATACGCGAGCGTATGCAGCTCTGCCGATTTAACAACTGCCTCCACGTAAGTGAACCTAATTGTGCGGTACGCAAAGCAGTAGAAAATGGAGAAATCGATGCCGAACGTTATCACAATTACCTGGGCATGTTAAATGGAGAAGAGATGGAGTGGAAGGAGTGGAAGCTAAGTTAAGCCCAACTTATACCAATGTTATATTTTTATTGGGTCCAATCCAAATAAAATATTTACAGTGGTAAATGCCGTTGCTATTAATGTTATGGTGCAATGAAGTGAAACGGAATTGGATCATTATATTAATGCAAACGGTATTATTCATTTGAGCAACTCAAATGAATAATATATAACCCGGGTTAAAGATTTGAAAAGAATAAAGACAAGAGGATGCCCGCATTCACTTAAGAACCTCTATTTCATAAGTTTTGATGAGAGCGGTATCGGTATGCATACGCAATACGAAAGTAATTTCGGTCTTCCCGGCTCGTTCGGCTTTAAAGTTGAAATCAACCATGCCTCCGTCGGTGGAGTGGTACAACGAATTCATATAAGTAACGATGTCCGGATCAAAATCCTGGTTTAAACTCCAGGTATAACCTTTACCGTGATCCTCGGGCAGACAAACACGAAACATATGGCCATATTCCACCGTATTAGTTCTGCCACTTCCTTTTTCGTATTTCATCTGTGGCACCGAACAGGAGCTTACCAAAAGAACAAGAGCCTT
>JACCDG011511485.1_pt1 | contig 19128 bp, 35 predicted proteins | sample 7442471 | NCBI WGS metagenome assembly JACCDG01 (sample SAMN15323444, study PRJNA562643) | freshwater metagenome | isolation source: river surface water | place: USA:Blue River Watershed | collected 2017-08-17 | reverse complement strand
CTCTTCTAGGCACACCTGAAAACGTTTGAGCCGCCCCTACCGGGCAGGCCTGAGGTTCCATGGATGGCTTGGATCACGTGGCCTCCCATTCGAGTCAGAGCCTATGATCACATTTCCGCGCTCTTGCCTTCTGATCAAGTTGTCATGATGAGGAGCGCACACACTCTCTAGGTTATCTATGTTCAAGAACAGCTCCCAATCACCCTTATGTGGCTTCTTGTGATTGACTACTGTAGCAGGAACATATCGGCCTATCTCTAGGCAGTAACGACACATAGGCTCTTTGTCCAGCTGTTGCCTTCTAAGAGCCTTCCACTGCTTGGTCTTATACAGATGATCATATTCGTGGCTTATGGACATAGCTCAGCCGTAGTGTGAAACCTAGTTCACTGGGCCCATAGTAGCAACTCGCTCCTTCGGAGTGTCACTGATCACCACAAGTCATCCGTGACTTGCGTATATCCGAAAACCAAAAAAGAAAGTCAAGAGGGGGTTTTTGTTAGCATCGAAGGAAGGATGGACACAACAAGAGGACGGCCAAACATGTTGATCTTAACCTTCTCTCCTTCAACAACTCTTGCTCTCTTGTCACAGAATGGCCCTTGAGTGATATAGACCCAATCACCAACCTTGAAGTTGAACTCCTCTTCCTGCCTTCTCATCTCCATAGTGATCTTTTTTCCATCAATGTAGTACGGCTCCCACTGTGTTCTCCGGAAGATGTGAGTGACGTATGGGATGTCAAGGAAGTCAAGCCAACGGGTTGTCTTGCGATCAATGAACAGATAGCCGGGATAGAGAGGCTTTGCACTCTCAACAATGATGCGAGACTTTCGATTGCGAGGGATGATGCGCGTTATGATCTTTGGAACAAAGACCTTTGCATCAGTCAACTTCTCAATCTTCCTTGCGGTCACATCCTCCTTGCCAGCCCAGCAGGATGCTATGATGAGAACTGTTGAGTGGGGAGTTGAGCTCAAGGCAGAATGAGACATTGATTTTTCTTTCTGTAAATGCTTTCTTGAATTCAGGCGAAGAGGGATATGGCAGAACAAAGGTCTTCCATCCAATCTTCAAAGGCACACCAACAAACACAAATGCGAAGCCTTTGTCATGTGCGAAGTCTCTCAACCAAGCAAACTGCTCCTTGCGTATATCTGAAATGTGAAGCTCACCAAGCTTGACCTCGCCAACCTTCGTCTCAACAAACAACACATCACGACAGAACGGATGCTTAAACACAAGATCAGGAAACCCAGCAGCGCCACCACGACCATATTCAACATTCGTTTGAAACCAACACCAATCCTTCCGAAGCCATCTTTTGTAGTCAGTCTCATTTCGCTTTTTCATCACAAAGGTTCCAGTTCTAAAATTCACACAAGTTTCCGGTTTCTCTAGCTCCTTACGTTCTTATCTCTTCCTTTTTTGGGTATAGGTTAAGGAAAGATAGATAAAAATAGGAACCGGAACCTTTGTGCCTACATGCTGCTTTCATCGAGTTTTGCAGGAGAGATCAAATGCTTGCGCATCTCTGAACGCATTGCATTGAGCTCTTCCGGCGAAGCAGATGGAACCCGGCTTTCCCAGCCCTTCGTCGCCGGGGAGCAGATGATTGTCTGGGTCTGAGACCCAACTTTGACCCTTTCGGGCCAGACCCACCAGCCGTGCCCCTTGGCAATTTTCCTTAGTTCATAGTCCTTGTCAAAGATGCGTCCTTCTGTTTTTGTACGCAACCAAGCAATGACTTCCTTCATTGCACAGCATACTGCCTTGCCTTCATTATTGATCGCTTCACAGAAGTCACTCAACTCCTGCTGCGCTTCGCTCCGGCTATCATCAATGAGAGTTTTCTTGAGGTCAGTGCTGGGTGCGCGCTCCCCGGTGGCAACGTAATCACCGAAGGTCTTTGCCCAGTGGTGAATGATCTGCAATCCACCATTGGCAAGCCACGCATGAAACTCCGTGAATTTTGCCCGGCTCCAAGGCTCTTCCGTAACTTGAGGATAGAACCAACGCCTGTCACTCTCTTCCATTTTGAGTGCCTTACGGCTATTACTTGAAGCAACAACGTGCGCCCAATTCTCCACTCGATAAGGGCGCATGTACTTTTGGTTGACCTCAATATCCTTATCAGTGATATAAGACTTGAGTTTGTTGTATGCCTTCCAAGAGTGACCGGAATAGATTTCTCCGACAATAACCAAGCGCTTGTTTGCCAGCCAGCCATTGAAATTCGAGTTAACAATTTCATCTTCAGTTGGGAAGCCAACATTCGTATCTCCTACAAGTGGCGCAAGAACGCGGGAAGCCAGAGTTGTCTTGCCAATCCCTTGCGTCTCTGACACAAGCAATAGGCCATACTCCATCCGGACTTCCGGATGAGCAATGAGAGTTGCGCACCAGCGCATGATCTCAAACCTCTCACGCTTCTCCGGGAACATGTATTCAAGAAACTCAATCCAAGGCTCTGGGTTTCCCTTCACTGCCTTGATCGTTGTCGGTTGATGGAGGTTAATTGCACTTGTGCTCCGGTCAGTGATCATTCGGCCACGATGATCTGGCCGATAGCAAAGCTTCGTGCTCCTTCCCTTGTAGCTCTTCACCATCGCAGTGCAGGTTTCCTTCACATGCGAAAAGCCAGCAACCATCTTGTTCATCACCTGCTCAGAGCGAACAATCTCTGGCATCTCATTACAAACGAACACATCTGCCTCTTCAACATAGCTCCACATCTTCTTGAACTCATCCCTCAGAACCGTAACAGTCTTAGGGCGACCACCGGAGCCGGGAACAGTGAATTGGTCAGTTGCCCATGTTGCCGGATGAAGACAGCTCCGGAATGATGGGCCAATGTAGTGCTTCACTCCTCCGATGGTTGAGAACATCTTCGAAGGGAACTGATCAGCAAGATCAAACGACACAGGCCATTCATTCGTGAACTGAACATGGAACGTTGGCACTCGCAAGCGATATGCAATAGCCGATACAGCCGCAACTCCCGGCTCATCATTATCACTCACAATGTATGCGCGCTTTATCCCCAAGCGCTGGATGATGCTCCAGTCGGTTCTAGCCGGAGACAACGCGCCACCAATCCAACCAACATGAGCCGCCGCAGCAAGTTCCTCTCCCCAAGGATGCTCAGCAAGAGCCTTCTTCGCATCAGGCGTCTTCCCCTCAACCATCCACCGCACATATCTTGCTGCCTTCGCTCCTTCGTGAATGAAGACTGTGCTGTTGTCCTTGAGCTGTTCAATTCCCCAAAGCGGCAATGCACCTTCCGGCTCCATGATGCGCCAACGGTCATCTGTCCAGTATGTCCAAGGCACATAGCTCTTCTCTCCCTTCCTCTCCCTGCGCTCTTGAAGCATGATCACATGACCAGTCTCATCATAGAAGACGAAGACATTGTCAGGGTTGACATCCTTCAACTCATCCGGGAGCACAAGGCGCGGCAAGCGCTTCGCTTCCGGCCACTTCACAGTCTGGCATTCAGCAGCAATCAATGCTGCTTCATTCTCTGTTGGCATGAGATGAGGAGGAGCACTGACAGTTCCGTCTGTCTTGAAGGTGATGACGGCAACATCTTTCCAATATGTGCCATGCTGCTCCTTCACAACCGCAGACCGAAGGGAGCGCGGCTCAGCGCCAATTCGGGAGAGGTATGCGCGGATTGTCTTGACGTCATTCAGGTTGCTGATCATTTTCCAGTCTCTTTTTCCCGGCTTCTGTTATTGCGTATTCTTCACGTGCCTTGAGGTGGTTGCGTCTTGCGAGGTGGCGGACAATCCGTCTGGCTTCCTTCCGGTCTAGTCCAGCTGCTTTCGCAATCGCGTTGTAGCCGTAATAGCCGCCGCCACCATCTCCGTCTTCCAGTTCTTTCATCACCTCAAGTATCTTCTTGTGCTTGGTCCTTCGGAGCCTACTCACTTTTCAATCTCCGATGCTGACATGATCACTGGTGGGTGAACAGTTCCCATGATTGCCAGATAGATTTTGCCGCCTTCTGCAATCCTCTTCGCTTCGTCTGGAGTTGGCTCCCAGCAACTGATCATGACAGGATATTCTGTGCCATTCCAGTTTAGCTTTGTGTCCTTGATCGGGAGGCCTGTGTAGCCTTGGCACTTCCCTAGGACGCGGGTTGCTCCTTCAATGCGTGCTGCGATCATTCTTTTCTCCTGTTGGAAGCTTCACTTGCTTGGTGATAAGTTCAGCAAGAGCGAGTGCGGTTGCCTTTGTCATTGCGATTGGTGTAAGCTTTGCCCTAGTTTCGCCATTGACCATGTAGTGAAATTCAAGAACAACAGTTCCATCATCGAAGATGACAAGATTGTTAACGTTCACATATGCAGGCGTCATTCCATTGCCCTCACTTCGCATTTCGTACAATACATGTGGATGTGGTTCTTTGGTCCGGACAGCGTAGCCATCCAGAACCCGTCGCAATATGGACACTTCGCTTGTGCCTTCTTCAATCCCTTCTTCAGCATGTTCTGCTTCATCACCAAGACCTTCTTGAATGTCTCAATGAACTCGTTCCGGCTCTTCGTTGCGGCCGCAACTTCTCCCCTATCACGGTTGAAGGTTCTCATCCGAATGGTACCTCCTCATCTTCGCTTTCATCTTTTGACTTCTCAATGATGTTTGCGAGTTGGCGAAGGGCATAAGCCTTCGTTTCCTTCGGCGTGTCCTTGAAGGCTTCGTGATTCAAGACCTCTGTGACAGCCACCATAAGGTTGAGTTGCTGGATTGCTGTCTCTTGAAATGTGACTTGAATTGTAACTGCGTTTGGAGCCTTCATCCCTTTATCCTCCTTGCGCGGTCTTCTTCCCTCTCAATCAGCATCCGAAGACCAGAGGCTTTTGTCCTTTGCTCTGATGTTCCGGCCAGCATCTCAAGCGTCAATTGCGTTTGCTTCAAGCCTATGACCGTTGCACTGCTCAAGAGAGGGAAGCACGACAGCGCAAGCTCCAAGACTGCCTTCCGCTTCGGCTCTTCCTCTTTCGCAATCCATTCCTTGATGAAGTCACTGCTTATTGGCACGGTCATCTCTCCTCTTGCAATTCTGCTTGTGTGTGACCATCTCAAGATGATCAGGGTTGAGGCAAAGACGATTGTTGCACTTGTGATCAATCGTCTTCTTTCCCGGTATGTAGCCGTAGCAGTGCGTGTACACTACCCGGTGGACAGCAACCGTCTGCCCATCCAGTTTCATGCGTGGGTAGCTGTGGCCTCTTCCGGCTCTTCCCTTGCCCGGCTTCCCGGAAGTCTGGCCCTTCCAAATCCAACAAGAGCTTCCATCCGGATAGATGTGACACTGCTTCAGTATCTTGTCGATGATGTTCTGGCGTCTGGCATAGGTCTGCATCAATCCCTCCTTGCGAGTGCGTATGTGACGATGATGGTGCTGAGAACACCAAGCATGTATGTCCAGAAACGGATTGAACCGATTTGCGTCACCTCATCAAATTTATTGATCAGAAGTGACCCAACCAAGTTTACACCCACCCACAAAAGCCAAAGCTGAAGGCGAACACTCATTGCTCCATGTCTCCTATGTAACGAATTTGCTTCACACGAATCATCCGGAAGTCCGGAGGGATTTGCCCTTTGATCGCATACAGGCTCTTTCCTGCCCGGCCACGGTCCACAATCGGCTGACCAATGATGTCGAAATCAAAACGGTCAACGCGGGCGAATATCTTGTCTGTGTCATCAGCAAGCCAAAGGTTCAAGGCTTGGCTCTTCCCTTTCACCTTGTAGCCGCGCTTCGCCACAGCCATCTCTTCGTTGTCATCTTTTGGCTTGATGTCGCGGATGACGCAGAACACCATCACTTCTTGATCGCGTCCATTGACTTGACAATTGACGATACGGGTTGGAGGAGTGTTGATGTTCCTCTCTCTTGGGTCCGGCATAATCTCCTCAATCCGTTTCCGGATAGGCCAAAGGCTATCGAGTGGCGTTTTTGGGTCTTGGAGGAGCTTCGCTGCCTTTCCGGTCAACGGTTCTCCCCTAGCCCTCGCAGATAGGATTTGCCCCACGGATTTTGGCCCTATACCGATGACAAGCGAAAGAGGGCCCACGACTACCTTTTTACCATCCCGCACGCCCGGAGCCCATTTTGCAAGGCTCTGCTCCGGGTCAACCGGAACGTAGCCAACACCCTCCGCATTGAGCTCCCGGAGGAGTGCGATCTGGCTTTCCACACTATCAGTATGTGTGAGAGTTGCAGCCGCAAATTCGACTGGATAGTGAGCCTTGAACCAACAGCAATAGTAACTGATCAGACCGTATGCAACAGCATGGCTTTTGTTGAAAGCCCAAGAGCCGTATGCGCACAGATCATCCCAGACCTTGTTCAAAACTTCTTCTGGTATGCCTCTCTTGCGGGCTCCCTCCTTCCATTTGTCGCCATACTTGTCGAAAAACTCCTTGCCAAGAGACTTTGACATTGCCTTGCGAAGGGCTGTGACGTCACCCCAGCTAAGATCACCAATCTCGCGGCCAATGTTCATGACCTGCTCCTGATAGGTCACAACGCCAAGCGTGTCTTCAAGGTAAGGGAGGAAGCTTGGATGCGGCACTGTCAATGGAGCAACGCCATTTTTCACCTTCGTCCACTTATCTGCTGAACCAGTGTTGAGCGGTCCCGGTCTTGCAAGAGCAGTGATTGATACAATGTCATTGAAACTGCTCAATCCATCTTTGATCTGATCAGTGATTGATTGCAATGCAACGCCATTGAACTGAAATATGCCAGCATACTTGCGATTGTTCAGAACATCGAAAGCTGCCCGGTCATCGAGTGGAATTGTGTTGATGAAGGTGTATGGCTTATTGATCATCTCAAGGATGTCTTCGAAGATCGACAGCTGCGTTAATCCCAGAGCGTCAATCTTCAGCAGTCCTAAGTCTTCCGCGTCTTTCTTGTCGCAGTGAGTGGCTCCGGTGCGAGAGTCAATTCCAACATAGTCAGTGATGGGTCCTTCTGTGAGTACAATGCCAGCCGCGTGCTGCGAATGATGGGTTGGTTGTCCTTCCATTTTTGCTGAGATAAGCATTTCTGGATATTCGCTGATGAACTCACGGCCCACAGGCGTTTCTCGGAGAGTGTCTTCTGTGGTCTGAAGGGCACGAGCGTCACCACCACTTCGTTCGATGATTGAATCACTAACTTTGTCAACGCGCCATCGGGGAATGTCGAAGGCAACAGCAGCAGCTTGAAGAGCTGATCTAGGTCTGTAGATGGCGACAGTTCCAAGGCGCGCAATGTGGTCTTGCCCATACTTCTCTCCCATGTAGTCAAAAACCATCTGGCGCTTGACATCACTGAAGTCAATGTCAATGTCCGGAAGGTCATCACGGTTTACGTCAATGAAGCGCTCAAAGATGAGACCATGCTCAATCGGGTCAACAGTTGTGATCTCAAGCAAGTAGCAAACCAGAGAGCCACAAGAGGAGCCACGCGCAGGTCCAACAATCATTCGCTTGCGTGCCCACTGGCAAACGTCTGCAATGATGTAGAAGTAGTCTTCAAACTTTTTCGAATAGATGAGCTCAAGCTCCCTCTTCATTCGCGCCTCATATCCCGGCTTCTTGAGGTTGCAGCCAATGCGCTTCGCTCCTTCCCGGCACATCTTCTCCAGCGTCTTCGGCTTTGGAGGGGAGAGGAGTGTTCCTTTGCGCTGCTGGGCAACTGAACAAGAGAGAATATGCTTTGTGTTTCCAGAAGCAACAACGCGAACGTCTTCAGGAACCCAACTCATGACATCATTCCACTCTTCATTTGTAAGAAGGTGCTGGGCGTAGGTCTGATTTGATGCGTCGCGGCCAAGCTGAACTGCGAACAAGTCCCTGTTTTCTTCATTCAAGAAGCGGTTGTCACTTGAGGAAACAAACGGCAACCCCTTCTCCATTGCCTTCTTGTACTGCGCACGTGTAAGGGAAGGGGACAAAGCTATGAATGTGTTGTCGCGAATAAGGTCAAGATTGCTCTTGCTTCCGGCGATTGCGAACACACCTTCTGCCCGGTTTGCCTGATCATAAGTGAGGAGGGGAACGTAGCGAAACTGCTGCGTTGCCAACTTCAGCAGGTCATGAATTGCCCGCAGATCATTCTCAGCAATGAATGTCCAGTGGTCATATCCCGGCTTCTTTGCAGCAATCGAGTCAGTGACAGCAAGCTCAATCCCAAACACAGGCTTGCTGCCAACCTTGGAGCAGAGCTTTGACCAACGCGTGTGAGCGAAGCAAGAGGCTGTGTCAGTGATGACGGAGAAGCCGCCAGTGATCTCAGTTATCTTCTTGTGGCTTGGCTCCAGCGCTCCGATAGCAGAGCGGAAGGAGTAGGCTGTTCTGTTGCGTATGCTCATTTCGGCAAATCCTTCCACTGCTTCACTGACTCAACAACATCCGGGTAGTGATGGAATTGAAGCTCCGGGCATAGCTTCAAGAGCTTGTCAGCAATCACCTTGTCATCCCAATTCGGCTGAATGCCTTCGAAGACCCACCTGTTCATTTGCTTGAAGACAAGGTCAGTTGTCCAGTTGTGGCTCATGTCTCTTCTCCGGCTGGAGCCTTCTGGCAGTAGGCCCAGACCTTTGTGCTTTCATTCCACCTCAGTATCTTCTTCGCATTGGTCTGGCACATCTGATATGGAACAGGCTCAGACACGACAACCGGGGAACACTCCGATGTGTAGTCAAGATAGCATACAATCAATAACCACATCACTTCACCTCAACCCATCAAATCGCTAAGCCAGTTGGCAATCCATAGAAGGCCAACGACAAAGCCTGCTGCTAGAAAGAATGATATGACATCACCAAACAAAGTCATTCCACTTCTCCTCTGTTGTAGATTTCTGCGAAGCAACGAACAAGCGCATCAACGTCAACCTCAGCCCGGTGCGCTCCGGTGAACGGCTCACTAAAGAGATATTCGTGAAGCGCATTCAGGTTCAATCGGTGTCCCTTGTAGTGTTCCGTTGCCTCAACCGTACAGAACAAGCGCTGCTCCTTCCGGAAGAATGGAGAAAGCTCCAGCCGCTTCGCTTCAAGCTCCATCACCATCTTGTCAAATGAAAGATTGTGCGCAACGATGACGTCACAAGCCTGAGCAATGTTGCGGATTTGATCAGCAACATCCTGAAGCCGGGGAGCATCAACAATCATATCGTCTGTGATTGAGGTTATCTCAACAACCTCCTTCGGGATTTTGCGGCCAGACTTGATGAGAGTGTTGATAGTCGATGTCACTGTTTTCTTCTCAGTGTCATAGACCTTTCCGCAAAACTCAATCACACGCGGCCACTTCTCTTGACGCACAATCTTGTTACTGATCAGTGCGTCTGTTTCAGTATCGAAGATGAATGCCTTCATGTCAGCACCAGCTTGTTTCCTTGAGTAATCAGGTGAAGCTCTTCAATCTCAAGCTCCTCCCACATCATGCTCTTGTAGGATGTTCCGCCGCTTGGCCGGAGCTTCGCATATGTGTCTTTCCCAACGCGAACATAGAAGTCATTTCGAAGCCGGAAGACCTGACGGATTTGATACAGGCCATCCAAGCGAGTGACCACACTCATATCAACTTTCTCAAACATCTGTCCGGCTCCCCTTCGCAAAGAGTTGATCAGAGCCTTCATTCAACTCCTTGATGCTCTCATCAATCGAAGAAAGCATGGCCATATAGACCATCGCATCATCTGAGCTGTCAAGGTGCCCGCCCTTCTTCCAGTTGTTGGCATATCTTGTCAATTTAACGACAGCCAACATGAGGATGTGAAAGCGGTTGAAGTCCTCTGTTGTTGTGAGCTTAATCCCTTCTGGAAATAGGCCAACAAAGCAGCTACCGACATTCAGATAGTTGTTTCCATAGACCGCATTCCGCTGCTTGAATATTTCAGCGCCGTTTGAAAGAAAATGATCTGCTGTCTTCATGACTCAATCCTCCAGATGTACTTGCGATCAACGCCAATTAAATTGAACTCAATCGGAAGCACCCCAACAATATTGCTCATTGCACCAGCAAAAATTTCATAGTGATACTTCCTGCCCTTCTCAATCAGATACGGATTTGTGTGACTCTCCGTATCCATAATTTGAAGAAGGAAATCATCATGACCAACGCGTGAAGTCTCAGTTGCATCCATGTGGAAGCCGATGTGGCTTACAAATGGAAGACCTTGCTTGAACTCAGGCTTGCTGATGTGCCAGTGCCACCCTGAGAGGTAGGTTAAAATTTCAACTTCAATGCCAAGATCATAGTTGAAGCGAAGATGGCCTTCAGATTTGCCACAAGAAAGTCCGGTTCCATCCTTGACATCCCCAACAACAAAGTCCTCAATCCAGCTCTTTCCGGTCAAGCCAAGTTGTGACTTGATTGATGCAACCTGCTTTTCGTTGTGTGCATAGAATGCGATTTGATCGAGTTTCATTTCAGGCTCCGTATGGAATGATGCAACCGTTAAGATACATGTGGCGCTCCCTTTTTGAGAGCAGGAAAGAGATAAACTCAGCAACTGTGTCTGGGTCTGTCTCCTCCCCGGCTGGAAGCGAAGCAAGCTGATAAGACCTCGCTTGCTCCTTTGTCCAACCACGCAACTCACAGACACGTTCATCAATATAGCTTGTCATGCCTGTTGAGTGCATCTTGTTCGGAGAGATGCCAAATACAGTGATGCCATGCGTCTTGCGAAGTTCACGCGCCATCTGCAGTGTTAGGATGTGCGCAGCTCCCTTCGATGCATTGTAGGCAGCTGAGTTTGTCATCGGTGTGTGAGAAGCGTTTGAAACAATATTGACAATCGTTGCAGGCTTCTTGAACACACCTTCAAGAATGAGCTTCTGAGAGAGAAGGAAGATTGAACGGGCATTCGTGTTCATCAACCTATCCCAGTCATTGATGCTGATCTTCTCAAACCAGTCAATGAAGTTGATTCCAGCACAGTTGATTAGGCAATCAACCTTTGTCCCATCAGGAACAACCCGGACACTTCTTGAATAGTTGACTTCGTTGGCAAGATCGAAATGCTCAGGAAGCTCAAGAACGTCAGCATATTTGCTGATGTGCTTTTTCAAAAGCGCTCCCAAGCCAGAGCTTGTTCCTGTTATCAGTACATTCATTTCAGTAACCTCCATTCTGAACTTGCCAGACGCGAAAGCCTTCGTTGCGAAGAGCCTCAACAACCTTGTCATTGTCATCAAGAACAACAAGAACCCGGTCCTTGATGCTTGCCAACCTTTCACGCTTAATCTCAAATGCTCTTCGATAGTCGCTGTCACCTCTCATCCACAACTCATCAATCATGATGTTGTGCTTGACGAGCCAGTTGGTTGTTGCCTGACGAAACTTCTCCATTCTCCCGGTCAAGGCAATGACGGTCTTCCCAAGATTGTTCATTGCATCAATGAATGCAACTGTCTCTTCGTATGGTGTGTCGTTGTGAAGCTCTGCGTGAAATTCATCCCAGCTGTTGCTCTTCCCAATCAGATGATCGCGGTGTGACGTATTGCACAGCGTGCCATCAAGATCAATGATCACAATATCCTTCATGTCTCAACCTTTCTTCAGAAGGTCAGAAACCTTCGCCAACTTCCCGGAGATGCCATTGTATGCAGCCCCATTCAACTTTTCCAGCTCCCGGATTTCAACCGCAGCTTCTTCAAGAAGCTTCGCAGCCTTCTCATTCGGAGGAACAAAGAACGGAGCAGCCCAAGGCCAACAATCAAGGATTATTGCCTTCATCTGATTTACAAGCTCACGGTACGGACCTTGAACCCGCAATGAGTCACGCGCAATGCACAAGTCAACCAAGGTACGAAGATTGTATTTGGCAACAAGATTGCAGTGGATGCCGATTGGAAGGATGTCACGCGCATCCTCAAACGGGACACCAGAGTCAACCAACCACTTGTAGTTGTCAATTGAAGCGCGGGCAGCATTCGCAATCGCTTCGCTCTTCGCATCAAACCCGGAGGAGCTAACGTCAAGCACCCTCTGGCTCTGCATTGCGAAGGAGGCAGTGCGCGTGCGAGTGATCTGTTGTGCGGTTGCCCGGCTAACTCCAGAGATGAGAAATGTCATGTTGACAAATTCCCAAGAGCTTGGGATTGTATTTGCCATGTAGGAAAGCTCACGATCAAGCTCCTCACGGCTCATCCTCCATACAGTTTCCCAATAGTTCTGCATGTTCATGCGGGTTGACTTCGTATAGACAAGAATGCGGGCAGCATGATACTTGTCTGGATTTCCATTGCCAGTGTGGTCGACCAATTCAACTTTCATGATTTCCTCATTTCGTAAAATTTGCCAGCAGGTCCATAGCTGATCATGTTCTGGATAATGCGAACGTCATTGACAACATCATCCATCAGAAGTCCCGGCCTCCACGTAGCATATCGTCCAAGGGAATAGACGTTGTGCTGTTCTGTTGCCCAAAGAATGAAGCGCTTGCGCTCCTCCTCCGGGATGGGAAGAATTTTGGCATAGGTCTGATGCTTCCACTGCACATTCGTATAGGAGACTTCATGAAGCCCAAGCATAGCAAGAGCCATCTCAACTTGGCCTTCATTCGTTGTCAGGACATTCTGTCTCATCTTGTCCGGAAGATACTCAATGATCAACTTGCTCCCGGTCACTGAGATGCGATACGGGGAAAGCTCCGGCTGCGGGATATAGAGAGAGGCATAAACATCCGCATCAATTTCTGCCGTAATGACTGCACCAGACATTGTGTCGAAGCGAGAATGCTTGAACCCGTCATATTTGAGAACCCTCGCAAGAGCATTCATTGGAAGTGTGCTGATTGTGACAGAGTCATTCTCAGACTCAATTCCAAGCTTTAACTCAACATCATATTGTGCATTGTAATGAATGTTTCCCTCAAGGCTAGATGCCATCCTCTCAACCAGATTTGAGGGAGCAATGAACCGTTCGCAAACCTCTCCCTCCATTGCAGAGACAATAGAGCGAAGCCCAGAGGAGCTTGCAACCTTCATGCCATAGGAAAGAGCCGGGGAAAGCTTGCTGTGATAGCCTTCCATGTGAACATCCTTGATCACACGCACCTTCTTGAATGGGATGCCAAGGGCATTCGCAACAGCATCTGTCCGGAACCGGAGAAGAGCATGATGATTGTTTGGAAGCCCTGCTTGGGCTTCGTACACAGTGACTGGATGTGAGCGAAGCATGTTGGCTGCAAGAAGGCCAGACATCCCTGCTCCGATGATGTAAATTGGTTTCATTGTTTGTTGAACCCTTCCATTTGTTCCTTGTGGGTGATGTGGCCGCCAGTCTTCATGATTGAGTCCTCAATTTCCTTTCGGAGGGAAATCAAAAACTCTTCTGCCTCACTGTCCTCATCAGCAAGCAGCTGAAAATGGCTGACCATTCGGTAGAGAGCATCAAGTTTCCTTCGGCAGAGCAGCGAAGCAAACATCACTTCGCTCCTCTCTTCTTCTTGGCTTGCTTGATGTCGGCTTCTGGGCCAACAAACACGCCAATCTTCTTGACGTCAATCTCTTCTCCGTTTGCCATCTTCTCCCGGACGAAGGCACACAACGTTTGAGGATGGACCTTCTCTTCAAACACAGCGTGATTGTAGCCAAGCTTTCCGATAGCCTCCAAGACCTTCTCAGCCTCTTTCGCTTGCTCCTTCCCGAAGGTAATGCTGACCTCATTGGTAAAGAGGCCATCTCCTCCTGCTGCCTTCAAGATCGCAACAGCTGCCTTGCGTGCCTCTTCCTCCTTCGGAAGTGAACCGCTGACAATCGTCTTGACCATAACCTTCAGGTCATCAACTGTTGTGTACTCCTTCAACCCAACCGACTGGAGCACTGGCGGAATAACGTCCATGACAATCTTGCGGCGTTCAGCCTTCAAGACCTTGAGAAGGTTCTCACCATTCTCAATGCGTGTGTCAAGCTTGATCACTTCGTTTGCAAGAGCATCAAGCCGGGAACGTAAGGCGGGAGTCATGCTCCCGCCTTCGCCAAGCTCCATCAACTCCTTGAGCTTGTCTTCACTCATGTCACATGCTCTCCTTATCGTCAGCCGAAGCGCGGCCACCACGGCTGCTCCCTCCTGCATCGTCATCTTCACGTGCAAGATCAGCCCTCACTTCGCCGGAGAGAACTGAATGACGGAATGACTTCACTGCATTGAAGCGTGCTTGCCATTCTGTCAATTCAGTGACCGGGACATCCGGAGTGATCTTCCATCCCATCCAATCTCCTTCGTTGTTGGACTCAGGAATGGATGTGCACTTGTAGGTGCGATAGAAGAGGGGAGGAGTTGCCTCCTTCCCATTCACAATGATCTTCTCATTGGTTGCGAAGGTGAGGAGCTTGCGCGCCTTCTTCAGCTGAGTTGATGCAAAGGGAATGAAGGATGGACGCGCATTCGCAGACAGGTTCAGAATGTAGAGCTGACCAGTCTCCTGAATGGTGTTGCCGCTCTTCGTGATCATCTGGCCCTTCTCATTGACAGAATAGTAGTCAGCAGGAGGGCAGACATCATGGATGCGCACCAGACCTTTGTTCGAAGATCGCGGTGCCCACTCAAGCCATTGAACAATGTAGTGGATAGGAAGGATGTGAACCTCTTCGAAGCGCTGCGCAAGCGCAACGTCATAGATGTCACCAACCTTCGCCTCAGCATCATACTCAGGCTTGCTGCGAACAACCTGCGGGCTGAGACCTTGAAGAACGGTCAAGCGCGGGATTAGCAAATCCCTTGCAGTGACGTTCTCAAAGCCTGTGCCCATTCCATCCATGCCACTGATGAAGTCAGCAGGGACTGAAGATGGTTCGGTTGTAGCGGGGAGGTTCTGTGACTCTTTCTTCGCAGCGGTCACAGGTGGCTGCTCTTTCTTCTTAGCCATTGCGGCTCCTTTCACAAGTTGTCTTAGGGCACACAAAGTCCCATTTTTGCAACGAAGCGATTTTGGTCGATTTTCGCGCCGGGAAGGTGGCAAAACTGGTAAATCAAAGGTTAAGATGGGTCTGGCCGCTTATAAGTGGCTGATTTCATGAGGCACTTTTGGTCCAATGGAACCTCCCAAAAGAACTTTTCTTTTCCATTGATTTCAGGCATATTCTTGTTGAGGGCAGCGCACGCCTGCCCCTCCCGCTGATTGAAACGTCCAGACGCCAAGGTTGAAGCCGCTCTTGCGCTTCCCCGTCACTCGCGCTCCTTGTAGCCAATGTGCCGAAGCCAGCCAACCGAAGCAACACTGGATTGAGTAAGCGCTCTGAATGTCTCTTCGTCGTCGCCTGTGCCCGTTGTGGTTTGTGCGCTGAAGAGTTTGGAGAGGGAAGGCTGATTGAAAAGGTAAAGGGAAGACGAAAGGCGGGAAGCTCCGAAGGCTTGCCCGGCTATCGTGGGATTGACAAATTCGAAACCGGGAAGCGAAGCGCTCCCCGGTCTGCAGACATGAGCAACCTGCACTGACGAGAATGCTCACATCACTGGAGAGTGAAATGAATAACCAACGCCGCAAGATGATCGCTGACATTGAAACGCAACTTGTCGAAGTGAGAAGGAACCTTGATGTTGTGAACAAGCCGGGTCTTGTCTATGGCACGCTTCTCTGCAACGTCATTGATCGAATCAAGATCATGTTTGAGATTGAGTCTGAGTCTCCTGTCAAGAAGGGAAGTCACTGCCGCGCAACCAACCTTAGCATTGCCTATGATTTTCTGACGAAGAAGGAGACGCCTACCAAGTACGCAATCAAGGAAGCTCTTTTCAACCTGCGCAAGGCGCGTGCTTAACTCTGGAGGCTGCAATGTATGCAATTCAAATCGTCAGCGCACCTTGGCACTCAACATGGACAATCAATGAGCATGTTGACCGGAGTGGAGAAGGAGTTGCACTCTCTTATCAAGGCCACTCAAATCTAAAGCCGCAAGCGAAGAAGCTATGGAGAACGGAGAAGGGAGCAGAGAACTTCATGAACAAAATTCGTTGGAAGGGTTTCCACTTCAAGGTTGTGAAGGTCTGACAATTCGAAACTGGGGAGCCTTCCCCGGTCTGCGTGCCTTGAGCAAGACGCACTGATGAGAAAGCTCAACAACACTGGAGAGTGACATGACAATCAAGGAAGCAACCAACCTCCTCCGTTCTTTCGGCATGACGCTGAAGCATAGCAACCGGGAGTATCGCGTCAACTTCAAGAACGGGACTGAAGCCACCGCTTGCTATGAAACGGATTTGGAGAGTGCGATTGATACTGCGCGTGCGATGGCGCGCACTCAGAGCAACAACGTGTACTGAGGAGCCAGCCAATGGTTGACTACTACAAACAAATCCTCAAGAACAAAGTCAGCGAGTTAACGAATGAGGAAGGCTTCACCCAAGTTCTTGAAGCCTTCACTGAACTCTTCGAAGAGTATGCGAAGGGATTTGAAGATGAAGAAGAGAGAGTGTCAACAGAGAAGGTTGCCAAGAAGGTGCGTGAGGCTGTTGATGCTCTTACGTCTGCTGGCATTTGAAATCGAAACCGGGGAGCCTTCTCCCCGGTCTGCGCACCTTGAGCAAGGCGCACTGATGAGATAGCTCCGGGAAGACCCGTAACACTGGAGAGTGAAATGACAAACGATGAACTAAAAATCATAAAGCAAATTCGTGATCGTGCCTTCAAGATGTATCCTGAAGGCTTCAATGAGGTTCAATTGGTGAAGGCTGCAGTTGAGGTTTTCCCCGAAGCCCCACCAAAGCAAATTGCCAAGTATGCAGAGATGACATGGAATGCTCTGGCTGAGGAGGATTTGTGATGAACACAATCACCCTCAAGCAAAACCAATACGGAGAAGCGATCATCGCAATCCGTATCAAGCCAGAAGCCGCACTGAGCATCAAGAGCCGATTTGAGAAGGATATGATTGATTGGTACACTGATGGCACTGTTGTCTTCGGAAAGCCGGAGTGGTGGGGCGGCTTCTCCGACTATGTTCGCGGGCCATTTCACTCAATCACATTTGCTGGAGAAAGCTTCACAACAACAGTCTCAATAACTTTCGATTTCATCAGACAGAACACACACAGCCATTTCATTGTTGGTGCTAAGCTGAGGAGGTATATGGAGATTGGTTCTAGAAAGAACAAGGTCCATGAGAAAAAGGCATCTGGCTTCGATTATTCCGAAGCTGCCCAAATTGCTTCTGACATCTGGACAAAATTCTTAAATCAAAAAAAGAGAGATGGAATTGAGATTGCCAACCACAGGCGAATTGTCAATGATGTTGGCCCAAAGATGATGGAGATTGCAGGAAAGAAAGAGAGGTTTGAGCATTCATACGAATACAGCTGGGCACTTGGCGTGAAGATTGACGCAATCTCTTACGAAGCAGGAGAAAAGTGCTTGACGTTTGGGTTCAATTTTTCTGAATCAATGACAGCCGAAGAAGCCGTCAAACTCTACAAGGCTCTGTTTGATCTTGGTCTTGTTTGGAGGTCATGATGAGCGAAGAGGACAAGATCAGACAGCGCATTGAAGCTCTTCTCTCAAAGACCGTTGACAAGGGAGCAACGGAGGAAGAGGAGATGGCAGCTATGGCGAAGGCCATGGAGTTGATTGCCAAGTACCAGATCGACATGACAAAAGAGAAGGCCCAGAAGCAAGGAGCGGTCATTGACAAGATCATCTTTGATCTTCCGCTTGCACGCTTCGTTGCCTTCGCTCTCATGAATGCGATTGAGGTTGCTGCTGATGTCAAATGCTTCCGGAGAGGAGAAGGAAACTTTTATGCAGTTGGACTTGAGGAGGATGTCCGGCTTGCTAAGTGGCTTTACATAAACCTGACATTCTTCTCAATCAAGAGCGTCAATGAATGGTGGAGGCACCCGGACAATTACATTCCATCAGAGGATACAACAGGAGCGAAGAGGAAGAGAATAAAGGAGTCATTCTTGATTGGCTTCGCTAACCGCTGTTATCAAAGAGCAAGGGAAGAGAAGAGGAAGATTGAAGAGAAAATAGCAAGCAGCAGCAATGCACTGGTTGTTGTCAAGACTGACATCATCAATCAGTTCATGTCTTCGAATGGGATTGCTCCAAAATCGAAGAAGGACAAGAAGTCATACATTGATTCAGCAAGAATTGCTGGATACAAGAAAGGAGCCGAAGCACAACTTGGAAAAATGGAGAAGCTCAATGAGTCAACGAGAGCATAAGTTAGTCGGTGCAATCAAAGGTTGCGTCGACGTTCTTGAGAAGGTTTCCGGCATGCCAGTGAGAGTTCTCACAGCATACGGAATAGAGCCTACAAACGTCAGGCGGCAATTAAGCCGGGCTGACGAAGCAATCCACTGGAAAGAGGAGAAGACAAATGGTTGACTTTCATGCAAATGAAAAAGGCTTCGAAGCAACGGACACAGTTGATGACATGATTGCCAAGTCAGGTCTGGGCTGGGACGTCAAGCATGTCGATTGCTACATTGACTGGAATGGCAAGAGGTCTTCCGCTGGCCGGAAGGCTCTTGTGAGAGATGACAACGGGCACGTGTTGACGGTTAGTGGAAAGGGCTGGAAGCCTGTCCAGAACCGTGACGTTGTTTCCTTCTTCCATCGTGTTGTCAACGAAGCTGGAGCAAGGCTCACTCACCTTGGTGAAATCCGGGGAGGCAAGGGCATCTGGGCATTGGCTGATGTTGGTGCTGATTTTGAATTGAAGGGCGGTGACAAGGTAACTGGTCATGTGCTCTTTTCTTCGTATCATGAAGTCGGTAAAGCAACAGCAGCCGTTACCACCAACAAGCGGCTCTGGTGCCAGAACCAGATTGTGAGAGCAACAGAAGGAGCCATTGCAAACAATCGTGGCTATCGCCAGAATCACCTCAAGCACTTTGACTTTGATGCGGCCATGGCCGCGATTGGAGCTGCGAAGGATGAGGTTGTTATGTTTGGGGAATTATATACTTGACTCCAGATAATTCCTCGGGTAGTTATCTTCTCATGCAGCGGGCAATTCCGCCCCAACCGAGAGGAGGCTGCTATGCTGGTTAAGTTTTCCACCCTCGCCAACGGCGTGTTCATTGAGGACAACGGAACGGACGAGCGCAAGCCTTCCGACCGTTGCTTTCGCTTCGACGCGAACGGCAACGCGGAATATGCGTTGTTCG
>JACCDG010227435.1_pt1 | contig 19130 bp, 22 predicted proteins | sample 7442471 | NCBI WGS metagenome assembly JACCDG01 (sample SAMN15323444, study PRJNA562643) | freshwater metagenome | isolation source: river surface water | place: USA:Blue River Watershed | collected 2017-08-17 | reverse complement strand
TCATGACACCGTCGGCAAACGGATTCGCGCAGTGGAGAAGGCGACCCGCGGGAAGCCGAAAAAGGAACGGGACCCTGACGCTCCGAAGAAAGCGGCGGGGCCGCAACTGCTCGCATGGAACGCCCAGGTCGCACGTGTAGAGGCCGTGTCGGCGGAGTCGGCGAAGGGGAAGCTCACCTATAATCACGCCCGCGCCGTGGCGGGACGACTGAAGGAGGCGGGGCTGCTGAATGTCAAAAAGGACGCCACCGTGCTGCCGACGGATGACGAGATTCTGAAGGCGGTGGAGACGTATTACAAGGAAGTGAATCCTGTATCCGCTTCAGCGCAGGCGAAGGCGAAGGAACCTGTATATCCGCCAAAAAACTCTAAGAAGGAAGAGGAAGAAACCGATAATGAAAAGGAGGAAGACGAAGAGGATGTGCCTGTTGCTACGAAAGTGGAAGTTCCTAAAAAAGCAACTAAGGGTAATAAGGCTGAGGCGGCTAAGAAGCCTGAGTCCAAGAAGCAAGTGAAGGAAAAGACATCAGAACCAATCCCCATGGACCCTTATGATTATATTATTGACGGCAAGGCCTATGAACGCCTTGATATCAATGGTTATGCCTTCATCTGGAATGAAAAGGGCAAATACATGGGTGTATATGACGAAAAGAAGAAGACCTTTGATACCAGCATTGCGGACCCTACCATGTAAGCATGGTAGGCTGGTTTCACACAGCGTGCGAAAATACCCGACGATGTAATCCAACGCATATGAATAACGCGGTATAGTATTCTCTTAGAATCGGAACTATAGGGGTTATTTTTACGTCTCATCTCCACCCTTTACCAAAAAATTGAACCCGCACCCGCGCTCATCGCCGTGAGCAGCCCACCACATCAGTATGTCAGTATTTCGTCGGATTGTCTCCCTTCTCATTCTTTATAGTGCTCTCCTCCTTGCCTCACCAACAAAAATGAAGAAAATTCGTGTTGATATTGCCCCCCGCTTCGGTATTAAAGACCGCGAACTCTATGTGGAAGTCCGATTTGATGCGGATAATAAACTCTCTATTATGGAAGCCCTCGGTCAGCATTCGCTGACCTCAGGCAAAGGATTGCAAATCCAATCCGAAGCCCTCGCGGAATGTATTCAGCGTAATTGTCAGGCAGTTCAAGATGCACTTAAACATGAAGGCGTGACCGGTCGCTGGCGCGCAAATGTTTCCATTATGGACCGCATTTTGGAACACTATAAGAATGTAAATCAAATAAATTAACTACCCCCCATCATAGACCTATCCATGAATTATTTCCTATAGTTCTACACTATAGGAAAAAATTGATATCCTTTTTTGTTCAGATTCCGTGGCAACTCCACCGTTACAACATTAGAAATGGAGTGCGGAGATAGCATTGCCGACGAAGACAGCAATCCTACATGGATCATCCGTATCCCCTTCAAAGAGGGTGCGCTCACCCCCGCCGAACGCGCACTCTGGGGCGACTCCATACAAATATCTTCTCCACATACACCGGCCAGTCTCCGAGCCCAGCACGAGTTCAAGGCAGAAGTCGCCAAAGCAATCCCTATAGTGGTCCCCGTGGATATTGATTACAAGGAATGCTTGTTAGCCTACGAAGCAGAAAGAGTCCTGGAAAAAAAGATGGAAAAACTAACTATAAAAGACGAGCTGAAACCAAAGGACGCTACCGCAAAACCGAAGAAAAAGAAAAGCACCCCACCTCCACTCTTTACAGAGGCACAACTCAAAAAACTCCGCACCGCATAGGGATTCCCTAAACAACAATAGCAACTCCATTAAACTTATCAATCAAGTTCTCCATTACCCCATGTAGTTCCATTTTTTTAGAAAGCGCCAGCTCATCCTTATGGCGTAACATGTGTCCTCGCATAATATAGGAACGAATATCACAATTATTATTAAAATTCTCCAAATTATTCAATTCCGTCCAACGCATATCCATAATTTCCTTGCTATCATGTGTCTCAAGTATTAGTTCATCATCCACCTTATAGACGAAATATTTGCCCGCCGCCAACTGAAGAATCTCCAAATAATTCTTTCCCAAACTCAGACCCGTCTCTTCCCACGTTTCACGCAACGCACAATCCAGCGCCGCCTCCGCATTCTTATTCTTATGCCCCTTTGGAAAAGACCATTTGCCTGTTTCTCGCCCTTGCACTATAAGAATACGTCCCTTAGATGACAAGATAATTGTCCCATATACACGATTATGATTGCCTTTTGTATGCATCTTAATCTCTAAATATGCGTGCGAACTTATATGTTGCTAATTTCCGCCTGCTGGCTGTATAATCAATTTTAACACACTAACTTTATACCGCCACAGAATCGCCTCTCACGCCGAATTCCCATTCAATATTCATATAGTTCCTCCTCAATAAGTCACAACTGTTCCCCACGATGGATAAATATCTGCGGTGGGATAAGGCAAATTGAACCAACGCCCTGGAAAATAAATGGGTCCTCCACCCATACGAGCAGCTGAACAATAGGCTCCCCACCAACTGAAAGTGCTATTTGAACATATACAGCCGCCACAGGCCTTGCTCATCATATACAGGCTTTCAATAGGGCCAAGTCCCTCTGGCGCCGCAATCCACTCCACGCCGGCCGCCGTTGCGCCTCCAGCACTCAGTGCCTCCAATGCCCGTAGCGCCTCCCCAGGGCTATCACTAAAGAGAAGAACTTTTTCACCCGCTGGAATAAGACCGATTACCTTCGCCAAATAGCGCACAATGTCAATATGATAATGGGGTAGCGCCATGTAATCTCCTAAACGAATATGAATCCACCAATTACAATTAAAATTCCTATAGTGTAAATCCAGGGCCGCCCGTCGCTCCGCACTTAGAACCGTCTCAAAGGAAAGCACTATAGGAATTGATGGAAAGTAGCGTGCGGTCTGAAAATGACCGGCTAAGAGGAGTGGCTCGCATCCTAATGGCTTCGTCCGCTCCTTATAAGAAGCACAATCGGCGGCCTCCTCAGTGACTTTCGTCCATTCGGCAATGTTCCATTCCAGGGCCAATTGCGGTAGAAGAAGGTGCGCCTTGTCCGCGTCGGCATGATTACAGCCGAGAATCTGTGACGGAAAAAGGACCGGCTTCATATTCCAGCGTTCAGCATATCCAAGCAGTGCGGCTAACTGAAAAAGACGATTGCCCAGGCCGTCGGATAATCTCACAGAGATTATCCTTGGCTCTTGCTCCTCAAGAGCATCGCTTAATCGCACAGAGATTATCGTTGGCTCTTGCTCCTCAACAGAGTCGGATAATCTCGCAGTGATTAATCCCTCATTCATTTCCTATAGTGCTACACCATAGGGAATAACTTTTATTTAGGCACATATTCTGGCGCATTTAGGGACTCTCTTGTAAAGGAAGAGCCTGGCTGAATTGCTGTGCGATTAAGGGAGTCTGTGCGACTCAGCGACGCGCTTGCTTCGCAAGAGCCTGGCTGAATTGCTGTGCGATTCAGCGACATCAAAAGCGATGTCCGCGCGCGTTCCATTAAATGTTCCCTCTTCACCGCAATAAGTTGTCCTTCTAATTCAGTAATTCGGTCTTTGAAAGCAGCAACTTGCGCACATGCTTGAACATTAATATTATTCGCATTTTGTAAGAACTCTTGTAATTGATATATACTTTTATTATACGCCTCCTCTTTTTCATGAACAGCCCCAAGTAATTGCTGATATGCCGTTTTCAATATATTGTTTTCACCCTCTAATATACCGCATTTCACCTTATATTTCTCCATTTCTTCTTCCTTTTCCCATAATTTCACCTTCCATTCCTCCCGCTCATCCGCAAAGCGCACGTCTTCATCAATCTCCTGCGCCAAAGCCAGTTCCGTCGCCAGTTCCTCCGCTGCCCGCTCTAAAACCTTTTTCACAATTTCAGCCTGTTGAATCTTCGGGTCCATCTTTATCCACAATTTCTATAGTGAGAGCTGGGGGTCTATTACTATTAGTAGTAACAGGTTCAGGCACCACACGACTCAATTTTTTCTTGAACCAGTTGCTATAGACCAATTCACTATAGTTCTTCGCAATGGAATCCGCCGCGAACTGTCGCCGTGTTTGCGCAAAGACTGCGCGCAGCCGGTTCGGTTGAAAGTGTCGCACCACCTTATGACTCACTTTGGTTAATGCTCGCAAGACTCTATACCGCACATTATTCATCCATGAACGAATCCCCTCCAAGTCATCCAGAAGAAAAGGGTCCATCCCCAGTAAAATACCACCCTCTTTTATAGGCCGCGGCTCATCCACATCTACAAATACCAGCGTCACAACTTGCTTTGTCTTTAAGTCCTCCAGAATTGCCGCCGCACCATCTAAGGGTTCATAGCGTGACGACATTCCCACTGTCCGCAGACTCATTAACTCTCCTTGTGTGCGCGGCAGCCCCCGCTCATAGAAAGGAGTGTAGGCATGTGTATTACGCACCGTCTTAGAAAAAGAACAACCCACATACTCTATAATGCTGAATAATTGCTTGATAGTCAAAACATAATACACATACCCTTTTCGCCCATGCTGAAATACCGGCACCAACTCCAACTCTTCCACAAGCCCCTCCACCGTATCCGCATCAACATACATCCCAAAGAACATTTCAAAGAACGCACGATAGGCAGTATGGACTATGTGGGCATCTTGCGCTGCCTTACGACCTTTAAATGCTCCAATCACGGGAGTCAGTCCCCCGTGGTGCGCACCGGCAAGTAGGCGTCGCTCACGCACATCCACAAAATGTAGTGCCGCCGCAGTGAAAGGGTCCGCGCCACGCCGCTCGTCCGCTTTACGAAATTCCGTCTGATAAGAGCATAGAACCTCTTTTTTTGATTGACTAAAAGGAAAACAATCTTTCATCATCACCACTCATTCCTATAGTGTAGCCCCCAAGAACTTTCCACCCCTCTAAAGTAAGTAATGGCCTCCGTCGCTTCTCCCTCCGCAATCACCGTGATTGCCGAAACGGCACTCGCCCTTTATCCAATTCTACTGAAAAACATCCCCACCAATCTTACAACCCAGGTCACGGCACGAACGGCAACATACGCGGTCCTCGCCTACATTCTCGCCTCCGCCTCAGATGTCAGCCGTGCCTTCCCAGGCAGCCTTGCCGGCATAACCCATACCATTCTCTATAGTGTTCTCAATTTGGTCCACATTGGTGTCAGCTATGCATCCTATAAACTCCTCCCCGCCGGCAACTCCCTCGCCCTCTTCTATACATACCCCTTCTGGAACATGCTCCTTGGTTGGCTCTTTCTCGGCGACTCAGTGAGCTTGCGCTCCATCATTCTCCTCATTGTCGCCTTTGTTGGAACATACATGGTCGCCACACATTCGGCCATTGAAACATTTGAGGATAACGGCGCGGATGCCGAACAGGCAGAGCAAGAACAACAAAAAAACACAGCCCTCGGCGTTGCCCTTTCACTTGCCTCCGCCTTCACCGAATCCCTCATTTTCCTGGCGGTGAAGACCCCCTCCTCCCCCAGTCCCTTCCTTTCCATGCTCCAGCTTTATCCAATCGCCGCTGCCGTCATTGCCGGTTACGGGTTCTGGACCAATTCCTATAGTTCAAACTCCAAGGATACACCTACGGAAAGCACTATAGGGAATACATGGCTGCCCCTGATTCTCTTCAACGCATGTATTGGCTTCGTCGGCTACGCGCTCCGTTTCTACGCCATTCCTAAGATGAGCACTGCGGTCTTCAGCATCTTGTCTGTGATTGGTGTCGTGGCGGCCTATGTCTTCCAGCTCATGTTTACACCGGAAAAAATCAACGGTGTGGCTGCCCTTGGGTCCCTGCTTATTGCTGGAGCAGCGGGTCTGGCTCAGGCCTAAACCTCTGCTCGTCCCTCCTGAATCCGTAAGAGCGCGCGATTATAACCATAGTCCAGCACCGCCACATAGGTTTCAAAGAGAATGTAGAAGATATATCCAAGAAAGAGCCAGAATTCGCCCCCTGATATACTAAAGTTCGTTGTAAAACTATAGGAAATACCGGCAAACATCTGCATCATACAAATGGGCAAGAGTAGCCAGTTGTGGAGCAAGGCACGAAGGCGTAAGTATGTATAGGGTTGGATGTTATCCTCCGCCTGTAGCCATTTCAAGAATGGGTCGAGCACATGAACATGCCCATGTGCGTTGTAGATGAGAAGACATAGGGTCCAGGACGGCATGTCGGCCAAGACATACATTGCACTTAGGGCGAGTCCAACATTGTATTTCAGCTTTTCATAATTGGGGAGATAGGCTCGTTCCCAAATCAACTTGTAAAGCACATAGGATGTATATACTAGCGGTAGCCGTAGTTTATACATTAGAACGGTGACATGGGTTTCTCCATCAACATAGGCGACGGATGTTCCAGAACTGGCCCAGGAGCGGACATCAAGGTAAGCACTATAGGAAATGCTGATGGAGAAAAGGATGTCATGGATGTGATGTAGATTTGGGACTACGCGGGCGAAGACGGCTCTGGAGATGATGTATGTTCCTGTTAAGGCAACTGGATACCATGTTTCGAAGAAAGAAGGCATGTTGTCAGAGGCGCAGCGGCGGGTATGTTGACATCCGATGTTGCCGACAACCGATATCAATTTTTCATACTCTAGAAAAAATTGACACGAATCTCAATTATTCCTATAGTTAAATTCATAGTAGATTTTACTATAACTTATAAAGTGTTATAAAAATGTCTTCTACTGAAATCTTACTTGTAAATTTAAATGAAGAACAAAAGAAAGAACTTCGTGCCCTTATTACATATGAGTCAAATCCTTGTTCTCGTGATAATAAATGTTTAGATGATAATTTGACCGTCTTTCAACGAATCCGAGAATTACTAAAAAAACAGGAACCTTTACAAGAAGAACTGCTTGTTTGGAGAGGGCATCTCCAACAAAAATACATTAACCCTGGAATTTGGTTTTCAACAACCACAAAAGAGAGCTATGCTCAAGGTTTTACAGGAGATGACGAATGTACTGACCTTCAAGGAAACCTTATTTATGATGATGGGTGTCTTTTCAAAATTCATATACAGCCTGGAGTAAAAGTCGTAAATGTTCATAACTTATATAAAGAGTATGGTTTCGGCAATCCTTCAAAAGAATCTGCAAAAGTAAATGAATTATTTCAGGAAAAAAAATGGGGTCTGTTTAATTATGAAAAGGAAGGCGAAATTATTGTTGAAGAAGGCGGGGAATTTTATACTGATAGCACAAAAACAGTGAAGGGATTTAAAAAAATAGAGGATGATGTCTTTGAAACATACTATTATCCTCCATCAGAATCATATGTTCCTACATATTATCATAATATAGATGATATCATAAATAAATTATAGAAATATAATATATCCCTGCTGCATTTGCATATTCCTATAGTACATCTCGTAGGACATTCCTATAGTGCTCGCTTAATGCTCGTCTATAACCCATACAACTGCGACACCATAGAGTCCATCGCCTCCATTTGCTCCTTCATCTTCAACTCCTTTTTCTCCTTTGCCGTTAGCGCCTTTTCCCCCTTCACCACCTTCTTTTTCTTCAGCTCCTTCTGAATAGGCGCCGCTGGTGGGTCATATACCAGCACCTCACGGAAAAAACCCTGGCTATGATTCAGGGCACGGAGGAGGCTGGCCTGGTCAGCAACAAGCACCGGCGCGGAGGGAATCGCCATCCGTGGGACTTCGCACAAGATTTGAACTATAAGAATGAGAATATCGTTGCGCCGTTTGGCGGTGAGCCGCTTATCTGGTGTGGAAAACAGTTGAAGAAGGGCCTGGAATTCCTCATTCATCTTAATCTTCCCCCGTGCGGCCAGGTCACGGTAAATCTCGGCCGAGATGGCGAGGATATACATGCCGACCGACTTTCGCTGCCGCTCAGATAAGGCCGCCGGCCCTCGCCCCTGGGCGCACAGGAAACTTTTCATAGAACGACGAACATGTGCTTCCTCTTCCATCAGCCATTTAATGAAGAAGAGCGCCTTTTCCGTCGCCCCTGCATCCACAGCGGCCACATACTCATTTCCCACTCGCAAGGCGATTCGTGCATCCAGGCCCTGTGCCCATACTCGGCGCACGAGCGGGGAATCGGGCACTTTGTCAAATATGGACGAAACCCAGGCGTCGGTATGAGTCTCTGGCGGCACACGCGGCCATTTCAGCGTCGGCTTGCGATTACAGAGCCGCGCCACAAGCACGCACTCGGCCATCATGCGCTGATTCGCCGGCTCGCGATAGAAGACTTCCGCCTCCGCCCGTGCCTTCGCAGCATCCAGGACGCCGAACTGCCGGCGCAGGAAGAAGAAGATGCGCGGCGAGGCAATTCCCACATGGTCTATCACATAGTCCCACAAGAGCTTCTGCCAGTGGTCGTAACAGCCGCTGGTAATGAGGTCAGCACTATAGTGAAGTGATTTGGCGGCGGATTCGGCACCGGCCTGTTGAAGGGCCACGGTCAGCTGACGAACAACATCGGCGGCAGGATAGCCGGCACGGGTGCGGACCTCGGCGGCCAGGTCCAGCTGCGGGTCCTCGTCATCGGCGTAATTTGTTGGGTCTTCCGCGGAGGCTGACGCATAGGCGGCTGTGCTTCGCGGAGCATTATAAAGCCCACTCAAATATGCGTGTTCTGGCGCATACATCCTTGTCTATGCGCAAGAAAAAGACTGCGCACTTTTCTACACAATAGTCTAAGGCAGAAAAAAATTGAAGTCTCCACGGCTCCAACATTGAAAACAACATGCCGTCTTTTCTGAACCCGCCGAGACCAACATGCCGACCGAAGACATAGAGATTGACATACATCCAGAAAATCCGGATGACATTTACATTGACTATTATACAAAAACGGGAATAATTTCAAGCGCAACATATCCCATCAAGTTCAATGACACCATTTCCTATAGTTTCTACACATGGAGTCCAACCGGCATTCTTACAGAAAAAGAACACTTTGTCAATGGAGAAAGAGATGGAATATCTTTTGAATATTTTAATTGCGGAAGTCTCGCAAGAATTATACACTATAAAGATGGAAACCTTTGTGGACTTTACATGGAGTGGAATAAAAAGGGCGAGCTAGTCGCCAAAAGATATTATGTTGATAGCATATTGACTCGCAACATAATCTAAAATCATCACATGTCAGAAAAATTGAAGCAGACCAGCAATTAGTAAAAATAAACATACCCTATAGTTCTTACTTTCTGTAATTCCTCCAAAAATGTCCGCAACTGAAGATATTGAACTCTCTGCCGAAACGATTGAGGACCATTTCTTAGGATATCATAATTATGTTCGTTCAAATGTAACTTTCCCAATCCATGAAAATTGGATTAATAGTAAAATAAATAAAACAAATCATATATATTATGAATGGTCCAAATCTGGTATTTTAACACTAAAAGAAATTGTTAGAAAGGGTTTAGCGGAAAGTTTCTATTATGAATGTTATAATAATGGACAACTTAAATTTATAGATAATATGAAAAATGGAAAAAAACATGGGATTTATGCCGTTTGGGATGAAGAAGGAAATTTGATTCAAAAAGAAATTTATAACAATGGAACACTCATTCACAAAGAACTCTAAGAACTCTCCTTCATAAAATCCGTATCTTGCGCATGAATATAGGGCGCGCAATACATCTTCACTGTCTGCCGCGGCACATAAAACAGCTTCCCCTCCAATGGCTGTATGTAGTCCCCAACTACAAACTCCAGCTCCACCAGACGTTTTTCACCAAGACTATTCTCCTCAGGTCGCACAGGAGCATCATCACTATAGTGAATGGCTGTTAGGTGCGGCGCGTGATAGACTTGTGGTTTCACATCTGCTGATGCTTTCGTAACCGCTTCTACTGGTTTTTTCACTGTCTCCTTGGAACATGGAGGAACATATTTCTTAATTGGCGCAGGCTCTGGCTCTGGCTCTGGAACCACCTCAGCCACCACCACCTCCGAAAAAATCACACGTTCTTCACATAGTGGCGCATTTGTCTTTGTAAGGTCCTCTCCATCCAATATTTCAAAATTTCCTATAGTGTATATACTGGTGGATACCACAGGTGATTCTTTGGATTGGGGCTTGGCCTCCACTTTAGAAATTTCCTTCACAGTTTCTTCAACTTTTGACAACTCTTCTTCCTCCACACTACTAAAATTTGAAAGAGCACGGACTTGCCGTGTAACAGGCAATTTTACAACCGCAATCTCCGCAACTTCCTTCTTCGGTACCACTGCTGACCCAAGAACTACTGCCTGGCTATAACTGGATGAACGTCGTCGCACCTTATCATCACCATAGGAATCTGTGTGAGAGCGAGAGCCAAAGCGTGGTGATTCTACAACTGTAGGAAGACCAAAGGAACCATACTCTTTCTTTGAAGGAATCATAGATGAAAAGAAATTATTTCGGTAATATTCCCAACTTCCTTCACTAAAGTTATCACTATAGGATTGATTCTTTTTAGAATTTTCATTTACTGTTACACTATCACACAAAGACCGAGAATCCGCACTTGACGGCGTAAGCGGCCGCAAGACTCCTGACGGAATACGCGGCAAGGCAACCGTCTGCTCCGGTGGTGGTCTTTTTAATATACGCGACGGTTTCATTATAGAAATTGGTTTACGAGCTATTGGGTCTAACTAATTCATAGGAGTGGGCCTGTTTTAGGCCACCATCCCGCCGGCTCCATATAAAGATTCTTTTCTTCTAATACTAATAGATTTATACCCTCAAAAATACTCCTATAATGAATTCCCAAGAGAACCCTTCTGTCTACGCAAGCTCGGCTAACCCCCATGAGAATCCGGACCCTTCAGCCTGGGCCCACGAGGTCATTCCACGGGTCTGGCTCGGCAACTTCCAGGCCGCCTCCAGCAGCGAATGGCTCCAGAGCCACGGCATTCAGGCCATCTTCAACTGCACCAAAAATATTCCTTTCGTCATGGACCCAGGCTATGCACTATACAGAATTCCCCTGGATGACAACCTCCAGGCCGAAGAAATCAGAAACGCACTGCTGTGGTCCTTTGAGGCCGTCTACCGAATGGCCGCCGAATACAACGCCGGTCACACCCTTCTCGTTCACTGTCACGCCGGCATGCAGCGCTCCGCCGCCATGGTCGCCATGTTCATCATTTTCCTTACCCGCTGTAAGGCCGAGGAGGCCATCGCCTTCATTAAAACCCGCCGACCCGTGGCCTTTCTCCACTCCGTCAATTTCTATAATGCAATCATCGGTTTCCACGACGACTACCTGCGCAACATTACCGAGCGTGGCCTCGTCTTCCAGTTCCCCCCCAAGCCAATTGCCTCCCTCCTTGCCCCTGGCCCTCCGCTTCCCTCCCTCAAGAAGACACATACATATTAACGGCTATCTAAAGCATTCCTATAGTTTAAACCTCAAGAATCTCTATCGCCAGGTCGCCATGTTTCTCCGTATTCTTGCCCTCAAGCCGTTAAACTATTTTTCCCATAAAAATAAATTCTTTGTTGATATTTACTTGAATGTCAATAATATTAAAGCGATGTCCGTCCGTAATAATGAAATCCAGTTTCAGATGTCAGACAGCCAAATTTTCTATTTGACCGGCGATAATACCCAAGAAACAGAAACAACCATTGAAATGATTATGGACTACATTTCTAAACCGGCCCATGAACGCCCGCCCTACATTGAACTCAATGACATTACCCATTATGCCCGCCACCAGTCTTATGCAATGCCTGACGGCAAGGCGCCGAAGGAAATGAAATAGAGAGAACCCTCCCTCGTAAAATTGATGTTACATACATACGATATTATATATGTAACATATAACTGAACACTGTCTCAACATGACCGAACCACAAGATATTCCTATAGTGCTAGTCAAGGAAACTGACCCTTGGGGAATGAGCCTCATATATTATACATGGGAAACGAGCCCCAGAGAGTATGAAGGCTTCTGGCGAAAAATACATGTCTCAGGCATTCTCCTGGAACATCGCTCCTACATCAAGAAAACGCAACATGGGCTCTGGCCAACATATTTTCGGAACGGAATTCTTTCCAATCGTTCAACATTGGACATGGACGGCGGACCCGTCGGCTATTACATTGGACGATACGCAGACGATACAATGAGTTCACGTTTCGGCGATTACATTGGACGAAACGCCGATGATACAATGAGTTCACATTGGAAGGAAGAATCCTAAAAAATTTATATAAACATTATAGGATTTTGTAAATATGGATTCAACTTGTGTCTATGTAGTAACCTATTTCGGTTGTAATAGCAGCGGCAATCACATGTGGATTCCTGAATCCCGTGTTTTTTTAAAGAAGGAAGATGCCTATGCCTACTACCATTCCGTCGCTCCACGGCTGGACGATGAAGACAATCGTGCGGAGCGCATTGTTTATGAAAATGGCGAGGCCATCAAGCAAATACACGGGTATTTAGATGGCGACGGCACATGCGCAAAACGCCCCGTAGGTGCCGTAATTCGGCTTGTAAAGATTACATAGGCCATCCCCTCAGAAAAAATTGAACTCCCTATCAACCGCCCATATAAGCAACATCCCTATAATTCTACACTATAGGAAATGGATTATCGTCCTGCTATTATTGATGCCCTGGATACGCTCCGCAAGCGTGATGTGGCCGACAAACAGCCGTTCAAGGCAAAGGCTTATCAGAAGGTTATTGCCCAACTCCAGGCCAATGGTGCGGCGGTCAGCTCCTGGGAGGACTTAAAGACGGTGGAGGGCATTGGCGAAAAGATTCGCGCGAAGATTGATGAAATATTTGCTACAGGTGTACTTGCCTCCGCGGAACGGACCAAGGCTAGAGGGACCTTAACCGCTCTAGAGACCTTTCAGGGAATTTACGGAGTGGGCCCTGCGAAGGCGTCGGCCCTTGTCAAAGCTGGATATAAAACAATTGAGGACTTACGCTCAGCAGCAGAAGAAAATCCTTCCCTTCTCAACACCAACCAGACCCTCGGCCTCCGTTACTACGAGGACCTCCTTCAACGCATTCCACGCGCCGAAATGGACCAGCACGCCGCTCTCCTTCGCCGCTGCTGCCCGCCGAGCCTCACCATGGACATTGTCGGCTCCTACCGCCGTGGCGCGGCCTCCAGTGGCGACATTGATGTACTGCTGAAAGCGGAAGGGTCAGCGTCTGGGAAATCCTTCCTCAAGATGATTGAGAACATCAAAGCAGCATACCCTATAGTGGAAATCCTGGCACAAGGCCCAAAGAAATGCATGGCAATTATTAAACTCTCTCCCACAGCCACCGCCCGCCGTCTGGACCTCCTTCTCACCCCCGCGGCGGAATATGCCTACGCCCTCTTCTATTTCACCGGCTCGGACAAATTCAATGTTGCCGTCCGTAGCCACGCCCTGGAACTCGGCTACTCGCTCAATGAACATACTCTTACAGTAATGGAACAATCTATGCCTACTCCTCCCCCTGTGGAATCCGAAGAAGACATCTTCGCCTTCCTTGGCCTCAAATACATTCCTCCCACCGAACGCATAGACGCCAACCAGGTCATTGGCGAATAATAATCCCAATAAGTAATTCCTATAGTGCTACACTATAGGAATTAATCACTCCCCTCTACACCAACTCCACAAACTTGTCCGCTTCATACCCAGACACACCCCAGTTGTTTACCCCAAACCACGCTTTTGCAAGCCGGTCATGATTGAAACCCGTCATATTTACCCGCGAGTCGCCCATGAGATATACACTATAGGATTGCTGGGTGTGAAGATAGCCATCGGTCAAGATGACGAGCGGCTCTTTTTTTTCAGCCTGATACGCCTTACCGAGCGCCTGGTGCGCATACATTTCCCGCTCCAGCCACTGCTGGTCCTTCGTGCGATAAAACTCCAGGTCCGCAAGAGTAAAAGGCTTTCCAGTATTGTAATAGACACCGTCCAGATTACGGTCCAATACATGGGGCAGACTAATACCACGCACAGAAAATCCTCTATAGTTCTTCGCTAACTTGTTTGCTACGTGAATATTCATAAGCCCTTCCTCCTGGACGAGCTCATACATGGCCGCCAGATTATCAGTCACCCCATAGTGAAACCGCCCCCCTGGCTGCTTCCCCGCCGCATACACTTCCTCATGCCCAGGCACCCACCAGACCACATCATAATTGCGTGACGCCCAACGGAAAAATGGTGCCGCCGCCTCGGACCGTGGATGGATAATGTTCCCACAAAGAGCCAAGTAAGGCGCCACCGGCCGTAGCAGGTCCGCCGCCGCTGAGCCCCCCTTCAATGCCCGTGCCAGACCCGAGGCATATTGAATACGAATCGCTGCTGCTGCACCACTCATTTTCCACAGGTAGTCTACATATTTGTAGAAAGAGGCCCTTAGGTCTGGTCTAAAATAGTAACTCTTATTCTCTTTTTAGAGGACACACTATAGGAATTCTCCTGGGATTTCATTCTTACATTATGAAAAAAAATAAACTGAGCCGCGGCAGAACCCATAACCGCCCACATCAAGTGGAGGAACCCATGCCCATCAATCCTATAGTTCTAGAACCATTGGGGCCAATCGTGGAAGATGATGACTCATTGGAAGGGGAAATCGCTTGGCTAACTTCTTTGCGGAATGACCCCATTATCTTAAAACCAGCGCTTCGTGCTGTCGTCCTGGACAATGACGAAACGACCGGCTCCTACGGCATCATCTTCAGTCTCTTGACCCATCTTCGCAAACTCCCCCACTTGACCGATGATGATGTGGCCGGCATCTATCAACGGCTCGCCTACGCTATGGACTACTATAACATTTTCCGCCCCTACCTCAAAGACTTCTTTATTACTCTGGACGCACTCCAAAACGAAAACCTTCTGGATGCCGTCGTAATGTATACGAATCAGACGGACGAATCATTTGTCCTTACAAATGCCCTGGAGGAAGCAGACCGATTCCCCCTCAAAACACTTCTCTATAGTGTTCCCCTGAGTATTGCCTATTTAATGAACGAGTCATACCACAGTATTGTCTTTGATAAACTCCTTAGTCGCCCCCCACTCTTACGCGGCATTCAACATGCCTCATGTCCAAAGAGTTTCAGCCGTATCTTTGAATGTTATCCAGACCACTGTCGGTCCACGGAAAAAATCCTCTTCGTGGACGATAATGCATGTCCAGAATTCATAACGGCATGTCCCAAAACCGAAATACATCCACATTCCTATGTCCGTCCTCCACCCTATGTCCGTATCTTGAGCGAACATGAACTGGATACATTTCTTGCCATATGCCTACATGGCATGTCGGTCCCGCCGGCCACCGTCCAGGCAATCAGAGAACAATATCGTCACCATTCCCCTGTGGAACGCATCAGCGAAAATAGCCAGGGGGACGATGTCCTGGAGACCCTACGAAAGTATTTGGTGGAGTTTTATGCTATATAATATTATAATGTAAAATACTATATTACATTATAAAGTCTTAAAACTTCCACATCTTCAACACCGCAGTCGCCTCACAGCCAGCCTTCAGCGGCAGATTCACATAGGCACGACGACCATAGCGCACAAAATCTGCTTTCCCAGACCACGCCTCGTCACGCCGAACCCATGCATCAATCCGTTCCTTGAGCGCCGTATACCCTGGCTCCGTTTCGACAATCCCCAGGTCCAGGATTTTTCGTAGAAGAGTCACCCCCTCCTTCAACCGCTCGGCCACCGGCTTCACCTGCGCTGTTGCTAAGGGCTTCGCCGCACGCTCCTTTTTCACCGGTTCACCACTCAAATCCATCTCACCAGAATCAATTCCTATAGTGCTGCACTATAGGAATTGCTTTAGCCCTTACATATACATACCCTCTTTAATAATCAAACAGCAACGACCCCGTTCCACCATATACATTGAAGACATTATAACCCTCCACATGGACATATACATTATAGGCAGGGAATCCTCCACGGATACCACTCAAGGGAATAATCTCCTGACCGAGCTCCAGCAATAGACGCTTGGAGGCTATCTTATTCCAGTTCGCCTCCCCCACGGCCGCCAGGCCCGTCTCTTTATCCGCACCGAGGCCGAACGGTATGCAATAATAATAGCGATTCACCCACGGCGTCTTCGTAAGCTCCAGAGATGGGAGCAGCGAACGATACAAGGCGGGATTCAGCGTCTTTGTCTTCGTATATTTCCCCTCATATACCAGTTCCATACTAACAAGCGGCTCACTCTCTGTTCCGCTGTAGCCAGGAACTAAGAACCCTGGCCGGTCATAGGCCAGGCCTGACGCATCAGGCCACCAAAGTCCTTGGGCAAAACCGCCTGATATATCCCTATAGTTCACCAGCTCACGGGTCCCCTGGAAGTGCATGTTATAGGCCGCCGCATCCACCCGCTGTAATGATATGAACAGATTCCGCACCGGATTGTTAAAGGGAAGCTCAATACTCACAAAGCGGTTCCCTTGGGTCTGAACTATAGGAAGTGTAGTATGTTGGACTATGGGATATTGGAGCATACCATTGCGCCAGGCATAGGCCTCCAATTTATCCACATATACATATTCTACCATGAGGTATGTATCGCCAAGCCGTAGTGAGGCGAGATTAATGTCGCCCACCACAACTGCATCGGTGACCGTTGTCCCTGATACATCGGTCGCGGCATAGAACGACTGCGAGGCCACGGCACACCCATCCCCATAGGCCAAAGTCGTTTCAGTCTGCATGGCCGCGTTGGTAATGACCTCCCCTGAAACGGTCAGGGGTCCCACGCCATCGGTCACAATCATGCCGGCAAGAGAGCGGAATTGGGTCGCGACCTGGACACGCGAGGCATTCAGAGCATCAAGCGGCAAAAACGACCGCTCGTCCCCGCGCACACACCAGAACGGCAACGGCACGGCGACTGTCTCTGGAACCCCCACTAAGCCTGCGCCTACGGCATCGGCTACCGCTGACCCATAGAGACCCACCGAGAACCCGTGGTCGGCACGCTTGATGAGCTCATTCACGAGCGGCACCTGCTCCAGCGGAGTGTAATACTCGTCCAGCGTCTCCAGTAGACGACTGTTCAGTCGGTCAAAGGCCGTATTCCCTATAGTGAGTTCCGCGGTCTCCACAAGGGCATGCCCCACACTGTTCGTATAACCAATATTTGGCCCAAGAAAGACCTTTCCCAAGGCCGCCGCCTGAGCCTGCGCCGCCGCCACCGCCGGTCCAAAGGACGGCAGTTCCGAGACGAGATAAATACGGCTCAACAGCTCCCCCGCTACGGGAATTGACGCCGTAGCCCGCACGCCAAAATTCGGCACAGTGTCAAAGTCCACGCGCCGCCATTGAGTCGTATAGCGCCCTGTGCGGTCAAGCTTCCGTTGATACCAGGGCAGCGCCGAGCCCACAAGCCGTTCATCTTGCGGGCCGCTATGTAATATACGATGAAGCCCTGCGGACATAATACCTATAGTGTAGGCATAGAAGATTTTAGATGGTTTTATACACAGGCCATCATCTAAAGAACACCACTATAGTGTAGTCCAAATGAATGACCCTGAGCATGTGTGTCATAGGTGTTTCTTAACAGTTTTCATAAAAGAAAATACGTATTACTGTCTTTTATGTATGCGATTTTTCTATTTGCGACGGTCAGTCATATGCTCGGTATGTATGAAGGAAGGGTGTGAACAGCATTCTGACGCTGCGCAGACAAGCTTTGTGGAAACATATACACTGCCTGATGATACATCTGTCTCTATTCCTATAGTGAATTCTTCTGACTAGGCTAAGGCGCTTACGCTGACTAGGCGCTCCTTACTGCGCTTACGCTGATGCTTGGGCGCTTACGCTAAGCCCAAGTCATGAATCCGTAGCAGAACATTTTGGGTCGGCACATATATACGGCGATTATTCACCACTGTGCTATACCCATCCATCACCATAGGAATGACATAATAGCCTTCGCGTTCGGCACCATGGAGGGCGGGATTCTCCAACGGAGGATAAGTGCGGACAAGGTCACAGTGTTCGCAATTACATGTCTCAATATATTCTGATGGCACGACCGATTTTGGTTCTGCTTCTGACTCTGGCTCTGGTTCCACCTTTGGAATTGGGTTCTCTTTCCGCTTACGTTCCTTCTTCGGTCGTTGTGGCAAAGGTTCTTGCGTTTCTTTTTTGGTTTCCTCTTGCATGTGAGCCTCAGTGTCAGCCTGTTTGGCGTTTGCCTGTTTGGCGTTTGCCTGTTTGGCAACCCACACCCCTCCTCCCTGTAGTTTTTCCTTGATATACTTCTGAATCCGCTCCTCTTCCACCACCTTCATCTTTTCATCGGCCAGACGCGCCTCCGCCTTTTCACGCAACATTGTTTTCTTTAAGCTCTCCACAAATTCATGGACTCGCTGGACATAATCAGGGACCTTCAGTGGTTCTTTGTATTTGGGACGGAACTTTTCAAAATCATCATAGGGAGTCCCATAAAGAAGTCCAAAACATGTAATCCGGTCCCATGTGTCAATCGTCATCGCCTTTTCACATCTCGGTGTATGTTCAAGAAGAAGATGGCGCGTTTTGAAAATATGTCCACAGCCAAGACAAATGCGCGATGCCTTATTCAGGTCATTGCGGACATACTGGATTATCATATACCAACTACGGTCCATGGGACTCAGCTTCTCATATGCCCCTGGAAAAGCAGCGCATATTCCATAATGATGATTCATCTGAAAACGCGATTTACATATATTCTTACATGCGAAACAAGTCCGGTCTGCTTCATTAATAGAGGAGATTCGGTTTAGAGCAATCTGTTCTTGCTTTGCCCGTTCATGAAGTTCATTTTTGGACTCTGCTTTTGTTTTCTTTTTCTTTTTCTTATTCTTTAAAGACATAATAGGAACAATCCCTATAGTTTCCACTATAGGAGTTGTTTCCTCACGCTCACGCTCACGCTCACGCTCTGGCTCACGCTCTGGCTCACGCTCTGGCTCACGCTCTGGCTCACGCTCTGGCTCACGCTCTGGCTCACGCTCTGGCTCACGCTCACGCTCACGCTCTGGCTCACG
>JACCDG010138589.1_pt1 | contig 19135 bp, 52 predicted proteins | sample 7442471 | NCBI WGS metagenome assembly JACCDG01 (sample SAMN15323444, study PRJNA562643) | freshwater metagenome | isolation source: river surface water | place: USA:Blue River Watershed | collected 2017-08-17 | reverse complement strand
TAGTTCCACATCGTGTGGGACAATGAGCTTGGCTTCGATGATGACCGTGATGATTTTAGTGTCTTCCATTTTTGCTCTCATAAGTTATGTACCAATTTTCTGAAAAATAGGTAAGTTTTGTGTGGATAGTTTGCCACTTCACACAAAACTGAAGTGGCATAGTCCCACTAAAAGTGGGACTAGGTTTATTCAGAATCTTCGTTGAAGTCTTCTGCATCAGACATACAAAAGCTACCATCAGGGTCAATGCCAATGTCTTTTGCATTTTGACGAAGCTCTTTAATCCAACTTGGCTCATTTTCTTCTTCTGATGCCAAACCTACGGCTTCGTCAAAGCTGGATGCTTGCACGTCTACTGAGTAGGAAACGCTACCAAAGTCTTGAGTGAATTCGATGGTGTAGTTCTTAAGTGGTTTTGTTGTTTCTTCCATTTTGGTTTCTTTGCCCTTTCGGGTCTTGCATAATCTATGTCTCGATATTCTGAAAAATAGGTAAGTTTTGTGTGAGGTGGGGATTTTATCCCCGATTTTCTTGTTCTTCGGGAACTAACTCACAATGTTCCCAAATTTCACAGCGGTGATTTGCTTCAATCCCAAGTTCTGAAGCCTTAGTGATTGCTTCTTTCACCCAATCTGGACGATTTTCTGGTTTTTTAGCTAAAACCCATGCCTCATCCAAATTATCGGCTTGAATGTTCACATCGTATCGTAGGTATTCAAAATCTTGAATGATGGTGAAATTGTAAGTTTTTTTTGCTTCTTTCATTGTTTTCCTTTCTGGTCTTACATTAACTATGTACCAATTTTCTGAAAAATAGGTAAGTTTTGTGTGGGTAAAAACCCACTCCAGACTAATCTGGAATGGGTACACAAAACAAAAATTAAACCTTCACGATAAAATTAAATGCCTTTACATCACCTCCTTTGTCGAACTTATTCATGAATCTTTTGGCAGACCGTGAAACCTTTGTGTCCACATTGTCACCAAACCTGATAAAATTAGGTGTTACTGAAATGCTATTCGCACCCCAACTTGTCTTCTGTCTGTCTTTCACCGTTCGCCTGATTGCTTTAGCAATTGGACAATTAGTGGTGGAATATTTTCGTCCTTTGTTGATGTCTTTGTCTGTTACTTGGATTTTGATTCGTTCCATTTGTTTCCTACCCTTTTGGGGTTACACTAACTATGTTGCAGAATCCTGAAAAATAGGTAAGTTTTGTGTGAGGTGGGGATTTTATCCCCGATTTTCTTAATTTTCTTCATTGTCTTTGTCCTCGTTTCTGATTTCTTCAGAAGTTGTACATTTACACGATATGATTTTGTTTGAATAATCTTTTGCGTTGATATGTCCTCCAAATATTTTGGAATCAGGGAAGAAATAAAATACAGAATTAAGTCTCTGACCCTGACCCAGACCATTTGGTTCTATTTTATGTGAACTTGCAAACAATGTTACATCTGTTGCTTCTACCAACAGTTCAATGGTCACTTTAATTCTTTTCAAGGTTCAGGCTCCTTCAAAGTCTAACACCAAGTATGGGTGTTGGTCATCAACCACGTCAATTTCTTCTTCCTTTGCAATTTTAAGTTCTGCCCTGAAAGGGAACCACTCGTCCTCAAGATTGCTATACGAAATGAGGTCACAGTTGAGTTGGTCGGCGTTGAGTTTAGAAAGTGCCTCTTGAAGGTCACGGAAAGTTTTGATTTTCATCGTTTATTATGTCCCAATTACCTGAAAAATAGGTAAGTTTTGTGTGGGAACGGGATTTCTCCCGCTCCCACTTTGGGGCTTTCGCCCCTAGTAGATTACCACCGCATCAATGGTCTTGTCAGCTTGAGTAAAGTGACCTTGTTGGCGAACGGGATAGAGGTTGCTTGAGAACCGAAGAGAGCCATCTCGCTCAACCTTGTAATTGCCCCGTGGATTGGCAGATACCTTGATGACGTGGCGACCTTCGAGCGTGGTCTGTTCCACTTGCACCCGTTGTGCAGGCTTGAAGCCAAGTTTTCGCATGGCGTTGGTCGTGATTCGGCATCTTCGTCGAGACACTGTATTGGAGCGATAAACTACGGCGTCAGCTTCTAACTTGTGATTTCGGGTTTGGTTATTTCCTTGCATTTGTTTTTCCTGCCCTTGCGGGTCTTACACTATCTATGTTGCAATTTCCTGAAAAATAGGTAAGTTTTGTGTGACACACAAAACAAAAAAAATATGTTTTTTTAATATATGTTTTAATTTCCTGAAAAATAGGTAAGTTTTGTGTGGGTTGGGGATTTTGTCCCCAATTGTCATTATATTATTTCAAGAAACTTGATGAACATGAAGTTGATATGAAGGTTCTCCCTCAATTCCTTGAGACAGTCTTCATCAGAATCTATCACAGAATCAGGCACATAGTAGATGACATCGTCATCAAATGCCAGCAATGATGTATCGGGGTGCGAATAGATGTGTTGGTTGAAAGATTCTGTGGCGATTGTCCACACCTCTCTTTGACCACCCACACGAACGAGCATCACTCTATATGGGAACTTATGTTCTCCTTCAATGATTGTATGTACCATACACATATTATGTCTCGATTTTCTGAAAAATAGGTAAGTTTTGTGTGAATTGAATCGGGGAAAATTTCCCCGATTTTTCAAATTTTTGCGATGATTGAATTGATTTCTTTAATTGACACTTCTTCTGCATTTTCAGCCCCGATATGCTTAAGCATTAATGCAAGAGCATCTGCAAAACATTCTTGCTTAGGATAATCTTCAGAATATTCTTTGATGTCAGAAGTATCATCCCAAGCATTTTTAGGTTCATAGAGCAAGTTTTTATTGAAAGAAAATCTTCTCTCAATAATCTCACCCTTCATTAAGCCATCATCACCCTCTTTGTTTTCGTAGCCATAAAGATGTCCCTCTTCTGTGACGATGTCAAAGTCATAGATTTTCTGAGTAATCATCATCTTCCTAAGATAGATTGCGTATTTCATGCAAATATTATGTCTCGATTTTCTGAAAAATAGGTAAGTTTTGTGTGATACGGGATTTCTCCCGTATCATCCCAGAGAGGTGACACCCTCTACGATTTTACCATCTGTGACCTTGAAATACCAAATATCATTTCCATCACCACTCTCCATGGAGAATGAGCAATCAGGAAATCTCTTCGAGATTTCAACAAGCTCAACATCTGGACTTCGCCAAGCTGTTTCCACATAGATGGTGCCGAAATCATCATCACCCTCTACAAATGGGACACAAGTAACATTTGGGTCAGGGTCTACTCTAACGAAATCTTTGTCAATGTGCTTGAAGTCCACAGCAGAATTAGGAGTCTTGAGAAACTCAAGCACCTGTTTCACAACTGAAGTGTCTCCGCTAATTGCGATTGTGTTTGTTATCCAATTTGGCATACTGTTTATGTCTCGATTTTCTGAAAAATAGGTAAGTTTTGTGTGGTGAGATTAGTCCCCTTGCAATTGAGCAAGGGGAAGGGTTTTACGCTTCTATCCAATCAAAATCCACAAAATATTTAATACTTTCCAAGCCATCGTATTCATTAACGATGAACTTTGTCGATGCTGGTATCCAAACAACGTGGCTGTTTTCACCTCTCCAAAAACCAGCGTCCCATTTTCCTTTGGCAATCTCTTCGTGGTTTCTTTCACCACTTAAAATTGACCTCACACATTCTGGGTCAAATAGACTTTTTGGGTATTGTGTATTCCATGTATACCAACCAACACCATAATTGGTATTGATAATCACTGCCACTTCGTTTTTCTCGTTGTAGATTCTTCCGTCTCTTTCTGTAAGTTCCATGTTCGTTTTCCTACGATTATTATGTCTCGATTTTCTGAAAAATAGGTAAGTTTTGTGTGAATCAAAGGGGCTTTCGCCCCCTTCTTTATGGCAGTTCGATTACATGAACTGTCGCTTGACCTTCGTACACGTCCTCTCCGTAAATTACTACGAAATTTTTACCTTCGATTTTACCAAGCTCCAACTTGTAAAAATCAATCTCACCTGTAAACACAACGTTTGGGTGATATAAGTCGTAGTAGTCCTCAATGGCATCGTAACCATCAAGTTCTTTCCATTTTTCAGGATTGATAGGGGTGATTCCGTAGTGTGCTACGCACTCACGAATGTCGTAAAATGTGTTTACTGCAATTGGTGTAAGTATCATGTTTTCCTCTTCAGGCATTATCTATGTCACACAAAACTGAAAAATAGGTAAGTTTTGTGTGAAGTGAATCGGGGAAAATTTCCCCGATTTTCTCAATCCTCTTCTAACCCCTCGTCCTCATCCCAATCAGTATCATCCCATTCTTCATCAACGAATTCAACAAACTGAATACTGAAATGACCAAGTTTTCCGTTTTCGTGGAAATATGCATTGATGAGATAGGAACCATCACCATAGCCACTAGAACATACAAACCCCTTGTCCTTAATCACACCACAACGAGCATCACTCAAAGTGGCATCAGCACAGGCACGATAGAAACTATCTACTCTGTCGTAATCAGCATCGTTCTCATAGATGGAGCTGTCAAAGATTCCGAATTGACCTGAATCTACCCCCACATCAAATCTACGAACATTAGGCAATGACATATAGTCAAAGTTAGTGTGTACATGGACAGCCGAAAAACCTTTTATGATTGTTCCAGATCCGAATTCGTTTTGCATCACATCTACTTTCACTTTCCATGTTCCAGATAAACAAGGTACATTTTGTACGTTGAAGTCACAGTGGAATGTGTCTTTATCCACTTCGTAACAGGGGTCGGACAGGTGGACTACATCACCAAGCTGAATGTCGAATGTTAACTCTTTTAGTTCCATTTGTTTATTTGCCCTCAGGCACACTATCTATGTTGCAATTTCCTGAAAAATAGGTAAGTTTTGTGTGAAGTTGTGTGGGATTTCTCCCACACAAAACTAATCTCACTCCACATCCAGTTTGAGTCTTCGTACCTCATCCCAGAGGTCATCCATGTCATATTCTTCCATGTCTTCCAAGTCCATTTCGAAAGTGTGCTTCAATGTACCATTTTTCCAAAGGTAATACCCAACTTCAGAACCCTCATAAATCAACTCGATTTTGGCATTGGGGAACTTTTCTGCCACTTTGGTGAGTTCTTCAACAAGAGGGTCAGAATTTGTATCTGCACCATACCACAATTCAAATGCAGAATGTGTTCTCTTGGGTTCCTCGTGAAACCGATTGTGCATACCGAGATTGGTAAGGTCAAGCACCAGCTTGTCGCTTTCAAGAAATTTGGAAATTTCTTCAGTCAATGGATACTCGCCTTGAATTCTGATTTCGTTTACTGTTGTCATTTGTTTTATGCCCTCAGGCTCATTGTCTATGTCTCGAAATTCTGAAAAATAGGTAAGTTTTGTGTGAAGGACAAATGTCATACATTGTATGACTTTTGTCTCTCCAACCAAATCTTCAAATCAAGTTCGTGAGGGGTAGTTTTGTGTGTTTCACACAAAACTAAGAATCTCTTCTCCCACATTAGATAAGCACTTTTAGTAGGTGTAGACTTTGGTGCATCAGGGAAAATCTCACGAAGCCAAGCGAGAATGTGCGTGTCAAGAATCGCATAATTTGTGTTTGGTCTTGAATATGTAACAAAAAACCTCGATGTTTTCATGCCAATACCAGAAATTGATTCCAATTCCTCGCAGGTACACGTTCTCAAACACAAACCTTTTCTGGACAATTCATACAAACACTTAGAGAGTCTACTATATTGCCCAGCTTTAACCTTGACCAAAACTTTCTCGATTTCTCCGATTGACATTTCACACAAAACTGAAAATATGGAATCTTTACACCCCAACTCCTCAATGAGCATTTCCAGTTTGCCTGATTGCACCTTAGAACCCTTTCCAGCCACGAAAATACACAATAACAAAAACTCCTCTAACTCATAATCTGACCTAGAGAAATTTCTAGGATTTGTGAGATCTGTTTTTAATGCCATTAATCATCAAATCCTAATTGTGCTCGTTTTTCTTGCATCTTACGATTTCGTCGTTCAGCTTTACGAGTTTTGTCCTCATGGTAACCATAACCAGAATAGTCAGTGTGACCCTTGGATGCAAATACATCCAGTTCACTGGTCACCGTCTTACCATTGAAAGACACTTTGTTTTTTTGCTTAATTCTTTTCATTGTTAATCTCCTTCTCGGATTACATACTCTATCTCTCGAAATTCTGAAAAATAGGTAAGTTTTGTGTGATTCGGGATTTCTCCCGAATCCTTTATACCTTCTTTTTCCTCACTTTAATCACGTTTGGTATGAATGGAAAAACCTCATCTCCCAATTCAAAAGTACCATCATCGTTCTTCAATAAGTTGTTAACAGAAGCATACCAATCGGTACTCCAAACCCACACTTGTTTGGTTTTGCTTTTGTATCTTGCGTCCTTCTTCGTAACAAAGTGACCTTCGTCTGATTGGAAGACATTGACATCGTAAGTTTCGTCTCCCACTTTGAAAGAATCCCAATTATCGGCTTCATTCAAAATCATTGTTTTCAAACAATTAGTCAGACCTTCTCTAAGATGTTCAGGTACTTTGAAAAAGCTTTTTACTTCTGCTCTGTAGTTCATACAAATTATATTTCTCGAAATTCTGAAAAATAGGTAAGTTTTGTGTGAAGTTAAATATATTTACTCAGGTCAATTAGATTTTCGTGAACTTCACTATGACAATTGGAGCTTGGAGCCGAGTAGGAGAATCGAACTCCTTCTGATTTCTCGGTAGTTTACAAAACTACTGCTATCCCAATTAGCGAACTCGGCTTACTTGCTCTACCGTTGAACTAAACGGCAGTGTGTTGGCGACCCATGAGGGTAATGATCCCTCCATCTCCGCCGTGACAGGGCGGCGACTCCACCTGTTGTCCTATGAGCCACTAAACTATTATACAGATTTTTTTGAAAAATCCCTTCCAAAAATAGGTTCTTCTATGTCTTGGTCTTCAGAATAAATCCTGTACCTAAAACATTTGGCGATTTTATCATACTCGAAAACCCCCATTACCATATCATCGATTTTCACAGTGATACATGGATAATTTTCATCACCCTCAATTACAGCTTTGATTACACCACCTTCAGTAGTTAGTTCAAGACTATCATTATCAATAGTCCTCTCAACAATCCATTGGCAGTCTTTATAATCTTGATTGAAATCATCAATGGACATTTCGATTTCATTCCCATCAGGGTCACAACCCCAAATGTCACCTTCGTAACACGCAAGTGAGTATGTACGTTGGAAACCATTGCCCACAAGCACAACATCTTGTGTGTCAATGAATCCCTGAATTCTGTATATCATTTCAATTGTTGTTAGCATCAGTAGTTATCTCTCGAAATTCTGAAAAATAGGTAAGTTTTGTGTGAAGTGGGGAGCTTACATTCCCCACACAAAACTAACAATTCTCATTAGTATTTGATGTCTATTTTTTTATACGTTGGAACCACTTAGCCCATTTGTCTACTGGTTCTGGCGTATTTTGGCTACCACTTGCATTTGCAGGAACATCGGCTTTGAGGCGGATATAATATCCTTTTGTAAAAGACTGAACCCTGAACCCTGAATTAAATACACTGTTCAAATGTTCCTCAAGTATCTTTTCACTAAAATAAAATTCATCAACTTCATAATAAGGATAATAATAATCTCCATCCATATATTTTGAAATCCTCAAAGCAACTTCATCAGCAATTTTATTGAGTCTTTTTATGTGTTTTTGTTCACGATTTTTGCATGCACGTTCTTTGATTTCTTCATAGGTAAGTTGCTTCACTTGTTCGATTTGTTCGATTTGTTTGGCATTGTAAAGTTTCAATTTTTCAGTTGCCATTTTATTTCTCCACCTCCACGTCGTCAATGTCGTCAAGCTGAACGTAGTTCCAAACACCATCATTCCAAAGCTCTGCTTTTTTTACTTTCTCCACAGCTTTCTTTTCCGTTTCCGCATTTACTTCAATGTATTGCTCAACATACGCCCAGCCAGTAATTCTTACTTTGTGTTTCATACAAATTATATTTCTCGAAATTCTGAAAAATAGGTAAGTTTTGTGTGAAGTGGGGAACTTACATTCCCACACAAAACTAACAATTCAATTTCTTAAGCATACCTTGGAAGTAACCTGAAATATCCACATCGTCCTTGTTTTGATTAAGAGCATCCTCTAATGTATATTTGTCATCCCAAATACCATAACAAGAATTATTCTGCACCAATTTATCTGCTTCATCAACAGCTTTATCTAAAGCTGTTTTAATGTCTAAACATGTTGAAGAAATGACAATATCTCTGTTGTGCAATTTCTCAGTGTATACTACCTCGTAAAACGGATTTTCTAGTCCTTCATACTGCACAACATTGCATCGAAAGTTGCTACCTTGATTATCATGACCATAAACCGTCATGATCCAATCCCAGACATTGTCTACGACAGTGCCACACTCGTTGATTCGCTTCTCAAAGTATGGGTGTTCCACTTTACTCACATCTACATCTTCTAGAATTTTGAATTTCATCAAATTATATCTCTCGAAATTCTGAAAAATAGGTAAGTTTTGTGTGACTCGAAATTTTGGTAAAGTGAGCATTTTTTTTTGGGCTATCGGACTAATCTCGAATGGTCAATCTCTGAGACTGATGTATACACTCGATTTTGCTGTAATTAACCTCGTCGGCTCCCAAGGGAGACGTGTGAGAGTTGCACTCACTAAATCCCGAAAGCATAAATGCTCACTTTATGGGTTATCAACCGAGGCTGATAACCCAATCAACACAAAACTAATGCATTAACTTTGTATCTGTTTGTGGATTTTTTTGGCATTCCACTGAACTATTGCCATCACTACATAACACCGTGACCAGTGCGAGATAATTTCTATCTCATTTCTCAGTGCATATTTCACTGCACATTAATATATACGCTCGAAATTCTCAAAAGTTGTAAGTTTTGTGTGAAAATTTTTTACGATTTTCTTAATTCAACTTAATTATCTTTTGCTAACCCCACTCCTCGCACAATCTTAGCACCACCTTTCAATGCATCTTTAAGCAATGGTCTCACCTCGTCTACGAAGTAAGGGTCGCTAACAAATTCACCATCAAGCCATCTCTTAAATGATATAGAGATAAACACTACACAATCTTCTTCAGGCGAAATTGGACTAAGCGATGACCACCACAGACATGACCAAATAGTTCCATCTGTAAAATGAATTTCATCCCCAGTACACGGTACTCCATCTTCATATTCCTCGAAAATCTTCATTTACTTCTCCTCCAATGATTCAATTCTTAACACTTCAGGATAACTATTCATATCAACACCAACATATTGCCAATTTCCATCATCCCACATTTCATTCTCAAAAACTTTGTTTTCAGCATCTTCTTCTGTTTCAGCATCTACATAGATTGTTTGCTTAACGTTGGCTACGTGATATAATGTAATAGCGTATTTCTTTTCTTTTGTTATTTTCATGTTCTTATTGTTGTATATCAGTAAGGTCATTACTGAGACTTTTTTATGCAGCTTTCGTCTACTACAATTTTCCCGTTATCCATGTAGTAGATACCCAATTTACCGAAAAGTTCGTAATCTCCATTTCTTACCTTTTGTAAGAATGTCTCGGTAGCCCATTGTAGTTGGTGTGTCAAAGCACCCTCTAATCCCTCGCATACGTCTGAACTTTGCTGTTCGCTTAACCCCGTAAAGTTGATAGTTTTGTTAACGTCATCGTGGTTAATGTCGATGACTACTGAGAAAAGTGTGTTGCAGTTAGTTGTTTGCTCCATGTCTATTATCTCACACAAAACTGAAAAATAGGTAAGTTTTGTGTGATATCAGGGGTTGAGCCCCTGATATACATTAGCTGTTTCTTAGTTCCTTCTCTGATGAATTGCTGAAGAGCTTCTTCAAATGAAGGGGCATCAACTCTCGCCTGAAAGTGTAGGCTCGAAATTTCTTGCCTAAATGACAAGATGTAGGTTTTGTTTGAGTTTTCGCTCATACCCTAGTATACTTGACAATTGTGAGCTTGTTTAATACTATATCTATAGCATTATTCAAGCATCTCTCACAATCATTGTTAAACAAATCTTGTTTCTCATATATGGATTTCTTACAATCCCAACCACGTTCACGCATTTCGTTTTCCCAGTGAAAACTGATCGCTCGTTGCTCAAGTTGGCTAATCCAAGGCAGCTTTCCAAAGTAACCTTTCTCTTTGTAAAGTTCAATAAGCTTATAATCAAGCACCTCGAAATTGCCAAGTATCCAATTGCTACACACTGAAAAGCCATTGATCATCTTCTCACGTATTTCGCCACGTTTCAATTCCTGCTTGGACTTTTTTTTCTTAAACAGTTTCCACATCAAATTATATTTCTCGAAATTCTGAAAAATAGGTAAGTTTTGTGTGGTTTCTGAGATCTTTATAGACAATTGCCTTGATATTATTCGTGACATTATTTAAGGCACAAATATAGACTTTATTACTGACATAAACACTGACATTGACATCGACATCAGTCCTTAAATTATCCCAGACATTATTCTTTAACTGGTTATGTGTGTTCAATTCTATCATATTAGTTTTGTGTGGTATTTGAGATCTTTCGAAACATTACCCCTGACGTTTTTCGAGACACTATCTGAGACATTAAACTGGACATTTTCCCAGACATTCACCCAGACATTTAACCTGACATCATGACTGACATTATCCCAGACTTTATACCTGACATCATAACTGACATTATCCCAGACATTGACCATGACATCAGTCCTAACATTATCCCAGACATTATTATTTAAACAGTTTTCTGTATTTAATTTTATCATTTTCGCTTTGTGTGGTTTCTGAGATCTACCCAAATATTATTCGTGACATTATTCGAGACATTTTCCCAGGTATTATTCTTGACGCTATACCAGGCATTATAACTAATACCCTTTCTGACATTATACTGGATATTTTCCCAGACTTTATTTTTTCCGTGGTTTTTTGTGTTTAATTCTATCATTTCAGTTTTGTGTGGTTTATGAGATTTTGCCAGACATTGCCCCAGACATTATTCGAGACATTTTCGTAGACATCATTCCTGACGCTATAACAGAGACCATCCGAGACATTATTTATGACATTACCCCTGACATTGTCCCAGACACTATAAAAGACATTATGTTTCAAGTGGCTTTTTGTGTTTAGTTCTATCATTTTAGTTTTGTGTGGTTTCTGACATTTTGCCTGACATTATTCGTGACATTACTCAAGACATTTTCCCTGACATTTTCCCTGACATTTTCCCTGACATTATCCCTGAAATTATTCTTGAAATTGTCCCAGATAATGTAGTAGACATTATCCTTGACACTATCCCAGACATCATGTTTCAAGAGGTTTTCTGTGTTTAATTCTATCATTTTAGTTTTGTGTGGTTTTTGAGGTCTATGTACACATTATCCGTGAAATTATTCCAGGTAACACTCCTGACATTACTCCTGACATTACTCCTGACATTACTCTGGACATTACTCCCAATATAATACCTAAATTGTCCCGGACACTATACCAGACATTTGGCCCGACATTATCTGTTACGTGGGTTTCTGTGTTTAATTCTATCATACAAATGAGGATCTCCGGCCACAAATTTTTTCATCTCGTCTTATCTTGCATTTTCCTGAAAAATAGGTAAGTTTTGTGTGACACACAAAACAAAAAAAAATATGTTTTTTTAATATATGTTTCATTTTCCTGAAAAATAGGTAAGTTTTGTGTGACACCACCCCAATCACACAAAACAGAAATCCATGTACATTTTGGTATTTTTACACATAAAACATTACTTTAGTACTTGATATATTGATATATTTTTAGTCATAATAGTGATTATCAGAAAAAATAATCGCTTATCACACAAAACTGAGCCTGAGAGAGAGGGCGGATGAGTGTAAGTTTTGTGTGTCTTAACATTGTTAAAACAAAAATTTAACACAAAATTAATCTTGTTAAGAAAAAATGTCAAAAAATTTTGACAATAATAATATATGTTTTATTTTCCTGAAAAATAGGTAAGTTTTGTGTGACTCGAAATACTCGAAAAATTAAGTTTTTTTTAATGTATGTTTTATTTTCCTGAAAAATAGGTAAGTTTTGTGTGGCTCTTTAACTGAGCCACTCTTCAATCTCTTTAGAATTCATTACACCTTTTCTCATTTCATATCTTCCCTCTGAAACCAAAAGGGTTGTAGGCACGGACATGACATTGAACTCTAACGCAAAGTCTGGATCCTCATCCACATCCACTCGAAATACTCGATTTTCTAGTTTGGGGTTAGAGGCAACAGCATTGTCAATTTCACGATCCATTGCCTTGCAAGGCTGACACCAAGAGGCTCCAAGCTTCACCATGAACTTCCGGCCTGTCTTCATCTTATCATAAAAATTCTCGATTTTCATTACTTTTTTATACAGGACTTTAGGCTCGAAAAAGCGTATAAATATATTGTACTCACTGACGAGACACAAAACGTACATCGATTGTGCAACAAAGGAGGTGAGTAGTATGAACTGGATGGAACAAATAGAAAAATTTTATTCTGATATGTTTAACGTGTTGTTTGGACACATAAAATATTTAGACGAGGACAACAAATGAAAATCACACAAAACGGACAATCAGAAAATAGCTTCATTACTAAAATGGCAATAGACATTTTAGCTCAACAAGAGAAAGTCTTCAATGCAGAAGATTTTTCTCCCGAAAAAACAGAAACACATCCTATTCAAATTCGAAAAATAGGATTACTCGAAAACCTACCCAATGATATTCCTGAATGGGTTACAGAAGAATCATATGTCACTTACTTGGCTGCACAAAAAATGCAACAATTTTAATGTAATTGAAAGAGTGTTTGTTTGAAACTCAGTTTTGTGTGGAAAAAACGAGCGATATTTTTCCACACAAAACTAAAACAAAACTGACACAAAACTTAAACAAAACTTAAACAAAACTGACACGAAACTGACACAAAACTGACACGAAACTAAAACAAAACTGACACAAAACTAAAACCCACTCATTCACACAAAACTATGAATGCACTTGATCAAATTCTTCATTCAAATCCTGCCCGATTTCCCCAAAATTACCATTTATTCCCATTTTTTACCATTTTGTGGATCCTGCCGATTTGCCCACTTTTTATCCACTTTTTGCCCATTTTTTATCATGAATTTTTTTTCAAAAAAAGGTAAAAATAAATTCAAAAAACACAAAACTGAGAAGGAATACAAAGGGGAAAAACCTAAATAATTTTATGTAAGAAAAAATGTTTTATGTGTTGAAAAAACACTCGAAATTGAAAAGAATTTTGGATCACACAAAACAGAATTAAAACAGAATTAAAACAGAATTAAAAGTAAAAATAAACATAAGTGACATTCTTACACAAAACTAAATTACTGTATGAAAACACGAATTTCATCACCTTTGCGAGTGTCAAAAAGATGCTCTCATTGAATTCAAATTCAAAAATTTTATATAACATTTCAGTAAGACATACGATCTAACTTTTTGTGAACAATTTGGGTATTTAACAATCTGCTAAAATGAATAATCGGAATCTAAATACAATATTAACTAATAGAGTTTGAAATGAACAGAAAAGCATATAAATTGATCTGTATTAAGCCTTGTTTTTTCTCAGGGGTGCAATACAACAAAGGGGATAAAAAGGTGTTTTATTCTTCATTGGCGAGAAAGCATTTTATGAAAAAAGCTCCAATCAATTGCTTTTCCGTTTTAGATGTTTAGCGAACTAATAAAATAGTTTTTGTGTTTAGATCTATTATTTTTGTTTTGTGTAGTTTTTAAGATTTACCATGACATTTACAATAACATTACCCCAGACATTACCTATGAAATCAGCCCTAATATTATTCCAGACGTTATCCCAGACATCTATACGAACATTTTTCCTGACATTTTTCAAGGTATTTTTTATGACATTACTTAAGACTTTTTTTTGCACCTTTTCTTTTAAGTGTTTTTTTGTGTTTAGTTCTATCATTTTAGTTTTGTGTGGTTTTTGAGATTTACCATGACATTTCCCCAGACATTAGCCCTGACATTACCCCAGACACTTTCCCAGACAAAATCTGAGACATTGACCCAGACATTATTATGAACATTTTCCAAGACATTGTCCGAGACATTATTCCAGTTATTATCATATACATCATCACTGACATCATAATTGTAGCAGTTTTTTGTGTTTAGTTCTATCATTTTTGTTTTGTGTGGTTTTGAAGATTTACCATGACATTTGCCTTGACATTATGCCAGACACAATTGCAGACATTTATCACGACATTTCCCCTGACATTATATAAGACAATATGCCAGACATTTTTCCTAACATTATTCAAGACATTGTTCAAGACATGATCGTTGACTTTTTTTTGTATCTTTACATCTACGTGGTTTTTTGTGTTTAGATCTATCATTTTAGTTTTGTGTGGTTTTGGAGATTATCCCAGATATTATTCCAGAGTATATATCTGACATTACACTGGATATTATCCCAGACATCATTCGAGACATTGTTCCAGATTTTATCTGAGACTTTATCTTTTACATTATCTTTTCCATTATTTTTGACATTATCTATGGCATCATTTGAGACATCATAAATTGAGTGGTTTTTTGTGTTTAGATTTATCATATTTATTTTGTGTGGTTTTGGAGATTTTTCCTGACATTTCTCCTGACATTAGCCCTGACATTGAAACAGACATTTTCCCAGACATTATTCCTGACATTATTTAAGACAATATCCCAGACATTATTCGAGACATTATTCGATACATTATCGCGGATATTATCCGAGACATTATCCCTGACTTTTTTTGCATTTACGTGGTTTTTTGTGTTTAGATTTATCATATTTATTTTGTGTGGTTTTGGAGATTTTTATAGACATTGGCGAAGACATTTTTCCAGACATTATTCCAGACATTATTTCTGACATCATTCCTAACATTCTCGCAGGCATTTTCACAGACATTGTAACAGATATAAGCCCCGGCACTATGCTTGACATTGTACCAGACATCACTTCTTAATAGGTTTTCAGTGTTTAATTCTATCATATTTATTTTGTGTGGTTTTTGAGATTTACCATGACATTTGCCCTGATATTTCCCCAGACACTATTCCAAACATTATTCGAGACATCATCCCAGACATTATTCGAGACATTATTCAAGACATTGTTCAAGACATGATCTCTAACTTTTTTTTGTATCTTTACATCTACGTGTTTTTCAGTGTTTAATTCTATCATATTTATTTTGTGTGGTCTTGAATATTATCCCAGATATTTTTCCAGACATTATCCCTGACATTGAGCCTGACTTTATACCCGACATCATTCGAAACATTGTTCCAGATATTATCCGAGACATTATCCCAGATATTACACCTGACACTATACCTGACATTATCTACGGCATTGGCCCAGACATCATAAATTAAGTGTTTTTTTGTGTTTAGTTCTATCATTTTAGTTTTGTGTGGTTTTGGAGATTTACCATGACATTTTTCCCGACAGTGCCACAGACACTATTCCAGACATTATTCGAGACATTATCGCAGATATTATCCGAGACATTATCGCAGACATTATCCCAGACATTACACCTGACATCATCCCAGACATCATATTTTAAGTGGTTTTGTGTGTTTAATTCTATCATTTTAGTTTTGTGTGGTTTTGAAGATTTCCCCTGACATTATCCCTGATATTTTCCCTGACATTACTCCATTTATTGGCCCAGACATTGAAACAGACATTTTTCCCGACACTAACCGAGACATCATGCTCGACATTATCTTTTACGTGGTTTTGTGTATTCACATCTACGTGGATTTGTGCGTTTAATTCTATCATTTTTGTTTTGTGTGGTTTTTGAGATTTACCATGACATTCCCCCTGACATTAGCCCTGACACTATGCCAGACACAATTGCAGACAGTTTCCACGACATTTCCCCTGAAGACAGTTTCCACGACATTTCCCCTGACATTATATAAGACAATATCCCAGGCATTTTTCCTAACATTATTCAAGACATTGTTCAAGACATGATCTCTAACTTTGTTTTGCACCTTTGTATCTACGTGGTTTTCAGTGTTTAGTTCTATCATTTTTGTTTTGTGTGGTTTTTGAGATATCTTTCGATATTTCTCCAGACATTTTGCCTGACATTATTTAAGACATGATCCCAGACATTATTGGGGACATCACCCCAGACATTATGCAAGACATTATCCGAGACATTGTTCATGCCATTTTCATAGACATTATTATTGAGGTCAACCCAAGTATTATTATTAAAGCAGTTTTTTGTGTTTAGATCTATCATATTTGTTTTGTGTGGTTATGGAGGTCTATTATGACATTGTATGAAACATTATTCCAGAAATCACTCCAGATATTTTTCTCAACATTATCGTTATAAGTGTTATAGAGATTATGAAAGACATTTTCCCTGACATCAATTTGGACAATTTCTTTGACATTGCTGTAGGTATTATACCTGACATCATTCGAGACATCATCATTCAAGCGGTTTTGTATGTTTAGATCTATCATTTTAGTTTTGTGTGGTATTTGAGGTCTATTAAGATATTTTTCCTAATACCATCCCAGACATTAACCGAGACATTTAACCTGACATCATCCCAGATATTATCATCGATATTATCATCGACATTAGAGAAGACATTTAGAAAGATACTATTATCTACGTGTTTTTTTGTCTTTAGTTTTATCATTTTATTTTTGTGTGGTTTTTGAGGTTTTTAAAGATATTTTTCCAGACATTATCCAAGACATTATTGGGGACATTATCTTCGACATTATTTCTAACATTATCCCTGACATTGTTCAAGACATTATTTGAGACACTATCCAAGACATTACCCCAGACATTGTTAAAGACAATGTTAAAGACATTTTTAAAGACATTGATTGAGCGATTATTTGTGTTTAATTCTATCATTTCAGTTTTGTGTGGTTTTTGAGATTATCCCAGATATTGCTCCAGACACTATTCCAGACATTATTCGAGACATTATACGAGACATTATCTTCGACATTATTTCTAACATTAGCCCAGACATTGTCCAAGACATCAACGTAGACATTATTGCTGACATTTTTAAAGACATTGATTGAGTGATTATTTGTGTTTAATTCTATCATTTTAGTTTTGTGTGGTTTTCGAGATCAACCCAGACACATGCCCAGACATCACCGTAGACATTATCCCAGACATTTTCCCGGACATTATCCGAGACACTATCCAAGACACTATCCGAGGTATCACTTAAGACCTTGCCCCATACAATATATTTTACGTGTTTTTTTGTCTTTAGTTCTATCATTTTAGTTTTGTGTGGTTTTCAAGGTTTTTTAAGATATTTCTCCAGACATTATCCAAGACATTATACGAGACATTATATTTGACATTATCCCTGACATTATACGAGACATTATCCCTGACACTGTCCAAGACATTATACCAGACATTGTTAAAGACATTGTAGCGGTTTTTTGTGTTTAGATCTATCATTTTAGTTTTGTGTGGTTTTTGAGATATCTTTCGATATTTTCATGAACATTATGCATGACTGGATACCAGACATTTTTCCTGACAGGAATGTAGATAGTGTCGGAGATATTTTTTTTAACATTATTTGAGACATTTTTTAATAAATTGTAGCGGACATTATATTCTACGTGGTTTTCTGTGTTTAGTTCTATCATATTAATTTTATGTGGTTTCTGAGATCAGCCCAGACATTTTCCAAGACATTACTTTGAACATTACCTATGAAATTAGCCCTAATATTATTCCAGACATTATTCCAGACATTTTGCCTGACATTATTCGAGACATTACTTAGGACATTATACCTGAGATCGTGCCTTAAGTGTTTTTTTGTGTTTAGATCTATCATTTTAGTTTTGTATGGTTTTGTGAATCTTTCAAGATATTAAACTTGACATTTTTCAAGACATTATTACAGACATTACGCCAGACACTATTATAGACATTATCCGAAAAATTATATGAGAAATCTTTTAAGACATTGCCCCATATATTATATTTTACGTGGTTTTCTGTGTTTAGTTCTATCATATTTGTTTCTAGTTCTATCATATTAGTTTTATGTGGTTTTGTGAATCTTTCAAGATATTAAACTTGAAATCATTTTGAACATTTTTCAAAATATTGTAATTTTTTATGAAATAATTAATGGCATTATCGTGAGGATTATTGCCGAGATTCCTGAAATTTTTCCAGACTTTATCCGAGGCACCATCCGAAGCATTATAGGAGACATCTTTTAAGACATTGCTCCATAGATTATATCCTACGTGGTTTTCTGTGTTTAGTTCTATCATATTAATTTTATGTGGTTTTTGAGATCAGCCCAGACATTTTCCAAGACATTACTTTGAACATTATTCTCGATATTTTTGCTGACATTATCCCAGACATTATTCACGACATTATTCCTAACATTCTTGCAGGCATCTTTTAAGACATTGCTCCATAGATTATATTTTACGTGGTTTTTTGTGTTTAGATCTATCATATTAATTTTATGTGGTTTTTAAAATCAGCCCAGATATTGTCGAAGAGTTTATATCTGACATTGGACTGTACATTGAACCAGACATTATTCGAGACATTATCAGAGGCATCAGAGCGGACATCACTCAAGACATTGCCCCATACAATATATCTTACGCGGTTTTTTGTGTTTAGTTCTATCATATTTGTTTTGTGTGGTTTATGGAATGTTTCCTGACATCATCCCAGACATAATTTTTGACGTTAAATTTGAGTTTAAACCTGACATTGTTCCTGACATTGATCAAGACATTATTCGAGACATTATCCAAGACACTATCCGAGACATCACTTAAGGCCTTGTTCCATACAATATATTTTACGTGTTTTTTTGTGTTTAGTTTTATCATATTTGTTTTGTGTG
>JACCDG010318973.1_pt1 | contig 19151 bp, 28 predicted proteins | sample 7442471 | NCBI WGS metagenome assembly JACCDG01 (sample SAMN15323444, study PRJNA562643) | freshwater metagenome | isolation source: river surface water | place: USA:Blue River Watershed | collected 2017-08-17 | reverse complement strand
GCCATGGAAGGAACTCCTTACTTAGTGGCGGTGAGGGGACGCTTCCAGGCTTCCGCTTGCTTGGCGCGGTAGGTGTCTACCGAGGAAGCAGAGCCACGGCCGGCACCTTTCAGTGCGTCGCGGAGGGAAGTGGTGCTGTCGGCGCGGTCCTCCTTGGTCTCAGGCTCATCGCCTTCGTCCTCGGGGGTTTCTTCGCCTGCTTCGTCCTCGTCGGCATCAGCGCGGGCGGCGAGAATGCCGTCCACAACGCCCTGGACGTAGCCAGATTCAGCGTCTTCGCGAGGAGCGGAGCCTGTGAGGTTCTCGAACGCCTGGGCGTAGAGGTCCTCGTTATCGATGCCGTCGAATTTGAAGTCTTCGGCGAAGGCGGGTGCCAGCTTCTGCAGCGTGGCGAGGCGAGCAGCGACGAGTTGGTCGAGCTCGGCAGTGTCGATGCGGCTGGAGGAGGTGGATTCGAGCTCGGTGACGCGCTCTTCAAGAGCGTCGGCTCGGCCTTCAGCGGCCTCTTTTTCGTAGGCGAGGGCGTCGATCTCTTCCTGCTGCGCATCGAGCTTGGTGGCAAGCTGATCGCGCTCAGTAGTCACAGACTTGAGCTGGCGCTCCATGTCCCGTGCGAAGGACTGGACCGCGCTAGCTGCTTCTGCGGGCAGATCGATCTCCAGGCCGTCGAGTTTGACGGAAGCCATTACGGGAGATGCAGGTGTACAGGGCTGGAGCGCCGGATCGAAGGCGACGGCATCAGCCGCATCCATGCGATCCATGAGCAGGCGAACCTCCGGGCCAGCCCGGCCGCGGGGGACGATCGCGATGTGGTTCACCCGGATGTTGCGCTGAACGCCGTCGTAGGACTCGCCCTCGGGGGTGATACCGGGAGTCGGGTCGAAATCGACCTTGTAGCCGGCAGAGACCTCGGTTGCGTCTTTGCGCTTGATCTTCTCGATGGAGTCTTGGTCAGTGACGACCAGCGCGACTTCGACAAAACCGTCGTTGTACCGGACCTGGCTACCTGAGTAGCCGACCTGGAACTGTTTGGTGTTGGCGGAATCGAGAAGAACAGGTGGGTGACCCCACGTTGCGGGTTTCATGCCGAACGTGGAGAGCGATTCCGGGGAACTGACCTCTTCAGGAGGACGGTATTCCCGGACCTGGGAGCCATCCGCACGCTTGTAGAGCTGAGTGCCTACACGCGCAGCACGACACCAGACGCGGAGATAGCCCTCGTCGGTGGTTTCGCTGCCCGTAATGGGCGCGAAATCGTAGCGATAAGCGGATGCTGCCATGAAGGCAGCTTAAGGCTTATTGCTGCAAGCGTTAGGCTGATTCGGATAGCGTATGGCCGGAGTGGCGATTTATCGACAGCTTGCACTTTGCGAGCGCATTAGACAGCTAAGAGTAAAATCAGGATATACTCAGTCGCAGATAGCGGATAAACTTGCTATTAGTCAAGCGGCGTATTGTCGGCTGGAAAAGGGTGATATTGAATTTGCTGTATCGAAGTTGTTTGAGTTGGCAGATTTGTATGGGGTGGCTGCTTCTAGATTGATCGAGGCGCTTTAAGCGTTGTAAACCTCGGTGTGATAGACCACAGCGCCCTCGGAGATCAGACGGCGGCGAATGTCAGCAGCTTCGTGGGCGGGGCAAAGAAGGGTCTGAGCTCCGGCGTGGTTCCAGAACCAGAGGCGCGTGATCGCGTGCTCGGGTGGGTGAGTGGGTTTCACGACACGAGGGGCGCACCAAATGGCCGCTTTCCGCTCTCGGGAGCGTCGGTTCGCCTCCTCTGTGCAGCCCGGACTACCTGACTGACATAGCGCAAAGAATAAGCCGATTTGTAAAAGTCTTTAGGCGCGCCTAGTCTTAGTAAAACTTTTGTCAGTTGATTAGTCGCCTCAGTAGCTTTCTTGCCTTGCAGAGATACTGGAACATCATTAACGATAGCTCGGGCGAAGCTTTCGCAATTATTCTCGAAGCCATTCCACTCAAACTTCTTGTTCTCTAGTTGTTTTATGATTTGCTGCAGCTGAGCAGCCGTGGGACCTTGTTTTGACTTATCGATTCTGGAAGCTTTGGCGAAAGATGTTCCTTTTTCATCCTGCCCCTCTTCCAGTGTCCGTATGCGAGCAACGGCTGCGGCACCTCCATTGAGCTTGCCTGGTGATACGTCAAACATGCTGTGCTTGCCGTCGATCTTGCCGACGTATACAGCATAGTGAGCTCTATTTGTACCTATAAAATCAATAGCATTGTAAATAAGATCACCTGGCTTGAAGGTGTCGTAAAGACCCTCAGGCACTTTCTTGGGAGGAATGGCATCTGGAGGAAGCCCTGTCGTAAATATGTCACGGCTAAGCACGCCTAGCGCGGCACTTATTACTGCTACTCCCGAAGCTGATAACAGCAGCTTGGTCCTACCGGACATGGCCCCCTTGCGCTCAGGGAGAGCGCTCGGAGCCTCGGCAGTCCGAGATGTGGCCCCACCCTCCAACTTCCCGCATCGGTGCGCCTGCGGAATGAAGGAATTTCCGCAGGGCTTACCCTTACCGCTCTCGGGAGCGTCGATCTTTATCAGGCCGAGAACTTTCCCGGCGTCAGTCCCTCGTCTCGGCGTGAGGTCTTGCCAGAGCACTTCCACTTCACCCGGGAAAGGCACAAAGGTGTGTTGCGCTCAGCGCCGGAGCAGTCGTAGCCCTCTGATTGCATGTCACCGAAGCTGCGGGCGCAATAGCGGTCGCCTTTGTCGGTGCCAGGCGCGATTTTGTAGCCCTTGGCGCCGTAACGGACTGTGTTCTTGCGGCCTGTTTCGGGGTTGGTGACCACCTTGGCGTACTTCTTGCCGTCCTCGGTGTCAGCCTCAGTCTTCTTCTGCGTAGGCACGCAGTTGGGAACCATCCGCTTGCCCTTGGGCTTCATGCCCACCTGCTCGTAGCCCTGCCAGCAGGCGTCGCGACGGGTGGGTGGCTGGAGTTGGACCGGGGCGTAGTGCTGGATGTAGTTGTCGGTCCGGCCGAAGCCTTGGGGCTTGCGGCGACGGGGTTGACCGGTGCGGGGATCGAGGGGGATGGCCTCGCGCTCGGGGGTGAAGCTGCTGGGGGTGAGCTTTGGCAGGGTGCCTTCAGGCAGACGTCGTTGATCAGGGGCGCGGTAACCGGGCTCGAACCGACGGCGGGCGGCCTCGGTGCGGAGACGAAGCTCGCGGAGCGTGGTCTTGGCGGCCATGCCCGTGGCTTCGCCGGCAGCGGCCATGGTGTTACCGATCTGGGCGATGCGGCGGACCTCTTCGCGGGCGGTCTGAGCGATGCCGGCCTCTGCGTTCTTCACCGCTGCTGCGGTGTTGGCACGCATGCGCTGTGTTTTGGACTGGCGCGGGGGCGCAGCTTTGAGCAAGGCGCGCGGGGTAACACCAGGGAGCGCGGCTGGTGTACGGGCTGCCGGTGGACTGCTAGGCCTCGGAGGCCGAGGGGTGACTGGAGCCACCTCTGGATCAGACGAACGTGGTGATTCTTTCGGAGATGACTGTCGTCGGGACAAAGCGAATGCCCCAGCGCCCAGAGCCGCCACACCGAGTCCGGCAGCTATGGCAGCTCGGGTGGGGAATGAGCCCTTCTGTCGACAGGTCTTCTCAGCGGCGATGTGGCTCTGACCGCAGGGGCGGCCCTTAGCGTCGAGACGGATCAGGGTGGGAGTAAGCGCCATGGTCAGAACCCTGCTGCCCAGATCGAGTCAGCCTTACCGAGATACAAAGGTCCGCTGCGCCTAGCTGATGGTGTCTGTTTTGCTTTCTTCGGCGCGCTTGCACGGCTCCCGCCGCCTACGCGAGCCATCGCCTCTCGGTACGCGCTGTTGAGCTTCGCCATTTCAGTCGCGCTGCCGCCTTGATCTGGGTGAGCGCTCCGTGCTTTTTCGTAAAACGCTTTCTTAATCTCGGCAGCCGTAGCAGTTTTGCTGACACCAAGGTCCTTAAAAGGATCAGACCCTTCATAGTTACTGGCGTTTTCTCGGCGTTTCGCTGCCTGCTCTTCCCGGTGGATCCCGTAAGTCATTAGACCTATCCCTCCGCCTATCTGTGTGCCGGCTGCTCCAAGTTGGTAGCCAAGGCCTCTTGCATTTTTACCCTGCGCATACTCTTTCACGCTCATAGCGTTAAGAGTCCCTGCCACGCCTTCGATGCCTGCTGCCCATAAATGACTAGCTTCGCCCCCGGATAGCTGGTAATTACGGAGATGATTTCCGGCGCTAGCGATACTGCCTATTGTCCCCAGACTTCCACGAACCACCCCAAGCCCCGACCAAAAGTTGAACTTGTTTGGTTTAGTAGCTCCTTTTGTACTTGTACTACTACTACTACTAACTGGGGTCTCGTTCCCTTTGGTGCACTTGGCGTTATCGGGAATACCACTGGCGCCGCACTTTTTGTCAAGGCGGGCGGTGCTGTCCAGACGGGCTCGGATGTAGGCGCGGCTACGGCGTTGGATGCCGAGCTCGCAAGCAGCGAGGTACTCCTGAGGGGTCAGGGCGTCGTTGCGGTCCATCTTCTTGCCGCAGCTGCCGTCGCAGGACGCTTTACCCTTGCGTCCACCGCAGCCACAGCCTTCACCATCCATCGGCTTTTTGCCGTACATGCCACCGTCCATGGGGGCTTTGGTGTGCTTGGCACCCTTGGCGCTGCGCTTGCGGGAGTGGGGCTTGTCGCCGTCCATTTCTTCGCCTTCCATGCCCTCTTCTTCCTCGCCCTCGGGCTTGATTTCGATCTCGATGGAGGGTTTCTTGCTCTTATCGGCGCGGCCTTCGCGGTAGGCGGTGGGCTTCTTGGCGGTGGAAGCGGCCATAGCTATGGGGCGCGTCCGCCCGGTTTGTGATAAGCCAGTGTAAGAACCTGTTCCTGACTAGGACACGGGCACAGGGGCGATTTGCTCGAAGACGGCGGCCTTGTTGAGGGAAACGGGCTGGTCCCCTAAGCGCTTAACCGCTTGCGCGACCTCGCTTTTATGCGCTTTTCGCATATCGGCATAATCCGGGTCCATTGAGGCGATGTCAGCGTCCCAAGGTGCTAGGTAACAACGACATCTAGGGTGGAGAGGAACACGAATCTCTTGCCTACGGTAGATGTTGCCCGCTCTCGGGGCGCAGATGGGGCAGGCGCGGTCATCAGCGGTGGCGTAATACATCACAAGTTCGATGCCTTGTGCCGCGTAGTACGTATTAGAGGCGTCGTTGTAGGCACGAAGCGATTCGGTACGCACAATCGCTTCAGCGCGGGATTTCACCACGCCGAGGCGGGAGCGGAGATCGCTGATCATGGTGTCCGTTGGGCGGCCTTCGGCTACGCCTTGGGCGACGGTGAAAGCGGCGGTCTCGGCGAACTTCTCACCGTGTTTGCGCAGGTAGCCCTTGGCTTGGGCGGCAGCGGCGTGCGTCGCCTCGATGGGAATGGAGACGTCGATTCGGGGACCTGTCTTCACCTGGCCAGTGAGTTCATCAGCGACGGTCAGGCCGTACCGGGATGAGGTGCCTGCGAGGTTGCGCAAGATGCGGTCATAGGCGTCGGTGCGATCCGGTCGGAAGACGGGGATCAACTGCCGAAACTCCTGCAGCAGAGCCATGTTGCGCTGGGCAGGGTCGGTGTAGCCCGCCTTCATGTGCACACGCGCTCGGTGGACGAGTCGGGTGAAGCTTTCGTCCAGGACGCGGTTGAGCATGGTCAGCGTGCCGCTCTCGGAAGTGCGGAGGAGTTGGTTGTAGCGCTCAAGCAGGTCCATTTTTGTTGTTGTTGAAAGCTGCGTGCCCTTGTGCAGTCAGCAGCATTAAATAAGCCTTGATTCTGACTATGCTCTCCAACTGAGATCTCGAATCAGCAAGCAGCTCTTGCGGACTCGGGAACCCTTCTAGCGTGCTGGGTTGCGAAGCAGCGTCTACGCGCTTGCGATCTCTAATTATAGTATTAAATATAGATAGTTCGTGCATTGCTTCTCTAGAGTCGCTAAAATCCCCTTCGCTTATGCGCTTCTTAAGTTCTAGCAAGCGAGCTTGCTCTTTCACGGTAGGTAAATTTATTGCTGTGTTGCCTGATTGCTGAGTATTTATTAAACGGACAATACTCTTGGTAATTACTGAGAGCTTATCTACTTGCCCAGATCGGGTGTTATTGGTAACAATCATACGTGCCCAGTGCTCGCAGTTGTTATCAAGCTCGTCATACTGCAGCTCGGTTCTCATTAGTCCGGCTACTCTATTCTTGATCTCGACTACAGACAGGCTTTGCTCTCCTTTTAGCTGGGGTGCTTTTGCGTATACGGAGGCGTAATGAGACTTGTCCGCAGATGGACCGAATTCAGTGAGCAAAACAAAGGCTTTTTCTTGAGCACCTTGTTTTCTAGCTATCTCTGCAAATTGATGATTTTCTCCTACCTTCCCCATGTAAACAGCGAAGTGACGTGACGCCTCTTTTGGGCTCTGCTGCGTGTATACTATGTCCCCTTCTTTTAGTCTGTTAGCGGCGACTTCTCTGTCGTAGTAGCGGGCTAACGCAGCTCCGGATGTAAGCGATTCCTTGGCTTGTTGCCTCTCCTTTTTTACTACATCCCTGTACTTAGGGGTTTGTGGTAAGTCGTCCGGATTAAAATGCCTGTAAGCGTCGTAGGCTGCGACCACCCCAGCAACTCCGACTACTGCTACAGCCGCCTTTAACGCTGTAGCTGCGTGGTTCTGCGAGGTAGGTGCTTTAGTGGCTTGCCCTTTCCGGCATTCATGCGCCTTCGGGATGTGCGAGGCGCCGCAAGGCTTCCCCAGGCGCTTGTCCTCCTGAAAGTCGACGCGGACAGCAAAGTAGGTGGCAATACGAATGTCATCTCCTCGCCGACGCTTCAGCTCTGCTTCAGCGGCCTCGCGCGTCGCATATCGGGGAGTACCGTCGGCATTCTTTTGCCGCATTAGATCGGCAATCTGCTGTGCGGGAGATCTAGGTTTAGCAGAACGAGCTTTACCGGTTGTAGTAGTAGCTCTTACTGTTCTTGTATTGGTCCTGGTAGTAGTGTCACGAGGACGTAATGCTAAGTTATTGAATTGTCCCGATCGCTGCAGCACAGCGTACGCTTCTGTCACACCTCCATTATTGTCCCAACCTAAATCCTGAGCAGCAGCTTTGACATCAAAGTCACTAGCGCTCCAAGTAGACTTGCGCTTAGGGTTGTATCCGCTCTTGGGTACAGCGGTTTCGTAGTATACTTTTTGGAGCACAAGTTCAGCGTGATTCGCGCCTGTGATTGGCGCATTTATACCGGCCCTACCCTTAACACGCTCAGCGACCCCAATCAGTACCGAACGCATCGGGGAATCAACAGAACTCGCAACTTGAACACGTAATCTGGGATCAGTGTCTTCTTTTATTCGGAGGGCTGTCTGCTTGAAATACTCATCATAAGTCTTCTCGGTCTCTCTAACTAAATTGCTAGCTATGTTGCGCGTTGGCTGCGGTGATTTGGATGGTGAAACTAATTCACGCAAGGTGCCGCGCAGTGTACTTAATGCTTCCTCGCGTTGAGGTGCACTTAGAGTATTGAGACGTTTCGTAGCCGAACCGACTGCGGTCTCTAGATACCTCTCTACATCGTCAGCCTTCTTGTAGTCTAACCCTCGCACTTCCATGTCTTTACGCATGCTGGTCGCTGCAGCTTGAAGTTTTGAAGACACTTCGTTAATCAAAAAAGACTTCTTGGCGGTATTATCAGCCCCTGTTAGCTTGCTTGGATTAACGTTGTACTGCTTAGCTATCAGATTTATAGCGGCTGCTTCGCTGTATACACTCTTGTCTCCAATAGTTGCGCCTGTCAACTTGCTAAGCAAGTTAGATCGAAACTCTTGGTATGGGAGGGGAGTTTCCCTGTCGCCTGGCCTAACTTCCAGTCCTTCTTTAATGGCATTTCGCAAATTCGAAACCCTTTGTCTGCCAAGTTCTATGAAGCTACGCTCATTTCTGCCACTTAATCTCGGGTCTTGTTGCACGCCTATCCTTACAGCTCTGCCTATTACCTGAGCTTGCAGGGCTGCGTTTTCCCTTTGTGCCTCCCGGTAAGCTCCATAAATAGGAACACGATCAAGCACAAAACCTATAGCTGTCCCCGCGGCTTCTTCAATGTCCCGTCCTAGTCCTTTTGCGTACCCAGGAATGAGGACTTTAGCACCTTCATGCCCCTGCTTTACTACCCAAGCCGCGAATAGTCCACCCGCAATGGGTAGCGTAATGTTTTCTATGTTTTTTCTAAGATCTTGCTTTTGTTTGAGGTTTTGTCCTGGAACTGCTTTTACAACACCTCGTGCGATAGCAGCTCTACCTCCTTGTATATCTACTAGATTCCCAGTAGTCAGACCTTTTAGCAACCTACGTCTGCCCCGTTCAATCGACGCTGCTCCTGCCAGCGGGTCACCAGCTACAACACGCGAGTGCGAATCCGTTCCCTCGCCCTTGACTCGGCACTTCCAACTGGGCGGGATGCAGCGGTCACCACAGGCTCTATTTGGGGGATTGCATTTCAGCTTGCCTTTAATGTCGAGCCGCTCTCGGGCAGCGAGATAAGTCGCTGTGCGGATGGTTTCGGGGGTTTGGTTGTCCATCAGTACTGCTCCCAGCCGGCACGAAGGGCTTCTGCTTCGCCCTCGGGAACAGGGGAGAGCCCTGCCACAGTCTGCCGCGGATAGAACGAAGCGACTGCGCGCTTAGCGCTCTGCAGAGTGCGGAAGCCAACGGCGTAGGGTCCTTCGATCAGTGATCCGTTCTGATCGAACCGAGCTCGGTAGAGCTTGCGTCCATGAGCGCGTTGAGGGCCTACGACAAAGAGAGCAGCATCTGCGCTTGTATCTATGCGTTGACCGTCAGGTGCTACTAGGTAGCCGATGCTTATACCGTCTTTTCGATGCGTTTCTTTGACACGGTATCCATGAGCATAAATAGTCTCTAAGGAATCTGTTTTCGATTCCTGTACTGGTTGCGGAGTCGTAGCTTGTTGCTCTTGGGCGTTTACATTTTCTGCGTCGGGAGCTGCATTTAGCGCCTCAGCTTGCGCCTGGTAGCTCATGAGCTGACTTTGAAACTGCATGTCAGCCTGGGCCACAAGCTGTTCGGTAACGGCTTCGTTGAGCGTGGTCTCGATGCTGTACTCCGTGCCTCCGAAGCGGGCTTCGCGCACCTCGAGGGCGTTGAGGACACCAAGGTTGATGTACTGGGCGTCGACCTGAGCAACCTGAAGACGTAAGGCTGCCTTCTCACTGTCCGTCTCTGTGAAAACGCTCGGGAATTCGACGCTCCACTTCTGAGGGGGCCGCCCTCGGGTTGGTCCTTCGCGCGAGGCGAGGATGTAGGTGAAGACTTCGGTCACCGCCGTGCGGCAGTAGAGCTCCTGCCACTGCTCGACGAGAGTTGCCCAGACGCGCTCCTCGAAGCGGCCTTCCTTGCCCAGGCCCCCGGGGGAGTCGCCCATGAGGATCGAGGCGGGCCAACCGGTCGCTGCTTGCAGATCCTTCACGAAGGGATCGGTCGCCGAGGCGATGTTGCTGAGTGCACGGTTGAGGAAGCTCAGTTCCTCTTCGGTGTCCACCACCATCCCGCCATAGACCGAGCGGCTGAGATTGTTGGCCTCGAGGCGCTTGCGCAGATCGCTCTCGTTCCCAGAAGCAATGCGGTTGAAAAGACCGGGGATCTTGTGGACGAACAGGTCCGAGTCGGTGGTCATCGACTCCAGGCCCGACATCGCGGTCTCGTAGCGCTTGTACGCCTCCCACACGAGCTGAAGCACCGGCAGGCCCCACCCGGTGTTCCGCACTCGGACGTTCCAGGGGAGGTAAAGCCCGTCGAAGCGCGCTACGCGGGATGAGTGAATGCGCACATTGACATATTGCCCTTGTTGCTCAGGCGTGAGCCGCTGCGCGGTGGTGATCCGGTAGTGCGAGGGCTTGGTGTAGTCGGTGATCGAGAAGTCTTCCGGAATCAGCTCCCAGCGGGAGAGGGGCACATAGCCCCGGACAGCGCGTATCCGCGCGGGGTCGACGTGCTCCTCCGGAGGGAGACCGTCATCGATCAGAAGCACCAGACCGGCACCGCCGTAGAGGCGCTGAAGCTTGACGACCTCGGCAAAGGCGTGGTGGAACTGGGTGGCCTTGAGGTACTCCTCAAAGTCGGCGATCAGGTCGTTGGCGTTCTTCTGCTCGTCACCGCCAAGCTTGATCGTGGTCCTGTGGCGCAGGATTTCATCGGAAATGGCATCGACGTAGCGTCTGGGGATGCCGTGGACGTAGAGGGCTTCGAGTTCGCCCTCGCTGAGAATGGGTTTAGAGCCTACAGAAGTAGCAACTGTTTTGTCCTTGGTCGTTAGACCCATGCCGGACAGTACATTTACTAACGCACCATCATTCCGGAAATTATCAGCATTCATTTCCACGGTGGCCGTAGGGCTGATTGATATAGAAAGATTATCGCTGAGCGTCGACACTGCGAGAGAAACTTGTTAGTGAGCCTTTTTGTATAGACTAAAGTTATCGATGCTAGTTAGATACGTAAGGTAACCTTTTCAATGCTTCGCTTGGCCGACCTCGGTACGCTTGGTCAGCGGCCGGACGGCGCATGTTGGACCATCACATCGATGGGTCCCTCCTCTGCTCGAAACGCTTTGCGAAGTTGCGATTCCGCCAGGGCATCTTGAGCTCCTGGGATGGTTGCTGCGCGTACTGCGGAGCCCCAGCGGGCACGCTGGATCACATCAAGGCGAAACGTCGCGGCGGGCCCACAGTGCAGCGCAACTTGGTGGCGGCCTGCGCGACGTGCAACCGAGCCAAAGGATCAGAGGAGTGGCTCGTGTGGTTCCGGGCTCAGTGCTTCTGGGAAGCGCACCGGGAAGACGCGATCTACGAATGGATGGGGGCTGCGAGGATCGAACTCGCCTGAGGCCGATTATGAGTCGGCTGCTTTCACCAGATAGCTAAGCCCCCGGACTCGGGATGTCGTTGAGGATCGCGTAGTCCCCAACAATGCGCAAGGCAGCTTCGTTGTAGGCACGGGCGGCTTCGATTTCACAGGTGTAGACGCCAATCTGGTAGCGCACTCCCATGTGAGTGATAGCAGCTCGATAGGGATGCGTGGCAGTACCTTTGGTCACGCCGCGAAAGCGAGAGAAGGCGTCTTTGCGTAATGGACGGCGCGCTTGCGATAAGTAGAAGTCCTTATCGCTCATACGTTTGCGGTAATACGGCATACAATTAAATGTGAGCGAAGAATCCTGCAGTATTTGGGGTCTCTGGAATGGCGTGACAGGCGAACGCTAGAGCCATAACACAATCGTCGTGTGCTCCAGATGCAGCTTCTCGTTGGCCGGATTCTTTCTGTTGGAAAGCGCGAAGCTCATTAGGAATGGCGCCCTCGGGGAAGATCAACTCGTCGTGCTCCATCAGGAACAGGATGCGATCGGTAGCAACGATCTTGCTGGGGCGGCTGGTGTTGAAGGTTTCGATAGCATATTTGGGCAAAGCAGTGGAGAGCGCTTCTGCGATCACAGCGCCCATTGCTTGTTTCTCCACGATTACCCGCTCTGGAAGGTAATCTTCTATGAGGCTTTTCACATGGCGCAAGCTGTAATCGGTGCTCTTGCCGTTCTCGTGGTACATGCCAACGACCTCGTAGGGCGTTTCGGTGATGTCCAGCACGATCGCTGTGAAGTAATCGTTGCCGCCGGCGTTGGGGTCGACGCCGATCACGTAGGTGCGGCCGATGGAGCCGCACTCGCGCCAGTGGCCGCGGGTAGCGCGGCGGACCAGTTCCGATGGGAACACCTGGGTGTCGGTCGCGCCGAACGCCAGCTCGTACTCGGAGTCCCATGCGGCCTGGGTCATCCGGCGCGACTCGCGGGTCTTCCGAGCCCACTCGGGGTCGTGCCCGTAGAGCGGGTGCTGGGAGTAGTGGATCGCGACGCGGTTCCAGCTGTCGGCCACCAGGGCCAGGCGGTCGTTGAGCGCTTCGATCTCCCGGCGGCGGACGTAGTCGTACCAGTCCTCGGGGGTGCCTTGGTGCCAGAGCTGGCCGAACCAGTCGAGCTCGGTGTCGGGCGTCGAGGTGACGATCACCTTGGCGTTCTCGCCCACCATGGAGAGCGTGGGCATGGCGCCCCGGTAGATCTCGGCGGCACCATCGAGGAAGGCGCCCTCGTCCATGAAGAGGACGGAGCAGCTGGGGATGCCTCGAGCGGCGCGGGGTGAGGCGGGGAGGAAGTAGAGCGTGCCACGCCCTTCGATGGCGATCTGCGTGTTGCTATCCGTCAGGTAGCGGATTGACTCGCCCTCGATGCTGTTGGCCATGGCGCGCACACGGCGGCCGAGCTCGGAGGCGTCCTGTTGGGTCTTGGAGAAGATCACTGCTGCGAAGCCGCGCTCGGTGAGCGCCCGGCAGAGGAGGTAGGAGCAGACCGTCTCCGAGGCGCCCATCTGGCGCGACTTGTTGATGATCGTGTTGGGGTGCTCGTTGATCGAGCGGACCAGCGCTTCTTGGTACTCGTAGGGGACAAAGGGAGCCACGGTGCCGCCCGTGCGGATCCAGGTGCGCTTGGCGAAAGACGGCCAGTCCTCCACGCCCGGGAGCTTCGTCGGGGCGATGGCTGGGTCGAAGATCGCGGCGCGCGCCTTGCGGCGGGCGAGCTCGAGGCGGAGCTTGTCGGCTCGGCGCTGCAGCTGCGCGAGAGAGGCGGTCATTCGTCCTCGGGGTCAGCGCTCTTCAGGAGGTCGATGTCGCTGATGGGTTCATTTCCCTTGGTGGCTTCGGACTTCAGCTCGAGCACTCCGTAGATCTGGGCTTCGAGGTCCGAGACCGTGCGTTCCAGCAACTTGCGCTCTTGGTAGGCGGCGGCGCCGTTGAGCAGGGCGCGGGAGGCAGCGATGCGGTCGGAAGCTCGCGCCTCTGGGTCGTTCATGATTTCCGTGAGCGTCGCGATGGCCTCTGGCATGAGGGCGACATGCTGCGACTCGGAGCTTTCGATGAGCTCCTGCTGCATGTTGTAGATCGCTCGTTGCACCGCAGGGCGCTTGCGCCAGTTGTAGAGAGTCTTCTCGGCGATTCCGAGAGCGCGAGCGACCTCGCGGCAGGTCTTGCCACGAGCGAGGAGATCTGCGGCTAAGCGTTCCTGCTCGCGGAGTCCATCGACGATGTTCGGTAGGCGCGCAACCATGGCCAGATTCTTACTGGAGTAGACGGATAGTTACCGCCTGCGGGTCTAGCTTACTCATTCCTGAATGGGGCACGCATCGCACTGTCCAGTGCTGCGCAGAACTCGTAGAGGGAGCGGTGGTCGTAGCGCAGCAGGTCTCGGGCGGCGGCAAGGCGGGCGGCGTCCGTGACGTCGCGGAGAACAGCGCGCAGGCCGTGCTCGATGCAATCGCCCTCGGGATGGAGGGCGGCTGCGCGTTTGAATGTTGCTACTAAATGTGGCAGGGAATAGTGCTCGTTAAGCTGCATCGGACTGCGCCAGGGTTGTCACCACTGAAGCAACGATCGCTTCGAGGTGAGGACGAGGTACTCCGGAAACAACACGAGCGGCGTTCTCGACGGCTTTGGCGTAGGCGCGGGGTGTGGGTCGGGCTGCCGGAGCTTTGCCTAGGGCGCGCTCGCGGATGAGTTGGCCGCGGGGGATGAGGAGTGCTGCGGCCTCGGTGTCGAGGCGGAGGCGTTCTTCTGGGGTGAGGAAGACTTTGGTTTCGAGGCGCTTTGACGACATCGTTATGGCGTTATGTGGGGTGGGTTACTTAAAGGTGAGCAACTCCTAATTTGGCGGAAATTAGAAGTTGGCTAGAGGGTCTGACTACTGGCTTCAAGAGCGCAACCTGGCTAGCAGATCTGCCGTTTTCTCGGCCAGCTTGCAGTAGCTGGTGCCTTCATCGCTGGAAACGATGTGCGGGCAAGTGGAGCTGGGTTGTTCAATCCAGTTACCGAGAGCCTGTTGCAGAGCTGTGAATTCTTCCCAGGTCATGGAAAGGGACTGGTGGCCTCGGCTTAGATGAATGTCAAAACCTTCAGCATTTGTCCATTCTGTGACTTCGAGGAAATCATCACCCTTTCTATCAATGTTGTAGTTCTTGAGTTCGACAAAGCGGCATGTGCGCTGGGATTCTTTCATGGCGTTAGTGGGCTTCAAGTTCGTCAGCGATGGCGAGAAGATCGGGCACCTCAATGATGCGTGGGTATAAGTCCTCAAACTCTGCACCTGGAGCAGGACTCTCGCCAAGCTGATCCGCAGCAGCGCGAAGAGCGGCGGCAAGGCAGCCTTGTCCGGTATGGCTGGAGCGAAAGGCATCCAGCACTGCTCGTGTGACGGGTGAAAGTTCAGACATAGAAGTTGATCGGACTACTGGTGTTGCTTAAAAACAAGCACGGCTGACAAAGAATGTACTCACCAAGCTCATGATGCACAAAAAACAGTAGTGATGTTGACTAATCGGGCAGGGATTCAAGAGCGCGGCGGATGGTGTCGGTGTTGGTTCCAAGCCCGTGCGTCTTCAGGTCGGTGTGCAGTGAATCGAGCTGCGTCAGCGCCTGCTCTTTCAAACTCGGCGGTTTGGGACGGCGGAGGTCACGGAGCCAGTCAGCTCGAAGCTTGCCGTAGACCGTATAAATATCAGCACAGCACGCCTCCAGCTCGTAATCAGCACCAAGTTGAAAAACCTTGGCCACAAATGCTTCACGATCTGCACGTCTACTACAGTATTCAATTTTGATCTGCCATTCACGTACAAGTTCAGGCGGCGGAGTAATTAGGTGTTCTTGAGTCATCGTTTAACCTCGTAGTGTGTAGAACTAAACCCGCGCCAAGGTGACGCTCTCGGGTTGGTTTTGGTATTTGCCTGAGCGGTGTTCGTAGGAGACGGCGCAGGGTTCGCCCTCGAAGAACAGCGCTTGCACGATGCCTTCGTTGGCGTAGATCCGGCAGTCCGCGCTCGAAGAGTTGCTGAACTCCAAGGTGAGGTGGCCTTTCCAGCCGGCCTCGCCCGGGGTCGTGTTGGCGATCACGCCCATGCGGGCGTAGGTCGACTTGCCGATGAACAGGCAGGTGATGCTCGAGGGAATAGCGAGGTACTCCAGAGCGACACCCAGGCCGTAGCTGTGGCCGGGGAGGATGAAGTAGCTGCCGCGCTCGTCCTCGTGCAGGGGGACGGACTCGAGGTTGGCGGGGTTGAAGTCCTTGGGATCCATCACGGTGCCGGGGACGTGGCGAAACACGAGGAACTCGCGGGGCGACAGGCGAAGGTCGTAGCCGTAGGAGCTGCAGCCATAGCTCAACACCTTGCGGTCCTCGACCTGGCGGATGAGGTCAGGCTCGAAGGGCTGGATCATGCCGCCAGCAGCGCGGACGCGGATCCAGATGTCGTTTTTCAGCATGGGGTGAGGAGCTTGGCGAAGTAGGAGCGGAAGTTCTGCCAGTCGATCGTGACGTCGTAGCGGCGGGTTCGGACGCTGCCGGGTGGGGCGACGATCTCGGTGTGCTGCACGGTGTTGAACCGGTGGCCGCAGCTAGGACAAACACGCATGCGGAGAAAGTGCCCTTCGCTGGTACGCAAAGTGCGCTTGATGTCGGTGGTCAGAGATCCGCACTCGGGGCAGGGCGGGCCTAGACGATTGACGGCCATCAGTGCTCCCAGGTGTCAGGGGCGTGGGGGGATTGCGTAGGGCGCCAGGGTGAAGTGGCCCAGCGGGCGCCAGCGCCGAGGACGATGCCCAGGGCGATGACGAGGACGGCGTAACGCTTCATGCGAGTTGAGTGAGGTAGATCGTGACGGCGAGGATTCCCAGGAGCCAGGTCAATCCGAAGACGATGACGGGTGGCATTGGGGATACATGCGGAGGAGTTGCGTCTTGCGCTCATCGATGAGATGGGCGGAGGAGACGATGGAACAAGGGCCGCTCTCGGGGATGCAGATCCGGTAACAGTCGTGGCCGTGGGCGTCGACGTAGTAATCGACAAGGAGATCGCCTGGGTTCATGCGACCTCGTAGGTGCTGCCGACGTACTTCTGCCAGAGGCCCGTGTAGGTGTGGTGCAGTGGGTGGTCGCTCCGATCGCGGCCGTCGTAGGCGTAGAGCGTGTCGAGGAGCTCGGCGCGGGCCAACTGCACCAGGGGGTTGCACCCTGGCATGAACGAGTGGGGAGTGGTCTCAGACATGAACAGGGTGCGGTGGGGTGATTAGAAGTCGTCCTCGGTGGCGAGGAGCTCTGCCTTGAGCGTGCGCGAGGAGGCGCGGAGGGACTTCGTCTGGCGACCGGCGCGGTCGACAGCTTCGGCGGTGTCACCGACGGCGCTAAGCAGAGGGCCGGCGACCGGGGCGAGCTCTTGGCAATACGAGGCGAGTGAAGTCCAGAACGATTGAGTCATGACGAGATGCGTGGATGATTTCAGAACAGCGGAGCGCGGAGCGCCACGATGCGGAGGTTGGACCAACCGAGCTTGAGAAGGGCTCGGGCACGTAGGCCGGCGGTGTCCAGATCCGCGAAGCGGACCGCGGCGAAGGGGTCTGAGACCTCTTCGACAGGGACGCCACCGATGCCGGTGCAGGCGGCGAGGAAGCCGGCCTCGGTGCGAATCACATACCTAGTGGTGTAGTGACGGCATGACAAAGGATCCTGCAGGAACAAAGCGGGAATCGATGCCACGTTGTTTGAGGTTTGCATTGGCTTTTAGGATTTCATTTGCTGTAGCAAAGGTGGTGTAAAGCGCTATTCCTGTGGTTACTTGCATTAGTTCATACGCAGCAAAACCTGCCATGGATGTGTCCATGTCGACGGGCGGTGAAGAACGCGGTGCGGGTTGGTGCGGCTGAGGGCAGGGCCCGCTTGGTCATTCTGCCGCGCTTCCCATAGGGTGGGAGCGCGCAGGCTCGGTGAACTCACAGCGACCTGCGTGGATGATCCGCCCTGGGGGTGAGAGCCCAGGGCGTTTTTCTCAGACGCGGCGCACCCGGTAGGTGACGAGCTCGGCGCCTGCGGCGTCCATCTCTTGGACGGAGAGGACACCGCGGTTGAAGCGGTCGCGGTCAGCGCGGTCAAGGCCGGGCATGGTGACTTCGGAGACGCACTCGGCGAAGGCAGCCATCCAGTAGGGGACGATGCCGTAGACGTGACGGTGCGCGACATCACCGGGGTTGGCGTACTCGAGCACGGGTGCTTTGACGCCCTTGTCATTGAGCCAAGCGATCAGGCTTTGGTTCTTAGTAACGATGATGTTGCTTTCGGACATTAGAGAAAGAGTGAGAGAATTGTGTGGATAAAAGGGGCTGAAGCCCCGAAATCACACAAGGGCAAGACAAGCTTGCCGCGCCAGATCGATGCGCTTAGCGCTTGTGCCTCCCCAGAGAGACTCCAGGCGGATGCGGGCGCGCTCGGTTTCGTCTTTGGCGCGGCCGACGTCGTGCGTTTCGGCCTGGGTGATGGCGTTGAACAGGCCATAGACGGTGCCGGCCACGCCGGGGATGTCGCGGATCCCTAGGCCGGTTTCGCCGGCGTAGTGGCTGCGGATCGTGGCGACCTCGGGTATGTCACCGAGGGTGCGGGGGCGGGTGGCGCCGGACTTGTCCTTGTAGGGAGTGGCGAGCTTGTCGGCGTAGGTGGTCTCGAGGACGCGACGGGCGATCTCGGTGGTGAGTTGCACGTTGGTGAGGTCGCGCAGCTCGTTGATCGATTGGCGGAAGCTCCGGCGCTCCAGGTCGATCAGCAGCGGGAGGCGCTCGGCGAACTGCGTCACGGATGCGGTGTGTTTGGCGCGGAGCCCGGCGCCCTTGGCGACGGCTTTGCCCACCGCTTTGCCGGTGAGATAGGCGAGCTGGTTGGCGCAGCGCAGGCGGACGTCGCTGAAGAACACGCCGAAGCCGGAGCTCCCGTCATGGGAGCTGAACAGATGCAAGTAGCGGCGCACCTTGTCGCCTGGGACGACCTCGTCTTCGGTGTCGATCGAGGCGGTGGCGAACACCTTGCGGCCGTCGCGGATCGAGAGAACGTTCTCGATGGTGACGTCCTCGTGGAGGTAGTCGAGCAGGTTGATCAGGGCGTCGTTTTGCACCGGGGTGTAGCCGGCGCCGTGGATGCCGAGCAGGGCGTCGGTGTCGCTGCGGACGATGGAGCAGTGCTCCGGGGACTGCAGCGGGCCGTCCGGGCCCATGAAGAAGGCGGGGCGCTTGTCGGCGGTCCAGTTGAGGCCGGCGATCTCGAAGGCGTCACGGGCGGTGACGTTCTCGGGGACCATGGTGCCGACGCGGCCGATCAGGGGGTTCACGGCGTAGCCCTTGTCGCGGTAGCGGCCGTAGACCAGCGGGCCGTTGCCGTCGGCGGCGTAGGCGGTGGTGACGCGGTTGGCGGTGAAAGTCACTTGAGTCGATTGGCTGCGTGGATGAGTGCGCGTTGTGCCGAGGCGCGCCCCTCGGGAGAAAGACTAGAGCGGTTGGGGCGGGAGCTCAACCCAGACGGGTTGGGTCAGACGCGGGGAACAGGATCTCGACGCCCCGCTCGAGCATGTAGGCCATGAGATTCGACTGGGAGCGGCCTTGCGCGTCGGCGATCGTGCAGATGCGCTCGTGGACGTGGAAGGGGAGGGTGATCGTGACCCTCTGGCTTGTGCGCTTGTAGTTGGGGGTGCTCATGTGGGTATGGAGGTGGCGTAGTGCGTAGCGGCCCAGGCGGGGAACTCGGGGTCTTCGGGGAAGGGGTAGCCCTCGAGTTCCCAGTCGGATTCGTGCATGCCGCAGGGGGCGTACCAGCCGCCCTCGTCGCCGGTCCATCCGGCGCGCCAGCGGGCACCGTCGATGCGGTCTTGCTCAGCCATGGCGGCCTCGACCTGGGAGAGGTGGTCGTACCAGTTGGGACGGCGCTCGAGTTGGAGCAGGTTGAAGGTGGGGTCGTTCATTCGCCTAGGTGAATCAGGTGGGCTTCGAGGTATTCCTGCACGGAGCGCAGGTGGGAGCGCATCACGTCGCGTTGCGTCGCGGCCTGGGGCCAGGCGCCGGGACCGGCGACGTAGTAATCCCGTGCGTTGTGCTCGATCTCGTTGAAGGTGCGGATGGCGTTTTGCAGGGCGCGGTAGGCGTTGAAGTAGCCCTCGGCCAGCATCTGGCGGGAGGTGCCGTTCAGGTGAACGGTGGGAAGGGTG
>JACCDG010368913.1_pt1 | contig 19158 bp, 19 predicted proteins | sample 7442471 | NCBI WGS metagenome assembly JACCDG01 (sample SAMN15323444, study PRJNA562643) | freshwater metagenome | isolation source: river surface water | place: USA:Blue River Watershed | collected 2017-08-17 | reverse complement strand
GTTCCGTCTACGAGTTTGTAAGAAGTTCCCAGGCCAGGAGCTGCAATTTTCTCACCCGGTGCGTAGACATGCGTAGGTCCTGCGTAGTTCGTGAACTGAGAAGCGACACCAGTTCCGTTGACCGATCCTACCACCAGAAGATTCGTTGGGACTTGATTCTGGAGTTCGGCCCCGCCCATATGTTGACCAGAGTTTCCCGCAGAAAACACGACAACCGTATTCTTAGCCTTAGCATCATTGATCAAATCACGAATACCAACAGCGGAGACCTTGGCGTTGTTTTTAATTTCCCAATTCAATCCATCCACAATACTCAATGAGAAGTTAAAGACGGCCCGCTTACTCAGAGTGTTTCTTTGAGAGTTGGCCTTGCTGAATCCGGCGAGAATGCTTGAATAGGTTCCTCTGCCTTGGGAGTCCATCACTTTGTACGGGATGATTTTTGTACTCCAACAGATTCCGGCAATTCCCTGTCCGTTGTTTGCTTCTGCCGCAATGACACCGGAAGCCCAAGATCCATGATTATTATCATCTGCAGAGTTTGAGTTGTTGTTCACAAAGTTGTATCCCGATGCAGAATTGACATTTTTTTTGAGGTCGGGGTGTGTCGCATTGACTCCAGTGTCAAAAACGTAAACCTCGATATCCGAGCAGTCCCTACTTGTTTTCCAGGCATTCATTGTATTGGTGAGATTGAAGCCGTTGGGGAGTTGGTAAGAACTGAAGTAAGAATCATTTGGTCCATTTGCGGCGAGTGCGCCAAACAGTCGAGCAGATTTGGCAGCAGGAGTTTCGACGGGCGTTGCAGGAACTTTAGGAGAGGTTGGTGCATTCGGGACAGTGGGACTTACCTTTGCATTCCGAGCAGCCTGCTCAGCTGCGGCTTTGTTCTTTACCCACGTATCGTAGGTGGCCTGAATAGCTCGATAGTTGTTGGCTACATCGCAGTATCCTTTAAAAATTTTATAGGAGTTTGTGAGCACCAAAACATAAAGCGTGTTCTTCTGCTTTTGGTACATTGCTATATAGCTTTGGTAGGTGCTGAGAACTCCATCGCAGTATTGCTTCGAATAGGTTCGAGCATAGGCTTCTTCCCAAGACTGAAGCCTTCGAGGTTCCTGAGATTGAGCATGAGCCACACTCAATGTGAAGCCAACAACTGCCGCAAAGAACACAGACAACAAACCCAACTTTGACATCTGAACCTCGCTTTTCTTTAAACAGGGGACCAACCAAATGAACGTGGACACATCCCATTGCAAGAAAGAGGGCGGCGAGGGTGAACGAAAGTTACTAGGATATACTGAAGCTTAGACCACGTGTCTGGACCTTGACGGAGCAATGAGCGCTACAATTTGGGACGGTTCTGGCAAACTGCGTTCAAAAAGGAAAAACTTGGTCGTCTCTTAGCGAGTACTCTTAACGTCCTTTGTCCGAAAGTAAGTCGGAGCCAGATCTCTGATCTCTCCATTGATGCGTCTACCGAGGATGACCATATAGTTTTGATTGGCCTCAAGGGCAGATTTTGGTCGGACGATGACATTCATCTTTTTTCCACTCGGACTGATCAGAGCGCTAGGCTTTTCGATATCGATTTGTTGGTAAACTATTTTTTCAACACCATCCGGGCCAGATTCAGATTTTATCAGGTAGAGGACCACTGGAATTGACGATTCAGAAATCTCAAGGACATCTTTGGAATCCGTGGTTTCGAGTGAAAACGAGCCCGCACTGAGCGATGCATTCGTAGAAATTGTCAGGAGCTGCTTTTCTGTAAATTGCTTTTGCTCGTCAGTGAGCAAGGCGACAAGGTCTAGCTTTGGCTGTGTAGCGCTGGATGGACTTGCTGAATCAAGTGTGAAGAGACCAGATCTCTCACGATTTAGACCTCTAGAAGAATCTGTCTGGTCGCTCAGGGATTCTTTCATAAAGTCTCTTAAGTTTTGGTAGCTCTTGAGTGCAGCGCTCAGCTCTGGATGAGCCTGAGGATTCACTTTATTAAGGATCAATTCAAGTTTGGCGGGAGAATCTTCGGTCGCTTGATTGGCTTGGAAAATGCAGACTTGCTGAGAGCTCTCGTCGTCGAGGGCCATTCTTTTTGAAAAATCTTTCATAGGTTGGGGCATCAATCTGCCAATGAGGGACCCCTCCATGGAATATGTTTTGGATTCACCCAGCGGGCTTTTGAATTCAATCTGTAGCGGTTCCTTAGGCGAGATGGCTTCGCTCACACTTTTTGGAGCCGGTGAAAACTTATGAGACTCTGCTCTGCAAACTCCAAAAGTAGCAGGTTCTAAAAGATGGAGTGCCGGGAGCCCTTCCTTTTCAGATTTGATTTGTACTGGCTGAAACAAATGAAAAGCTGAACGGAGCGCTTCGGCCACTCTTGTGTCTCCATGCGGATGAGGGTTCTCTGTAATCCCCGATTGCAGTCTCCGTTCCTCAATGAACTGAACCTGCCCGGTTTCTCCGACATGGATTTTAAAGCTTATTTCTCGCGAATACCCGTCATTGGGAAGCCTCAAGGTCACAGTCCAGTCTTTGTATTCTGCAAGTGCAGAGTTACTCGCTGCCTTCAGACTTGGAGCCAAGGTAATGGAGGGGGCCTGACACGCCAGTGCGGGATGAATAAATGAGGCCCGAACACTTCGCTGTTCCAAAGGAACAGAACTGTCTTGCGCGTGTGTGGGACGAGAGAGAAAGGCGAGAATCAAAAGTGTGACAGGAACGTACGAGAGGAGGGTCTTCATAAGCCGCACCCTCCTTGATACTCCATTCGGTATTTTGCGCTCTCCGCGGTTTCAAAATAAATCGACATGAGCTGAGGCGGATTGGTCGGAAGCGCGACAGAATGCAAAACACTTCGAGCAAAACTCATGTACCCGAGTTTTACGTCTGACCCATATCCAAAAAGAGGATCAGGAGTTTCGAGTTGTGAGAGTTCTGCCGTTGAAAAATAAGACTGAAACACTGCGAGAGGAAGGAGCCACTCAGCGACATCGGCCACATCAGTAAACGAGGATCGAAGTTCTAGATTTTCGTTGTAGAAAAAAAATCTCATGAGTCGTGAGGAACTGCCAGACCATTCCACTGTATCCGGCAAAGAGGTGTTTGCAGCACAATTGCTCAGCGTGCGATTTGCAAGTGGCGGAAAGGTCGTGGTGGCATAGTCCGCAAGACCAAGGGGGGCATCTTTGGGCTGAGAGAGAACCATATTATCTTGGTTCAGGATCTGAATCGTTCTGGCTGCCAAAGGCTTGGAGTGGAGTTGATCAAACTGAGACGAACTCAACGAGGGGAAGGGTGAATCGGGAATATAAAACCCTGCATCTACACCTTCCGTCTGAAGCGTCATAGAAATGAGAGTGTCAGAGATGCGAACTTTAAAGCGCGGGCCGAGGAGAGTGGTGAGCGACCACTTGAGTTGTGATTGAGGAGTGAGATCCTTCATCTTTAGACTGATCGAATGAGACTTAACTCCCTGATCGTCCACTTGAGTTGAAGTGATAATCTGAAGCGAGTTAGAAGCATCCGGGGCGGTAGGATTTTGAATCCCAATATTGGGAATCGGGTTTCCAAAACCCCTGACTTCTCCCGCACCGCAATTCGTCAAACTAAGAACGCTCAAAATTAAGAGAGGTGCCCTCCAGGTTCTGACCAAGCTCTTCATGATTCTCCCCCAGTTCATAAACCCTTAAGAACGCAAGCTTTGTGCCGAGCTAGATCCGCCCATACACCTCATTAGAGGGCCTCTAGAAGCGATCTAGAGGAAGCCCTGTCGCAGGTCTCGCTTGTGGAGCTTCAGGGGGATGGATAGCCTCTATCCTATGGAAATTGCCGTTTTTGGGGCGGGTTATGTTGGGCTTGTAACGGGCGCGGGACTTTCAACTTCTGGAAACCACATCACCGTTTTGGATACGGTGGATTCGCGGATTCAAGGATTACGAAAAGGGCAGCTGCCGTTTTTTGAACCCCAGCTTCAGGAGCTCATCAAACAGGGAATGGCAAAGGGCCATCTTCATTTTGCAACGATTGGAACTCCCGACGCTCTCTCTGCGCTAAAATCTGTTGAAGCATTTTTTGTAGCGGTAGGCACTCCAGAATCTCCTGGAGGAAAGACAGATCTTCAGTATGTGGAGTCCGTCGTCAAAATTCTCTGTGAAGTGGAAGGAGATTTGCGAGGACGACTCGTCGTGACAAAGTCTACCGTTCCCGTAGGCACAGGGGATTGGATTGAGGGCTTGCTCGCAAAAAAATCTAAATACCCCACTGTGGTTTCAAATCCGGAGTTTTTAAAACAAGGAAATGCTGTTCAGGATTTTCTGAAGCCCGAGCGCGTGATTGTAGGAACAGATAGTCACGATGCGATCGAGAGCCTGCGATTTTTGTATAAGCCTTATATGATGAAGCGAGATCGTTTTATCGCTATGAGTCGGCGTTCAGCGGAGCTGGTCAAGTATGCGTGCAATACGTTCTTGGCGACAAAAATCTCCTTTATTAATGAGATAGCTCAATTGGCCGAAAGAGTGGGCGCGGATATTCGAGAGATTCGAGAAGGAATGATTACGGATTCTCGAATTGGAGATCAGTTTTTGTTTCCAGGGATTGGTTACGGCGGCAGTTGCTTTCCAAAGGATGTTTATTCATTGATTCATCAGGCCTCAGAATCGGGATTAGAGCTGAAACTTTCTCGGGCAGCTCGAGATGTGAATGTTATTCAAAAGCAGTGGCCGTTTGAAAAACTCAAAACGGTCTTTAAGGGAAGTTTCAAGGGCAAAACCATTTGTTTATGGGGGCTTTCGTTTAAGCCCAATACCGATGATTTGCGCGAGGCTCCTTCGCTTTCCCTGATCAAGAGTCTAGTGGATGCTGGTGCCCTTGTCAGGGCCACGGATCCCGTGGCCACCGAACTCGCAGCGAAGCAGTTTTCGTCGGAAGTGAGTGAGGGGAGCGTTCAATTTTTTGGTGATGCCTACGAAGCAGCAAAGGGCAGTGATGCTCTGGTGATCGTAACTGAATGGCAGGAGTATAGGACTCCACATTTTGCTCAACTCAAAGCGTGTCTCAAGAAGCCGCTTATTATTGATGGGCGAAACATTTATGAGTCTACGATCGTGAGCCAAAAATATGGATTCGAGTATCACTCTGTAGGCCGTATTTGAGCCGGCGGAGTTAGGCATAAACGCAAACCACCTCCGTGGCGGAGGTGGTTTTGGTCACTCAATTTAAATTCTTAGATTAGTATCGGTAATGCTCAGGCTTAAACGGGCCGTCTACTGAAAGACCCAAATACTTGGACTGCTTGGAGCTGAGCTTTGTGAGCTTCACACCAATCTTTGCCAAGTGCATTTGAGCGACTTTCTCATCAAGCTCCTTCGGCAAACGATAGACACCAACCTTTTTGTACTTTTGAGGGTTCGTATAGAGCTCGATCTGAGCCATGACTTGGTTGGAGAACGAATTACTCATCACAAATGAGGGGTGACCGGTCGCGCAACCTAAATTGACCAAGCGGCCTTCTGCCAAAACGATAATTCGATTTCCGTTTTTCATTTTGTGGATATCGACCTGAGGTTTTACTTCATCTTTTTTGGAATTGGCATTGAGCCAAGCCATATCGATTTCGATATCAAAATGACCGATATTGCAGACGATCGCGCCATCCTTCATTTTGCTAAAATGCTTTTCGGTGATGATATCGCAGCAACCCGTTGCAGTGACAAAAATATCAGCAACACTGGCAGCTTCTTCCATGGTGGTCACTTCAAAGCCCTCCATCGCGGCCTGAAGAGCACAAATAGGATCGATTTCGGTAACCAAAACTCGAGCCCCAAATCCTTGCATGGATTTGGCACAACCCTTACCTACATCCCCATAGCCAGCGACGACAATAGTTTTGCCCGCGATCATGACATCGGTGGCGCGTTTGATGCCATCGGCCAGAGACTCTCGACAGCCATAGAGGTTGTCGAATTTTGCCTTGGTCACAGAGTCGTTGACGTTAATCGCAGGAACTTTGAGTCTTCCATCTGCGAGCATTTTTTCGAGGTTATGCACGCCTGTGGTCGTCTCTTCCGAGATTCCTACAATGTTTTTGATCAAATGAGCATAACGAGGCTCATGCATCATATTGGTGAGATCACCGCCATCATCCAAAATGAGATTAAATCCTTCGCTTCCCCATCCGCTAATCGACTGCTCAATACACCAATCGTATTCTTCGTTTGTTTCACCTTTCCAAGCAAAAACTGGAATACCTGCGGCGGCGATTGCGACGGCTGCATGGTCTTGTGTGGAGAAGATATTACAAGAAGACCAGCGCACTTGAGCGCCAAGCTCCACCAGCGTCTCCATCAAAACAGCTGTCTGAATAGTCATATGCAAGCAACCCGTAATACGTGCACCTTTAAGCGGCTTCTTCTTTCCGTATTCGGAGCGCAGTTGCATCAGACCCGGCATCTCTGCTTCGGCCAAAGTGATTTCTTTGCGACCCCATTCGGCGAGGCGATTGAACTCTGCCGTGTTTTCCATCGCCGACTTGCAAACTCGATAGTCGAGTCCTTTAGAGGTTTGGGTCTTAATATTGGTTACTTTGGTTGCTGCAGTTTTGGCCATAGAGCCTCCTAATTTCTTTTTCATTTAGATCTTCAATAGTTGCTTAAGGTCATTGACCCGGTCCAGCTTTTCCCAACTGAATTCACTTCGACCAAAATGTCCGTAAGAGGCCGTCGCGGTATAAATGGGCCTTCTGAGTTCGAGTGTTTTAATAATTTGAGCCGGCTTTAGACCAAAGAGTTCACGAACCGCTGCGTCGATTTTCTCTTCGGGAACTTTGGCGGTGCCAAAGCAATCCACAGCGACGGAAACGGGTTCTGCAACACCGATGGCATAGGCGACTTGGAGCAAACATCGTCGAGCAGCGCCCGAGGCCACAACATTTTTAGCAATGTATCGCGCCATATAAGCGGCTGAACGGTCTACCTTCGAGGGATCCTTTCCAGAAAAGGCGCCTCCACCGTGAGGAGCAGCGCCCCCGTAGGTGTCGACGATGATCTTTCGTCCCGTTAGTCCGCAGTCTCCTTGGGGGCCACCCACGACAAATCTACCTGTTGGGTTGATCAGGAACTTGGTTTCCTTCGTAATGAGTTGAGCAGGAATGGAGGGCTTGATCACATTTTCAATGATTGCTTCGGTCAGCTTGGCGTGGCTTACGCCTTCGCTATGCTGAGTCGAGACCACTACGGTTGTGACTTTTGTCGGACGACCCTTTTCGTAAGCCATGGTCACTTGAGCTTTTCCATCAGGTCTCAAGAAATCGACGACTTTCTTTTTACGGATCTCTGCCAGCTTTCGAGTCACTTGGTGTGAGTATTCGATGGGGGCAGGCATGAGTGCAGGAGTTTCGTCGCACGCAAATCCAAACATCAATCCTTGATCGCCGGCACCTTGCTCCTTAAAAAGCCCTTCGCCTTCGGTGACGCCCTGACTGATATCAGGAGACTGTTTATCAATTGCGGTCATCACGGCGCAGGTTTTGTAATCAAAGCCGATGGATGAATCATCATAACCAATATTTTGAATCGTCTGGCGCACAATCTCAGGCATATGCACATAACAAGACGTGGTGATTTCTCCCGAAATGAGGGCCAAGCCCGTGTTAACCAAAGTCTCGCAAGCCACTCGAGCTTGAGGATCTTGAGCTAAAATAGCATCCAAAACGGAGTCTGAAATTTGGTCAGCAATCTTATCCGGATGACCTTCGGTGACAGACTCTGAGGTGAACAAAAAATTGCGATTCTCCAAATTTGAATACATGCTGAAAATTCCTTCCAGCGGAGAGTATAAACCTGTCGTCGTAGGCGGGGTCTAGAGGATTTGAGGGGTTTTGCGCAAATCCTGATGGTCGACTATGACCTTAAAGGCTTGCTTTAGAGCCGTTTCCAGCCGAGCGGCAAGTTCTTGGGTCAAGAACACAGATCGATGCTTTCCTCCTGTGCATCCAATGCCGATCGTGAGGTAGCTTTTGCCCTCAGAAGCATACTGCGGGATCAAAAAAGAGAGATAATCTGTCGTCTTCTGGAGAAACTCCTCCGCTCTTTTGTCCTGACGAATGAAATCCTGAACCTTACCATCGAGCCCGCTAAATTCTCTGAGCTCCGGAACAAAATGAGGGTTGTTCAAAAATCGCACATCGAGCAGGAGATCACAATTTTTGGGAGGACCGTATTTGAATCCAAACGAGGTCACCCGTATTTGCATTTGCTGTTGGCCGACAGAACCAAATTGTTCAAAAATTCGCTTCTTGAGTCCATGAACATCCATGGCTGATGTGTCGATGATCACAGACGCCATATCTTTGAGATCCGTCAGGAGTTGTCTCTCTTTGGCAAGTCCCTCAGCTACACTCGAGGATGAAAGGGGGTGCTTTCGGCGTGTTTCTGAAAAGCGTCGATTGAGGACTTCCTCAGCGGCGTCCAAAAATATGATTTCGGCACTTCGCTCGGTCTGAAGAATTTTTCGAAACGTCAGGGGGTAGTGTTCTGCAAACGAAGCGTCTCGAATATCCATCACCATCGCGACGCGCGAAAATTCTCCAGAGCTTACAACTTCATAAAATTTTTCGAACAACTTGATAGGCAAATTATCCACAGCATAAAAATCCAGATCTTCAAATGCATTGAGAGCGGTAGACTTTCCTGATCCAGAAAGCCCCGAAATAATGACCAGCTTGTTCAGCATTAAACGTCAACAACCTCAACGAGGATCAATGTGATGTTATCATCGCCGCCCCGCTTGTTGGCGAGATCAACGAGAGCTTTGGCCGCGAGAACGGGCTCCTTTTCACGAAGCTTGCCTTCCATTTCCTGTGTATCAACCAAATTACTTAAGCCATCGGAGCAAAGCAAAAACGCATCTCCCGCTTTGAGCTTTTTGGTCTGAATATCGACTTCGACCTCGGGAGTAACACCCACCGAGCGCGTGATGATATTTTTAAACTGATGTGTTTTTGCTTCTTCGGGAGTGATGAGCCCACTTTTGACCTGTTCGTTGACCAAACTATGATCATCGGTGATTTGCTCGAGCACACCGTCTCTAAACAAATAGCCGCGTGAATCTCCAACATGAGCGACGACGGCTTTGTTGGTCGAATCCAAATGAAGCGCAATCACGGTAGTTCCCATTCCTTTGAGGGCGCGATCTTCTTCGGCCTTGGAAATAATCTTGGCGCCCGCATCCTGAATAGCTTTGCGAATAATATCCTCACCTGTTGTCTGAGGATCTTTGGAGGCGAGTCTCTCTTCAATTGTCGTTATCGCGATGCGAGAGGCATACTCACCGCCCGCATGTCCGCCCATTCCGTCGGCCACAATAAAAAGCCCCAACTCGTCATTGATGAGATAGGAGTCCTCATTCTTTTGACGCTTTCTTCCGACGTCCGAAATGGCACAAGAACGAACCTTCATAAACCACCTTTAGATTATCATGTCGAAGCCGCGCGAGCCAAACTCGTTCCCCATTTTAGCTTTTGACGCAGAGACTGAAAGTAATGCGATGAGTTGATTCCATCAGGAATAAGAAAGCGAATGCTCTTGGCGGAGCGCTGGATCATGATTTTGTCCGATGAATTCATGCGGATTCCCGTATGCCCATCGACGGTCAAATAGAGATCTGTCGAATGTCGTCCCAGACTGAGACTGATTTTGTGGTGGTCGCTAACCACAATCGGTTTACTCGAGAGCGACTGCGCACAAATGGGTGTGAGCAAAAAAGCCCCAATGGAGGGTTCAACAATCGATCCCCCTGCGGCCAAATTGTAGGCCGTCGATCCGGTCGGTGTGGCGACAATGAGCCCGTCTGCTCGATAAGAAGAGAGAAACTGCGCGTCGATCTCCACATGAAACTCAAAAATGCGCGAGAGATTGCCCTTACTGAGTACGCAGTCGTTCATTCCCTCAAAGCGTTCGATGATTCGCCCCTTTCGTTCGACAGCCACATCCAAGCAGGCCCGTACTTCTACTCGAGCGGATCTTGGATTCGAAAATAATTTGTCCAAAAAGGTTTCGCCTTCATTTGGACCGACATAAGTCAAAAACCCCATGTGGCCTGCATTGATGCCCAAGATGGGTGTTCGCTTCCAGGCGGATCCATCGAGAAGTATGCGCGATGTCCTCAGAATAGATCCATCTCCTCCAATCACCACCAAAAGATCGACGGACTGGGCGAGCTTTTCGGTAGGGAGTGTCTTTAGAAATTTTGGACGACTAGATCCTAAGGGACCTGAAGCTGAGCTCTCCAAAAAAAATTGATATCGATCTCGATGTTGTTCAAGAGTTGTAAAAAAGCGTCTGAGCTGTCGTACAGCGTAGGGATCTGCCTCTTTGCACAAAAAGCCAATCTTTCGAATGAGACCTAACTTGCTCTGATCAGGACTTTTGCGAGATACTGTCACAGGAAGTAGACGCTAGCTGAACTTTACACACTATGACAATCTTCGAGCGAATTCAGTCCATTCAGTCCCGTGTGAACGCGGCTCTTAAGCGATCACCGCATGGTCAAAAGACCGTGACGATTTTGGGGGCGAGCAAGGATCAGAGCCTCAACAAAATTCGAGATGCTGCAGAGGTGGGTGTTTTGGATATGGGGGAGAACTATGCTCAGGAGCTTTTGAAGAAGGCCCCGCTCTGTTTGGATACGAAGATTCGATGGCATTATATTGGTCGTCTTCAGTCCAACAAGATCAAGCATCTCATCCCTTATGTGACATCCATGAGCTCTATTGATTCTTTGGAACTCGCCGAGAGAGTGGGTCGACTCGTTCTGCAGAGCGAGACACCGCGCGAGCCCATGCCGATTCTTTTACAGGTCAATTTAGGAAGCGAACGCCAAAAGTCGGGGCTCCCTCCCCAAGTGATTGAAGATTTGTTTCCTCGATTTTTGGAAGTCAAAGGTGTGCAAGTCGTAGGACTCATGACGATTCCCCCTCAGACCAAAGACAAAGATCGAGCACGAATGAATTTTCGAGAAATGAAAAAGCTGTTCGATAAATTGAAGTCTCAGCATTCCGATTCAAAATCATTTCAATATTTGTCCATGGGAATGAGCGCGGACTTTGAGGAAGCCATCGAAGAAGGGGCCAATGTGGTCCGAATCGGCGAAGCCCTCTTTGGACCTCGTCCCAAGGAATCCGTTGTCGAAGAATAATCGTCTATGAAGCAGCGACTCATTTTGGCATCAGGGAGTCCGCGTCGTCGCGATCTGCTCAAGTATTTTTATCAGCTCAGTATTAAGCCCCCTCGGATTGATGAGAGTGTTAGAGCTCGCGAGTCCGCCAGTATCTACGTACGACGAATGGCGCACGAAAAATTTGCAGCCTGTATTGAGCAATATGACCTGGGTTCTCGCCCCGCACTTGTTTTAGCGGCGGATACTATTGTAGTGATGAATGGAAAAATTTATGGAAAGCCCAAGACAAAGCAAAATGCGGCTCAGATGATGAGAGCTTTTTCGGGCAAGCGCCACGAAGTGCTTACAGCTGTGGCGGTGGGAGTTTCTTCGCGGGCAAAGCCGCTTCGTGTTTTTGTGGTTCGATCGCATGTTCAGTTTCGAAAGCTTAAGACTCTCGAGCTCGATGAATATTTGAAGGGCAACGATTGGAAAGACAAGGCCGGGGCTTATGCGATTCAGGGAGACGCGCTTCCTTTTGTTGCGGCGCTCCAAGGAAGTCTCTCCAATGTTGTAGGTTTGCCAGTGAGTGAGTCTCTTCGGGCACTTGCGCAATTGCATGCGCACCCCTCCATCAAAAATGTGAAATAGCGTTATCATTGTCTTAGTGCGTTAGGCTCCAGAAAGCCCGTTTAGGGGCATTAGAGCAGTCGGCATCCGACTTGCTCTGTATGAGATCTGGAAGGGAGTTACCATGGACAAGGTAAATGCGTACGGACTTTTGAACATTCCAAATACGGCGAGTCTCGAGCAGATTCGAACCTCCTATCGAGCGAAGGCGTTTCTTCACCATCCTGATCGAGGCGGCAAAGTAGAGAGCTTTTTGGCCATTCAAAAAGCTTTTGAGATTCTCTCGGACGCCCAGCGAAGACTGAAAGAAGGAGCGATCATTCAATTTGATAAGCTCCCATTTCGAATTCAGCCGAGCATGAGTGCCGCGACGTCGGTGTTGTTTCAGAATCTCGATCTTTTGAGCGAGCAAATTCGAAAGGCACATAACCGATGAGCTCGCGTGACCATCTCTTTGAGTGGATATTGAGTCGGCAGATGCAAAAGCGTGCTGAGCAGATTCAGACGCGAAGTCTGCTCAAGCGCCACTACGCCGAAGTCATGACCAATATCGATCAGCCTGTGCTGGCCTACGATCAGAAAGGGCTACTCAATCTCGCAGACGTCAAGCCCCTCGGATTTCTGGTCAAATCTCGAGGCTAACTCTGACCGACAGCTCGAATCAATCTTCGAGCAGTCGGTTATAGAGAGAATCAATCTTTGCTTGGATTTGAGGGGGCGTGTTGATGAATTGAATCGCCACCTTATGAATCTTTTTGCCATCCATCGAGACCGACATCAATCGAACGACTTTGCCCGTGAGGCTCACTTTTCCTAATTCTTGACCCTGATCCGCTGAGCTCAAATCCAAAACCAACTCAATATTGGCATTGGGATCGGGGAGCAGTTCGGTTTCCAAATAGATTCCGCCCTTGGCGAGGTTTTGCGTATAGCACTGAATGAACTCTTTGTTCGTTCGAAACAAGACATCAATGCGAGCATCTATCCGTCGAGACGCTCGACGGTCATCATGATCATCTTCTTTGGATTTATCCTTATCCTTTACCATGCATCTCCGCCCACCATAAAGCAGGCGATCCCTAAGAGCAGAGTATAGAGCGCAAACGGGATCAAAGAAAGCTTTGTCAGCATGGCCATCAGTCCTTTTATGGCAAAAAGTCCGACAATGAAACTCGTGAGCACTCCAACCGCCAAAACACCAAAGTTTGTGTCTGTGCTCCACTCGACCTTTCTCATCTCATAAAGGACGGCCAAAGTAATAATCGGAATCGAGGCAATAAAACTATATCGTCCCGCCTCTTGCCGCTTGAGCCCCAGAGTCAGTGCGGCCGCAATCGTTAAGCCCGAGCGAGAGATCCCCGTAAAGAGTGCCAGAGACTGGGCGGCCCCAATCAAAAGCGCAAAGTCCAAGCCCATTTCGCGAGCTGTCTTTTGACCATGGCTCTTCAGGCTCCCCAAAAACAATGCACCTGATGTGATCAAAAATCCAAGTCCGGCCAGCCGGATATCTGCAGAATTATTTTCTACGATTCTTTCAAGAATAATTCCAAAAATTCCTGTGACAAAAGTGGTCAACCAAATCGAAAGAATCCAACGAGTCTCTCCCTTTTCGGTGAAAAGGTTTTTTCGCCCAGCGGCCGAAAACCACCAGGGAAGTCGGCGAACTGTCTCGACCAAAAGCTCGCGCGTCTCTTTGTGAAAGACAAAGAGCAATGAACCCAAAGTGCCTAGATGGAGAAGGACATCAAAAAGAATGCTAGCTTTGTGATAACCGAGTACGTTTTCGGCCACAGCCAGGTGACCATCGCTTGAAACAGGAAAAAACTCTGTGAGGCCTTGAACAATCCCTAGGATAACACTGTCAAAGAGACTGATTTCGTCCACTTAGCCGTCGTTTCCAATGGCCTCAACCGGGCATTGTTGCATAGCTTCTTGGCAAAGTTTTTCTTCTTCGGGATTTTCGGGCTGCTTGTAAACGAAATCATGATCGCCCCCCTCAGCTTCTTTGAAGTTTGCAGGTGCTACTTCGGAACAAAGGCTGCAAAGGATGCATTGATTGTCGACGTACCATTTGCCAGGCACATTATCGCTATATTTGTTTTTTGGATCAGCCATACAGCTCCACACTTTTAAATGAGCTTGAGTCCTCGTTCAACTTGTCTTCGGGTCAAATTTTAAGCATTTTGGCGGTCTATGGCACAAAAAGCAAAGATTCTGATCATTGGCTCGGGTCCAGCGGGCCTCACAGCGGCAATTTATGCGGCTCGCGCTAATCTTAAGCCCATTGTTATTGAGGGCTTGGAGCCGGGGGGTCAGCTGACTTTAACCTCAGAAGTAGAGAACTTCCCGGGGTTTCCCGAAGGCATTATGGGCCCCGAACTCATGGAGAGATTCAAAAAGCAGGCCCAGCGCTTCGGAGCAGAGTTTGTCTCTGCCAAGGTAGATCGAGTTGATTTCAAATCAAAGCCACTCAAAGTCTATGTAGAAGATCAAGAATTCCATGCGGACTCTGTGGTAGTGGCGTCAGGGGCCTCGGCAAAATGGCTCGATATCGAATCAGAAAAGAAGTTCAAAGGTCGAGGGGTCAGCACTTGTGCCACTTGTGACGGCGCGTTTTATCGCAACCTCGATGTGATTGTGGTTGGCGGAGGAGACTCGGCCATGGAAGAAGCCAACTTTCTGACTCGATTTTGTAAAAAGGTTTATCTCGTGCATCGTCGCGATAGCTTTCGGGCATCCAAGATTATGGTGGATAGAGCCAAAGCCAATCCAAAAATTGAAATCATCGTGGACACGGCCGTCAAAGAAGTTCAAGGCGAGAAAGTCGTTGAACGAGTGATTTTAGAAAACATCAAAACAAAGGCACTTTCGACTCTCAACGTTCAGGGGTTGTTTGTTGCGATTGGCCACTCGCCTAACACTCAGATATTTAAGGGCCAACTCGAGATGCATGAAAATGGTTACTTAAAGACTGATGCACAGACGACATGCACCAACATTCCGGGAGTTTTCTCTGCGGGAGATGTGCACGACTTTAGATACCGTCAGGCGATTACGGCTTCGGGTTCTGGCTGTCGGGCAGCCATGGACGCGGAGAAGTATCTCGAGACTTTAGGTCATTAGAGAACCATACTGTTTTTGTCCGCTTCGGGCAGTTTTGCCCCGTTAGAACTTTGACGTCCCTCTAAGATATTGAAAATGCGAGGAGTGTCGCGGGTAGGCGATTGGCACAGAGTCTGCGTGCTTTGAATCATGGGCGGGGAGGGGTCTATGAAGGTGGAATTCAAATTTCAGGCAAAGGTATTATTGCTCTTTGTACTCTTAGTGAGCTGTAAAACAACCTCGGAGAGTTCGGAATCATCCGCTCAGACATCAGACAGTAGTGAACTGGGTACGAGTGGTGAAAATAAATCTGGATTCGGTATGCCGCCGACCGTTTTGAGTGGAGTCGTTGTGTTTCCGGGAGATGGATTTGTTTCTGGCACCACAGAGGAGCCCCCTGCGGTTGGCAATCCCGAAAAAAAGGCAGCGGATCAACGAGCGATTGCTCGCTGGTCAGCGGTGCCGTTTCAGACTCTCAGTTCGGATGCACACTTAGGAATTGTTGCCGATCACTATACGGGAATCAATCGGGTCGAGTTTTCGGTGGATGGGGGCGAATGGAAAGCAGTGAACTCTCCAGCAGTAAACCCGCAGACAAACGTAAAAGAGTATTTTGTAACATTAAAAATTGCAGATTTCTCGGATGGGTTGCACGAGATACGAGCTATTGTCTATCCGAATCACGGACTGCCCCGTGTCCTGGCGGGTCCGGTGATGAACGCGCTTCCAACTGGAAACCACTCGCTGTTTGTTTCGACGAATCGAGACCAAACCTTGTCTTCTCCCATAGTCTGGGTGGCGCCTGAGGGAAACGACACAACGGGGGATGGATCTGAATCCAAACCCTACAAAACTTTGTCACGCGCCGGATTTGCGCTCGCCGGAGGCATTCCCGATGGAAACGCAGGTGGTGGAACGATGTATCTAAAGCCTGGCAACTACAATCTGGGATCCTATCTGTACGCGCAGAGATTCAATGCGCTCGATCGATGGCTCACAATTCAGGCGGCTCCAGGAGTCGATCGATCTTTGGTAAAGATTGTTTCAGCTACACTTTCCGGACTACGTACGGACCTTGTTCGATTTTACAATCTGACGATTTCTCCAAATCCCGGCTCACCCTATGTGATTCAAAATGTTTCCAATCGGGGATTGGTGTGGATTGATCATTGCTCTATGACGTCACAGAACTTTGACGATACGTCTTCCTCGCTTTGGTATATGGGATGGAAGAGCGGCGGGCAGTTCATTACGGAAACGACGATTGTGAACGTGCGAGGCACTCCTCTGGCCGGCGCGTTGGTTCGAAACACGACGATCGAACATGTCGCAGATGATGCAGTCAAAAATGCTTACGCCGTCTTTAATCTGATCGTTAAAGATTTGAATCCTCAAGGCACGGATCATCACCCTGATGTCTGGCAGTGCTGGAATCCAAACGGCGTGTTTCAAAACTTTATGGTTCAGAATTTAGTGGCAACAGACACTGTCGAGGCTCAAGGCTTGTTTTTTCATGGCTGGACGAATCTCTTTTTGGATGGATCCTTTAGAGATGTCGTGATTGATAATTCAAATAACGGGGCGGGATCAGTATTTGTGAACTTGCATATTCATCGCCCCCTTCAGCATGTGTTGTTCAAAAATAGCGTTCTCATCGGCGGCGGACTGTATCGCACGGGGGGAGATCCCTCGACTCCACAGGTCTCGCATAATATTTTTTCTGGGACGGATATGTTGATGGAGGATATGTGGGCGGACTATGCCAAGACTGAGTTCATCGTTCCGTTTCCGGATGGTGATTCGAGCTATCAAAGTGGGGTCTGGCCCGGCACCTTGCCGTGGCTCTCACCTCTCGGTGTGACATATCAGTTAAGTACGTCGCCACTCCCGGATTGAGTTCATCATCATTTGGGAGAAATCAGCTGGCTTCCATTTGCGAATTGCGAATTGAACTGCGGTCCTAGGGCTCTTGAATCCAAAATCTCATTATTCAAAATACTTCGTACAGCTTGATCCGCAGGCTTAGTCGTAATTAGGGCAAAATCAGTGGGAGGCTTTTGAGATGGCGGTTCTGCAAAAAGACTGTAGATCAACGTAAAGGTGGCTGTTCCGATGAGGGGTATTGTAGCAACCAACAATCCTGGATTTCGAATTCCACCCGCATTGGCTCGCTGAGGGAGGCTCAAAGATACGGAAGTCATAAGAACAGAAACAGCGAGAGCCTTTTTCATGCGCTGGCCGCCGCAAATCCTTCGCCCAAATGGACGAGTTCTTCGACATGCTTTTGCCCCGCTTTTGACTGAGCGAGTTCTTGCTTCACTCTGTACAAATCGGCTTCGACCATTTCGCGGCAGAGTTCGCTGACACTAATCTTGGCTTCCCAGCCGAGTTTGGCTTTAGCCTTTGCGGGATTTCCTAAAAGGAGATCGACTTCGGTGGGGCGAAAATATTTAGGATCAATGCGAACAAAAGTCTTACCCGATTTTTTACATCGGCCGACTTCATTGACGCCTTTGCCTTCAAACTCGATATCAATGCCTGCATACTTAAACGCCATTTGTGTAAAATCGCGAACCGAGGTCGTCACGTTGGTGGCCAAGACAAAATCATCGCCCTCGGAATGCTGAAGAATTCTCCACATTCCTTCCACATACTCCTTCGCGTGGCCCCAATCTCTTTTAGCGTCCAAGTTTCCGAGTTTGATTTCAGTATCTAGTCCGTTGGCAATGCGAGCCACGGCGCGGGTGATTTTGCGTGTGACAAATGTTTCGCCGCGCAAAGGGGACTCGTGATTGAAGAGGATCCCATTAGACGCAAAAATTCCATAGGCTTCTCGATAGTTGACGGTGATCCAGTACCCATAGAGTTTGGCAGCACCATAGGGACTGCGAGGGTAAAAAGGCGTCTTCTCTGTTTGGGGAATTTCTTGAACCTTGCCGTAGAGTTCTGACGTTGAAGCCTGATAAAATTTTGTTTTATTTTCGAGTTTCAAGATCCGAATCGCTTCGAGCATTCGGAGGGTCCCGACCGCATCCGCATTGGCGGTATACTCGGCTGTTTCAAAACTCACCTGAACATGGCTTTGAGCCGCAAGATTATAGATTTCATCAGGCTGAGATTCCTGAACAATGCGTACGAGGGAGGAGGCATCTGTAAGATCGCCGTGATGAAAAAAGAATCGACCTTTATAGGCGGGGATTTTGCCATCAATAATATGATCAATTCGTTGAGTGTTAAACACGCTAGAGCGCCTCTTGATCCCGTGAACGATATAGCCTTTCTCAAGGAGGAGTTCTGTCAGATAAGCACCGTCTTGACCGTTGACTCCAGTCACGAGAGCGACTTTGGGCTTTGAATTTGCCATGGGCTAGTTCTAGCAAACTGAGCCCTGAGCTCAAAAAGAAAATCGCTCGGCAACCTCTTTTGCGATCTTTTGCAGCTCTACGGCCATTTGGCGTTTGGGCCTCCAACCCAAAGCCTTGATTTTGGAAGAATCCAAGACTTTTCGAAAGATTCCATCTGGCCTGGAGGTGTCCCAGTGGATCTCTCCTTTAAAGTCACAGGCCTTACAGACTGTCTCAGCGAGAGTCTGGATACTAACTTCATAGCCAGAGCCCACATTAATAATTTCTGGAGAATTGTATTTTTCGAGACAGAGCAAAATCGCATCCGCCAAATCCTCAGCATGAAGAAACTCACGCAGGGGTTTGCCGGATCCCCAAAAGGTAACACTCGATTGACCCTGTTTTTTAGCCTTCAGAATCTTAAGAATCATGGCGGGCATGACATGACTTTCTTCCAAATTATACGTGTCATTTGGGCCATAGAGATTGGTAGGCATCAATGAAATAAAATTCATTTGGTATTGCTTCGCATAATACTGACAGAGCTTGATCCCTGCGACCTTCGCTAGCGCGTAGGCTTCATTCGTCGGTTCAAAGGGTCCTGAGAGAAGTTGATCTTCTGTGAGTGGGTACTTTGCTTCTCGAGGGTAAATACAGGAACTGCCCAAAAATATTAATTTTTTAACGCCAAAATCTGCCGCTGCAGGAATGAGATTGTTCTGAATTTGCAGATTCTCAAGCAAAAACTCGACGGGGAAAGTGGAATTGGCTCCGACGCCACCTACTTTGCCAGCTGCAAAAATCACATAGTCCGGACATTCAGACTCAAAAAATTTTCGAACAGCCCCTTGTTCACGCAGATCAAGCTCTTTGCGATCTCTGCAAAGGACGTTCTCAAATCCTCGATCTTTAAGCGCAC
>JACCDG011203806.1_pt1 | contig 19167 bp, 17 predicted proteins | sample 7442471 | NCBI WGS metagenome assembly JACCDG01 (sample SAMN15323444, study PRJNA562643) | freshwater metagenome | isolation source: river surface water | place: USA:Blue River Watershed | collected 2017-08-17 | reverse complement strand
CCTTTAAGAGAAACCTAAATTAAACTGCAGGAACTACGTTCACTACGCGGCGACCGCGAGCGCGACCGAATTCAACTGCTCCTGCTGCGAGAGCGAAGAGAGTGTCATCCTTACCGCGTCCTACGTTCTTGCCTGGGTGGAAGTGTGTTCCACGCTGGCGAACGAGAATTTCTCCTGCATTAACTTCTTGACCGCCAAAGCGCTTAATACCGAGGTACTGTGGATTGGAATCGCGACCGTTACGTGTTGAGGAAACACCCTTCTTACTTGCCATTTACTTTGCTCCCTTAACCCTTACTTAGCACCGCTGATTGCGGTGATCTTTACTCGTGTGTGCTGCGCACGGAAACCTTGACGACGGCGATGACCTGTCTTGTTCTTGTAACGAAGGATGTCGATCTTTGGACCCTTAACTTCGTCGATAACTTCGCCAGTTACCTTGATGCTAGAGAGAACCTTTGGGTCAGTTGTGACATTTGCGCCATCGACAACGAGGAGCGCTGGGAATGAAACTGATGCGCCAGCAGCAGCGTCGATGCGATCGACGGTGATGGTCTCGCCAACAGTTACCTTCTCCTGGCGACCGCCAGCTTTAACGATTGCGTACATGCTCATTGCCTCAGTTCTTCTTATTAGTTATCAAGCCCGATTCACGCGTGAGGCGCGTTCAGGCAGACGCTAAGGGTACGGATTTCGTACCCCATGGGTCAAATCAGCTCATTGCTATGCGGTGATAACCCCTGAACTAGCCGCCCTGCGACGGCGCTTGCCCTTTGGGGTTGTGACCGCTTCAGAGTCAGTTGGAGTCTCGTCGGCTGGCTCTTCTTCAATATCTGGATGGTGCTCGCTCTGCGCATTTACTTGAGGCATTGGAGCCTTCATCTTTACTGGATCCATATGAATATGAATTCCGCGCCCATTACATGAATCACATGTAGTGGAGAAAGCTTCGATGAGCCCTTGTCCAACGCGCTTACGAGTCATTTGCACAAGACCGAGCGATGTTACTTCAGCAACTTGATGCTTAGTGCGATCACGGCCCAGACATTCAACTAAGCGACGCAGAACTGCATCACGATTAGATTCCAAAACCATATCGATAAAGTCGATAACAACGATTCCACCTAAGTCGCGAAGGCGTAACTGACGGGCAATTTCTTCTGCAGCCTCCAAATTGTTCTTGGTGACAGTCTCTTCAAGGTTTCCGCCCTTACCAATGAACTTTCCAGTGTTCACGTCGATAACAACCATCGCTTCGGTGCGATCAATAACAAGGGAGCCACCTGACGGTAAATACACCTTGCGATCAAATGCCTTTGCGAGCTGTTCTTCAACGCGGTAATCAGCAAAGAGATCCCCGGTGCCGGCATACTTTTCAATCTTCGGCATTAACTCAGGTGCGATAGAGCCAAGATAAGAAGTGATCTCATCCCATGCTTCATTTCCTTGAATGATGAGCTTGCGGAAATCTTCATTGAAGATATCGCGGATAACTCGGACAGCAAGATCTGGCTCTGAGAGTAGAAGCGCTGGTGCGTGGAAATTAGGGTTAACCGACTTCTGATAAATATCTTCCCATTGCGCCTTCAGGCGTTCGACATCTGCAGTCAACTCAACTTCCGAAACACCCTCTGCAGCAGTACGAACAATGACACCCGCTTCTTCAGGAATAAGAGTCTTCAGAATCGCCTTAAGTCTTGTGCGCTCTGATTCAGGAAGACGCTTTGAAATACCACTCATTCCTCCACCAGGAACAAAGACAACATAGCGACCAGGAAGTGAAATCTGACTTGTCAGACGCGCACCTTTTTGACCAATTGGATCTTTAGTTACCTGCACCAAAACTGGTTGCCCCGTCTTGAGAACCATTTCAATTTTTCGAGGTTCAGATTCAGAGATACCTGCTGCATCCCAATTTACTTCACCTGCATAGAGAACAGCGTTACGCCCCTTACCAATATCAACGAAGGCAGCTTCCATAGATGGAAGAACGTTCTGAACACGACCAAGATAAACGTTGCCAACGTAAGAAACGTTGGCATTTCGGTTGACGTAGTGCTCAACCATCACATTATCTTCAATGACAGCAATCTGAATTCTGTCTCCAATTTGGCGAACAACCATCTCGCGATCAACGTTTTCACGGCGGGCTAGGAATTCTCCATCAGTGATAATTGTTCCGCGTCGGCGGTATGGCTCACGGTATTCGCGTGAGTCGCTGCGACTACGATCGCGATCGCGGCGATTACGTGTTCCGCGCTCTGTACGTTCGCGCACAGGGCGGTCTGATTTTTCACGCACTTCACGGACTTTGACAACTGTAACTACGCCATCTTCATCGATGACCTCACCCGGTGTAACGCCATCTCCGCTTGCACGGCGGCGACGACGGCGGCGGTGAGTTGCACCTTCTGAACCTTCTTCTGACGCACCCTCTGGCGACTCATCGCTTTCTTGTGAACCTTCATTGGTAGTGAGTTCATCACCTTGTGGCTTACGGCGACCGCGTCCACCACGACGTCGGCGGCGATTTCGACCACCGCGTGAATCTGATTCTTCACTCTCGTCACTCGTTACATCTTCAGCGACAGCAGTCTTTTCTGCATCAGCTTTCTTAGCGCTTGATTTACGAGCACGCGGAGGCGCAACAACTTCTGCTGCTTGGAAGATTGGAACTGGGATTGCAGCGGTCTTCTTTGCGCCCGCTTTAGTAGCGCGTGTAGGCGCTTCATCAATAACCGTTACTTCTGAGGATGCCTCAGAGGTCGATTCTTCAACTTTAGACTTTCCTTTTGATTTCTTAACCGCGCGCTTACGCGGTGATTTTGGCTCAATAGCCATGGCACCAAATCCTTTAGCGCATTTCTCTTATGAGAAATGCATTCTCGTGGCCCGCTGCGAACTTTCCATACTGGAACTTTCCTGACGAGCAAATCTTTTTGTGTAGTCCGCCGCAGGCGCGATAAGGATCGCTGGCCGCGCTGAACTGTTGGGCTAAGTATGGCAGATAGCGGAGCTGAAGTCCTATTTTGAGCGTAATTTAGCCGCGATGCCTGGCGTGAACATTCTGCAAAAGCCCAAATCCGATGAGATTCGCGAACATGCTCGATCCACCATAGGAAAGAAATGGCAACGGTATCCCTGTCATCGGCATCAGCCCCAAAGTCATTCCTATATTTTCAAATATTTGGAATGCAAACCAAGCAACAACGCCTGTCGACACCAAAGTTCCATAGGGGTCGGTGGATCTTCGCGCGATTGCAAAACCACGCATTAAGACAATAAACAAAAGGAAGATGATAAATCCGCTACCGATGAAACCTAGCTGCTCGCCAGCGACCGTAAAGATAAAGTCAGTCTGCTGTTCTGGAACGAATCGACCACTTGTTTGTGGTCCATCAAATAAGCCAGTTCCTAATAAGCCACCTGAACCCACAGTAACGCGGGCTTGTCGTAACTGATAGCCAGCACCCTGCGTATCTGCATTGGGATCGACAAATGATTGCAACCTTTTAAGTTGATACTCGGTGACCACTCCTGTCTTTGTTGCGACAAAGCCTCCTATGACAGCAACGAGTAAGAGACCAACGACCCAACGTGTAGGTGCACCAGAGACTGCAATAATTGTTACGACTGAAGCGCTAATAATGAAGACAGTTCCCATGTCAGGCTGCAGCAAGATCAGCAGGATTGGTAGAGCTGCCACTCCTAAAGATTTCAAAACATCTTGGTTACTAGGTTCATCACTATTATGCGTACGCTCAGAGAGCAACATCGAGATTCCAATGATTATTGAAATCTTGGCAATTTCCGCAGGTTGAACTTGGAAACCAAATGGAAGACCAATCCAAGCTTGGGCGCCATTAATCTCGGAGCCGACTCCAGGAATAAGAACCAGGATTAGACCAAAAACTCCTAAGCCCCAAATAAATGGTGTGTAGGCGCGCAGCAAACGGTAATCAATAATTGTCGTTCCCCAAGCCAGGACGATACCAATCACAATATTGATGACATGGCGCTTGAGGTAGTACTCAGGATCTAAACCATTTGCCGAATACCAATCGCGAGTTGCGGCATAGACCAACAGAGTTCCAATAACCAGAAGTGCTCCGACTGCAGCCGTTAAAATCGGGTCAAAGCCAGCAAAGAAGGATGTCCGATGTGCGCGACGGTATGGGTTGCGATTGAGGAAGGTGCTCATCTCTTCGCCACCGCCTTAGGTGTTGGGCTCGCACTGACTGCTTTACCTGGGTTGAGAATAGATGGTTTCGCTTTTGTTGCTGGTGATATTCGTGGCAATTTGGTTGGCGGCTTTCCTTCGGGGAAGAGCGCTAACTCTGGTTTTGCGGTGCGGCCTTGAACTCCGAAGAGTGCTTCAAAAATGTTCTTTACTCCAATACCTGAAGTGCTTGCACCATATCCACCCTGGCTCACCATCATCACAACGGCATATCGTGGGCTCTGCGTTGGTGCATATGCGGCATACCAAGATGTATCGGCCTTCAATGAACCATTGAGATTTCTTCCAAAGACTTGCGCAGTTCCTGTCTTTCCAGATGTTTGAACTGGGAATCCATTGAAGACTCCCGCTGAAGTACCAGTGAGAGTAACTTCGTGGAGAGATTCTTGTAAAAGTTTGAGTGTGACAGGATCTACGCCAATATCTCCAAGGTTTTCTGATTGAAATTTCTTCACAACGGTGCCGTCAGATTTCACAATAGCTTTGGCAATCGTTGGCTTCCAGATAGTTCCCCCATTTGCGATAGCTGCATACATCTGTGCCAACTTAATCGGAGTAATGACGGTATCTCCCTGACCAATTGAGAAGTTGACGGCGTCTCCAGCACGGATTTTGTCGCCATTCAAACAATTCTCTCGGGCGAGCTCGAGCAAGAAGGGAGTCTGTGCAGATTTTTTAGTACGTTCCTTGTAATTGCAGTAGAAATCCTTATTTTGACTGTACCAATCTTTACGCCACTGGCGATCAGCAAGACGCCCTGAAGACTCAGAAGGTAGGTCGATACCTGTCTTCACGCCAATCTGGAAACGTTTTGCGGCGTTATAAAAATAGTCATTAGCGTTTGATTTCGGGCGAAGTCCACCGTCGCGGACCCATTCGTCGTAGGCAATCTGATACCAAATAGTGTCACAGGAAATCGCTATCGCCTTCTTGATGGAGATTGTTCCTTGCGCTCTACTTTCAAAGTTTTTAAATGCACGATTTCCTACTTGAACCTCTGCTGGGCAGGCATAGTTCTTCTTTAGGTCATAACCTGCATCAGCGGCAGCAACAAGTGAGACAGCCTTAAAGGTAGAAGCTGGTGCGTAGAGACCTTGCAAAGCTCTGTTGAGCGCTGGGACGCCAGCCTTCTCGCTAAATAAGTTGTTCGCTTGCTCAACGCTTAAGCCCCGTTCAAATGCGTTTGGATCAAAGGTGGGATGAGATGCAAGTGCCAGTACCTGACCATTACGCACATCCATCACAATCGCAGCTCCTCCATCTGCCGGAAAGCCAAGCCCGCGAGCACGCTTTACTGCATCAGCTAGCGCCTTCTCAGAAGCCGCTTGCAGTCGCATATCAAGACTCGTCACAAGATGTGAACCGGCGATTGGCTCCGTATTTTTTCGGGTAGTTGTTACCGCTTCTTTGCGATCTACGATAAAAGTTTTAATTCCTGGCACGCCGCGAAGGTATGAGTCATACATACTTTCAAGCCCTGCCTTACCGATGGACTCAGAGCGGAAATATGTCCTTCCATTTGCCCCAGATAAATCTTCTTCAGTTAGTGGGCCGACATAGCCGAGTACATGTCCACCACTAAGCCCTAAATTTTCTGGATAGCTTCTAATTGCAACTGGTGAGGCTGTCACGCCTGGATAGCGATCTGAACGCTCAACGATGCGAAGTGCAAGTTGTGGGTCGGCCTCTTTAGTAATTGCAATGGGTTGGAAACGTGATCCAGTCCAGCATCCAGCTTTCTGACCCTTGGGAAGTTCGCCGCAAAGTCGAGTACGTTGCCACACATCGGCATAGTTCAGACCAAGTAGCCCTACCAAGTCCCGAATTACTGCTTCACCTTTATCTGGCAACTTATCTATTTTGGTGCGATCTACTGTGATTGCTAGGCCGACTTTATTCAGTGCCAAAGGGACACCGGAAGAGTCAACGATGAAACCACGATTTGCAGGCGTTACAACGTCACGACTCTGGATGCTCAGCGCTGCATCACGATAAATCGGGCCTGCCGCAATCTGGAGATAAAAGAGCCGTCCGAAGAGCGCCAACATGAGACTAGCAAAGAAGATTTGAGTAACGAGAAGACTCAAGCGAGAACGTTGATTCATATTCGTGAGCTCAACCCAAAGACGTTTGCGTGAATAAACGAAATAACTTTAAGCAATAGCGGAGAGATAATTGCTGTCCAGAAAGCTGTCCCTGCAAGGCTCCAGAAAATACTCTGTAGATTCCCTGCTTCCTCTCCCAAAAGTATTCCTAGAACGAGATAAACGATGCGTGCTGCAACAGTTCCGATTGTTGTAAGCAGGACGATATTGATTGGGTTGGCACGAATATTGTCATCACCATAACCTAGAAAAGCGACTGAATAGCAAGCGATAATCATTACTAGAGTCCACTGCCCCATCGGACCTGATGAACTTTGCGACAAATCCATTGCAAGTCCTGCCCCAAAACCTGTGAGCGCACCAATTTCAGGTGTGCTCAGCGCTGCCCAAATAAGAGCAACAATCAATAACAGATTAAAACCACCAAGCGGAAGGCGAAATTGGGTGACAACAGCTTCTTGTAAGAGAAAGACAGTGAGAAAGATTGGAGTCGAATAAAGAAAACTGCGCAGTGACATAGCTACATTCGCTTAATTAGTTGGGCTCGGTGACGGCGTAACAAATACAGTCACGGTAGGTATTGGAGTTGGGATTGGCTTGGGTGGAACAAGAGCATCTCGTGGATCTGTGCCTTCACCCGATACGACAACTGCGACTACTCCTAAAGTTGAGAAGTTGGTATAGAACTTCACGTCAGCTGTCTGAGCAACGGCACCGGGTGAATTATCAACATCTGTCACTGAACCAATCGGCACCCCTGGAACAAAGGGTCTACCGCCCTGGCTACCGAGAGCAAGAAGAACGTCGCCCTTTCTAATCTGTGTGCGGTTATCTAGGAGTTGGAGAACTCCACGGCGAGTGCCTTGCCCGCTCAAGATTCCAATCTGCTGTGAGCCCACGATACGCGCGCCGATACGAAATGCTGGGTCTGATGCCAACTGCACAAGTGCGCTATTTGGATATACATACTTAACGACACCAACTAGCCCATACCCCGATAAGACAGTCATATTGCTACGCACGCCAGAGTTGGAACCAACGTCGATCGTAATTGATTGAGTATATGAAGTTGTTGAGCCATGAGAAATAACCTTGGCGCCAACTACCTTATATCCAGCGGTTCCAGCAAGATCAAGAACGCCCTTTAACTGCTTTAAGAGAGCATCGGCGTTCTTACGATTCTGCAAGGTAAGGCGCAACTTATCGTTTTCTGCTTGTAGCTTTTCAATTTTGTTACGAGTGCGACCGAGGCTTGTTACATCTGAGAGAAAATTACGGAGTGGAGAAATGGCCCATGAACCAGCTTTTTGAACGGGTGTAAGCGCTGTCTGAGTTCCTGTGCGCAGACCATCGATTACTTGCACACCACGGAGATCAAGAGTGATCAAAAAAAGCGAGGTGACAATTAAAACGATGATAAGTAAGCGACCGCGGTTGTCGCCGCCGTAGCGCACTTTAGATTACCTATCGACGAGGCTCGGAGATCAAAACCTTTTCAAGGGCTTCAAACTCTTCAATGCACTTACCGGAGCCTTCAACAACTGCATCGAGTGGGCGATCTGCAATATGAATTGGCATGCCGGTCTCTTTGCGAAGTCTTTCATCAAGCCCCTTAAGAAGGGCTCCTCCACCAGTAAGAACGATTCCACGATCCATGAGATCCGAAGAAAGTTCCGGTGGACACTTATCAAGAGTTGCCTTGACTGCGTTAACAATCTGATTGACAGGCTCTTCAAGTGCTTTGCGAATTTCAGCAGCTGTGACCACGATTGTCTTTGGTAGACCTGTAGCCAAATCACGACCACGAATTTCAGCATCGTTTTCACCCTGCAATGGGTAAGCAGAACCGATCGCCATTTTGATTTCTTCAGCGGTACGTTCTCCGAGAAGCAATGAATATTCACGCTTGGTCCAGTTAATAATTGATTGATCTAGCTCATCGCCACCAATACGGATTGAGAGCGCTGTAACGATTCCACCGAGTGAAATCACAGCTACTTCAGTAGTACCACCACCGATATCAACCACCATATTTCCGGTTGGTTCGTGGATCGGAAGACCTGCACCGATTGCTGCAGCCATTGGCTCTTCAATGATGTAAACCTTGCGTGCGCCTGCAGCGTATCCAGCATCCTTGACTGCACGCTGTTCAACGCCTGTGATACCCGATGGAACGCAGACAACGATACGTGGCTTTGCTAGATAGCTACGGCGATGGACTTTCTGAATAAAGTAACGGAGCATGCGCTCAGTGGTGTCAAAGTCTGCAATCACGCCATCTTTAAGTGGGCGAATAGCCACGATGTTGCCAGGAGTACGGCCAATCATCTTCTTGGCTTCAAGTCCAACAGCGAGAATTCCACCAGTGTCTTGGTTGACTGCAACTACAGATGGCTCATTAAGAACGATGCCACGACCTCGGACATAGACAAGCGTATTTGCAGTACCTAGATCCACGGCCATATCGCGGCCAATGAAGGACATTCTGTTAGACATTTATTTCCCTTCGAAGAAGATTGCTATTTCACGTGCTGCAGATTCTGGTGAATCAGAGCCGTGAACAATATTTTGTACAACTTTGGTTCCTTGATCGCGGGCAAGATCCCCGCGGATGGTGCCAGGGGCAGCAACTGTTGGATCGGTTACTCCTGCAAGTGAACGGAAACCTTCAATTACTCGATTGCCTTCGGCAACAATCGCAACTATGGGACCGGACATCATGAACTCAACGAGTGGTTCAAAGAATGGCTTGCCCTGATGTTCTGCGTAATGCTTTTCAAGAAGCGCACGATCGGCTTGCATCATACGAAGCGCAGAAATTTTGTAACCCTTTGCTTCGATACGAGCAATGACTTCGCCAACCAAACCACGTGCAACGCCGTCTGGCTTGACTAGGACGAGTGTCTTTTCTGTGCTCACTGGTGCAGTCTATTAGGGGTTTGGAGTCTTGGAAGCCATGAGCGCTGCCCGAGCCGCCTCACCCTTACGACCCACCACTATGGCTGCAATCCAGAGTCCCCCAAAGATTAGCCCCACAATGGCCATGGACGGCACAACAACGGCATATCCAATCATCGAAATTTGCAGAAGTGATCCCAAAATCCAACCTATGCGCTTCTTGAGAAGTCCTGGGGTGAGCAGCATTAAAAGTGCAATGACTGCTCCAGCAATAATCGCTGCGGAACCGTGGTTATCTTTTGCAAGCAACATAGCAAAGCCCATAATGAAAACTTCCATGATGAGTACTGCCGATGCCAACATGCGCACTAGAAAGTCTCCTTTGCAAACTTTTTACGAATTATCGTGCGCGATTCTCCCACCGAAACAACTGAACCGGTAATTAAAATTCCGATGGTTTCATCACTCAAGGGTCTAATACAGTCTTTCACCGCTTTATCGATTGCTTCGGTAAGTGTTGGCGTCGAGAAAGTGCGATCGCTTCCAAAGATTTCAGCGGCCATCTTCTCGAGCTCAGTCACCTTCATTCCCCGCGGTGAAGAGTTTGCGGTGACGATGATTGAATCCATCACTTGTTCTAGCTCCAAGAGAATCCCCCGGACATCCTTATCCCCCATAGGCGCAAAAATTCCGATAACTTCATCGAAGGTGAACTCACTCTGAATCGTTTCAGCAATAGCCGCGGCCCCATGAGGGTTGTGGGCAGCATCAATGATGATTGTGGGGTCGCGATGCAGTACTTCACAGCGGCCAGGTGACTTCACGTTGGCAAATCCTGCCCGGACCGCTTCAATATCTAAATCCTGATCACCAAAGAACGCCTCCACTGCCACAAGCGCTGCTGCTGCATTGGATGCTTGGTGCTTTCCATGAAGCGGAATGAAGATATCTGGATAGATTTCTTTGGCTCCTTGAATTGTCACCAGTTGTCCGCCAACAGCGACCGCTCGAGAAATCACTGAGTACTCAACGCCCTCGCGCGCGATATCAGCACCCACTGCTGCGGCTTGCTTCAGTAACTCGACCGCGCTTTCTGGTTCTTGGTGCGCCATGACTACAAAGCCGCCCTCTTTAATGATGCCAGCTTTAGTCTGTGCAATTTCAGCAAGAGTCTCGCCTAAATATCCAGTGTGATCTAAGCCGATCGGCATAATCATCGAGACATCTGCAGCAACTACATTGGTGGCATCCCATTGGCCACCCATACCTACTTCAATGATGCCAACATCAATTGGATGCTCTGCGAAAGCCACAAAGGCAAGAGCAGTGATTGCTTCAAAGAACGAGATGGGATGCTCAAACTTTGAATCCATTAAATCAAGGTAAGCGGCAATGTCGTTGTAGGCAAAGATCGCAGCGCTAGCCGTAATGGGTTCGCCATTGATGGCGATGCGTTCTAAGAAGCTTTCTAAGTGTGGGCTGGTAAATCTGCCGGTGCGCAGCCCCATCTCAAAGAGAAGCGAATCAACCATGCGTGATGTTGATGTCTTGCCGTTGGTGCCACCGATATGAATTGTTGGATAGGTCAGTTGAGGCGAGCCCAAAATATCGACGAGCGCTGCAATTCTTTCTAAGCTCGGTTCAATACGAGTCTCAGGCCAACGCTTGAGCAGCGCCGCTTCAATCGCGTCGATGCGCGCTTGATCATCTGCTGAGATATGTGCCATTTATTTAAGCGCTGCAAGTTGCGCAGTGATGCGCTCTATATCGGCTGTTGTTGCAGCTAAGCGTTCTTTGATTTCTACAACAACTGAAGCAGGAGCCTTTGCCATAAATCCTTCATTGCCTAACTTCACTTCAGCAGTCTTGAGATCTTTCTGCGCTGTTGCTAAATCTTTTTCTAAGCGGGCGCGTTCTGCAACAACATCGACTGTTCCAGATAAATCTAGTTCAACCTTCATAGCGCCAATTTCTACAGAAGCGCTCGGTGTGAAATCTGTGAGCTCTAGCTTAAGTAAGAAAGCCATCGCTGATGAATAGGCGGTCACTTCGGCAGGGGCAATAATGCGTCCTGGAATCTTCTGGCTTGGTTTAACGCCTTGATCGTTACGGAAGCGACGAACCTCGGTGATAATTTTCTGAAGTTCACCAATGAGAGTCTCAGACTTCTTATCGATATGCGCTGTATCGGCTTCTGGCCACACAGCGGTAACAAGAGTTTCTTTGCCTGTCAGCGTTGTCCAGAGAGTTTCGGTAATAAATGGCATCACTGGATGTAGCAGGCGGAATAAGGTGTCAAGAACATGGCCAAGTACGCGTTGTGAATCTGCGGCGTTACCTGAGGCAAAAGTTTCTTTAGAAAGTTCTAGATACCAGTCACAGAGATCATCCCAAGCGAAGTGATAGATGGTTTCGCAGGCTCGAGCGAATTCGTAACTTTCCAGGAGCGCTGTGTATTCGGTAGTTGTCTCGCTTAGGCGGGAGAGAATCCACGCATCAATTGCTGAAAGTGAACTCTGCGCCGGAAGTGGGCCTTCGGTCGTTGCGCCATTCATCATGGCAAAACGAGTTGCGTTCCAGAGTTTGGTCGCAAAGTTTCGAGAACCTGCAATCCAATCTTCAGCAAGTGCTTGATCTTTACCTGGGTTAGAGCCACGCGCCAGAGTGAAGCGAAGCGCATCTGCTCCGTACTTGTCGATAAATTCAAGTGGGTCAACAACGTTGCCACGAGATTTAGACATCTTCTTTCCGAATTGATCGCGCACAAGTCCATGCAGAACGATGGTGTGGAATGGTGGTACGCCATCCATGGCAAAGAGGCCAAAGAGCATCATGCGTGCTACCCAGAAGAACAAGATGTCGTAGCCTGTAACAAGCACACTAGTTGGATAGAACTTCTTTACATCTGCTGTCTGATTTGGCCAACCCAAAGTCGAAAATGGCCAGAGTGCGGATGAGAACCAGGTATCAAGAACATCTGGATCTTGTGTGTAACCAGCTGGCGCACTTTCGCCAGGACCTACGACGATGACTTCATCGTTTGGTCCATACCAAACTGGAATGCGATGTCCCCACCAGAGTTGGCGAGAGATACACCAGTCGTGCATGTTATCTACCCACTCAAAGTAACGTGGAGCTAACTCCGCTGGTTCAATCTTGACGCGACCATCACGCACAGCATCGCCGGCAGCTTTTGCCAGAGGTGCAACCTTTACAAACCATTGCTTAGATAAACGCGGTTCGACAGTTGTATCGCAACGTGAACAGTGCCCGACTGCGTGGATGTAAGGGCGCTTCTCAGCAACGATACGCCCCATCTCTTTGAGCTTAGCGACAACTGCAACGCGTGCTTCAAAACGATCCATGCCATCAAATTCAGTGCCAGTCCCATCCATGACGCCGTGTTCATTCATGATTACGACGAAAGGCACGTTATGTCGCATCGCCATTTCAAAGTCATTTGGATCATGAGCTGCAGTTACCTTTACAGCACCTGTTCCGAAGTCGGGGTCCACTAGCTCGTCGGCAATGATCGGAATCATGCGGTTAACCAAAGGCAAAAGAACTTCAGTACCAATCATGTGCTTGTAGCGCGGATCATCAGGGTGGACTGCGACAGCGCCATCGCCCATCATGGTTTCAGCGCGAGTGGTTGCAACAACAATGCTCGCTTCGCCATCGCCGTAGCGAACCTGAACGAATTCACCTTCATCATCCTGATGCTCAACTTCAATATCCGAGAGCGCAGTAAGGCAGCGTGGACACCAGTTAATGATGCGTTCGGCGCGATAGATAAGCCCTTGATCAAAGAGTTTCTTGAAGATTGTTAAAACTGCCTTCGATAGATTCTCATCCATCGTGAACGCTTCGCGCGACCAATCGACAGAATCTCCGAGGCGCTTCATCTGTCCAAGAATCTGTCCACCAGATTCGGCTTTCCATTCCCAGACTTTCTTTACAAAATCTTCGCGCCCTAAATCGTGGCGAGATAATCCTTTTGCCGCTAACTGTTTTTCAACAACGTTCTGTGTAGCAATTCCTGCATGGTCCATTCCAGGTAGCCAGAGAGCTTCAAAGCCCTGCATGCGCTTTAGGCGAGTTAAACAATCTTGCAGCGTTTGATCGAGCGCATGGCCAATATGAAGGTTGCCTGTGACATTAGGTGGAGGGATAACGATTGTGAATGGTTCTTTAGAAGAATTTGCATCTGCTGTGAAATATCCAGCGTCAATCCATTTTTTGTAGAGCGGACCTTCGATATCGCCAGGAACAAATGACGATGCTAGTTCGCGCTGATTGGAAGACATAGAGGCGATTCTAGTTTACTTTTTAAGCGCTTTTCTCCTCAGAAGACTTCTCGCGACGAGAAGCGCGCTTAGGAATATCACCAGTTCGATTTACCAAGGTTGGCGCTGCACCATCTTCAATACATGCCTTCTCGATTACTACCTTCGCAATATCGGTGCGGCTAGGCACGTCGTACATCACGGAAAGCAGCACTGATTCCATGATTGCGCGCAATCCACGTGCACCAGTACCGCGCTTGAGAGCAAGCTCTGCGATTGCATCAAGGGATTCAGGAGTAAATTCAAGTTCGACATCATCGAGATCAAAGAGCTTCTGATATTGCTTTACGAGAGCGTTTTTTGGTTCGGTCAGAATCTGCATCAAGGCGGGCTTATCTAGTTGCTCAACGCTAGTGAGAACAGGCAAGCGACCGATGAATTCAGGGATCATGCCAAACTTAAGTAAATCTTCAGGCATGACGTCAGCGAAGATATCTTTACGATTCTTATCTTCAGCAGTTTGAAGTTCTGCACCAAAACCAACTCCTGATGAACCGCTACGGGCTTCAATGATTTTATCGAGGCCAGCGAATGCGCCACCAACGATGAAAAGAACGTTGGTTGTATCAATCTGAATAAATTCTTGATGTGGATGCTTGCGTCCGCCTTGTGGTGGGACAGAGGCGACTGTTCCTTCAATAATCTTCAATAGCGCTTGCTGCACGCCTTCACCTGAAACATCGCGAGTAATTGATGGGTTCTCAGATTTACGAGCCACCTTATCGATTTCATCGATATAGATAATTCCTGTTTCAGCTTTCTTGACATCATAATCTGCTGCCTGCAAAAGCTTGAGAAGAATGTTTTCAACATCTTCACCGACATAACCAGCTTCAGTGAGCGCTGTTGCATCGGCGATTGCAAAAGGAACATTGAGCATACGGGCCAGAGTTTGCGCCATGAGGGTTTTGCCGCAACCTGTTGGTCCTAGGAGAAGAATGTTTGACTTCGCGAGTTCGATTCCATCATCGCTACGTGAGTCACCAGATTGCACACGCTTGTAATGGTTGTAGACAGCAACAGAGAGTGACTTCTTGGCGCGATCCTGGCCGATGACATATTGATCAAGAAATTCAAAGATAGCTTGTGGCTTTGGGAGTTCACTTAAACCAAGAGATGCTGCTTCAGAGAGTTCTTCAACGATGATCTCGTTACAGAGCTCGATACATTCGTCGCAGATGTAAACGCCGGGACCTGCAATAAGTTTCTTGACTTGCTTCTGGGTCTTGCCGCAGAAAGAACATTTGAGAAGGTCGTTCGCTTCACCGATACGTGTAGACATGGGTAAAGAGTAGTTTTCACGCCTAAGAAATGTGCCCTAAATCTGCCCTATTTCTGTTCGCCCATAGAAGAATCGCGTACTTTCGGTGTGTACGGAGGTAACCCAGATTTCATTTGGCGCACCCCAGGTACAAAGAGCACTGCGGCGCAGATGGCGAGATGGAATACAGAAATTCCAATTAAGAGCGGTCGTTCACCGAGCCAATCAGCCATCGGACCAGCAAGAGCCATTCCAAGTGGAAGTAAGCCAACTGTTCCCATGTAATCAATACTAAAAACTCGAGCTTGATACTCCGTAGGAACTTCTCGTTGCACAGTTGTGAACCAGAAAGCTTCCCAAGGGCCAACCGAGAATCCAGCTAAGAAGTAGGCCAAGAAGATGAATTCTCGAGAGGATGGAAAAGCTAAGGCAAGGGGTGCGAAGATAAATAGTCCCCACACAACAACTGCAACAGTTCCGGGATTATTGATCTTAAGCTTGATGCTGATGATTGCTGAAATCAGACCACCGGCGCTAAACAGCGCGGCTGCTGTTGCATAGACCGCAGCAGTTCCGAAATCTCGCTTGGTGATTACCGGAAGCAGGACATTCTCAACACCTACAACCATCAACAACTGAAAAGTTGCCATCACAATCATCGCTGCAATCCACTTGTAGTACCAAACAACGCGTAAACCTTCTTTTACCTCGTGCAGGAACTTCTCTGGCTCGCGACTATCATCTGCATTCCGATTCTCGTTGACCCTAAAAAGCATCGCAGCACCTAACAAGAAGAAACATGATGTAGCTATATACGTAACATGTGTGCCAAAGGAAACGATCAGGACTCCAGCGATACCTGGACCCGCAATAGTTCCCCCCTTCGTCGCAATCCCCCGCAGCACATTTCCAGCTGGTAATTGATGATCAGGCAAGATGCTCGGCATGATTGCACCGACAGCGGGACCACCGAAGGCATCGCTGACTCCCATAAGAAAAACAATTCCGCCAAGTATCCAGAAAGAGATTGATTCGGGTTCAGCAAAGATAACGATGCTACCAATTACTGCACGAAAACCATCAGCCACAATCAATACAGTCTTGCGTGGCAAACGATCTGCCCAGACTCCACCAACTGGCGCAAAGAGCACGCCAGCAACGATGCGAACTCCAAGAATTAACCCGAGCACCGTGGCGCTGCCACCCGCATCAAGTACTGAGATTGCAAGAGCGATAGGAAATGCGGTCATCGCCACAATGGTCAGGACTGTTGAAAGCCAGAGGTTTCTGTAAGAGCGATTGGCAAAGAGAGAGCCCGGTTCGAAATATTTCTTCAACATTTCTCGCCGGGCTCGCTTTCTAATTTTTTACGCGGAAGGCTTAGCCTTACGTGAAGCCATAACCTTATCGATTAATCCGTACTCAACTGCTTCAGCAGCGGTAAGAATTTTATCGCGCTCAATTTCGGCAGCGATCTGCTCAATTGTGCGGTTGGAATGCTTTGCCAGCATCGTCTCGAGGAGTCCACGCATACGCATGATTTCGCGCGCTTGGATTTCGATATCTGATGCCTGACCGCCACCTTCAGATGATGGTTGGTGAATCAAGATACGTGAGTGCTCGAGTCCATAACGCTTACCTTTTGTGCCACCAGCAAGAATGATTGCTGCAGCTGATGCTGCTTGGCCAAGACAGATTGTGGTGATGTCTGGGCGAACAAATTGCATGGTGTCATAAATCGCAGTTAGCGCCGTAAATGAGCCACCTGGTGAGTTGATGTAGATCGAGATATCGCGATCTGGATCCATGGACTCGAGGGTAAGGAGCTGCGCCATAACATCGTTTGCAACTGTGTCATCGATAGCCTGACCCAAGAAGATGATGCGCTCTTCGAAGAGCTTTGTGTAGGGATCAAGGCGCTTGTAACCGTAGGCAGTCTTTTCTTCAATTGTTGGAAGAATGTAGCGGTTTGTAATTTCTTGAGCGTGCTTCATTACTTCTTACCTCCCGCAATTTGGCCGTCGTTTGTTGCAATGTGATCAATAAATCCGTATGCAAGAGCATCCTTGGCGTTGAACCAGTTGTCGCGATCAGAATCTGCAATGATCTTTTCAAGTGGCTGGCCAGTGTGCTTAGCGTTGAGTTCAGACATTGTCTGCTTTGTAATCGCCATCTGCTCTGCCTGAATTCGAATATCTGTCGCAGTTCCACCAATTCCACCAAGTGGCTGGTGCATCAAGATACGAGCATGTGGAGTTGCGTAACGCTTTCCTGGTTGACCTGCAGTGAGCAAGAACTGACCCATTGATGCTGCCATTCCCATTGCAACAGTTGCTACGTCGTTCTTGATGTAGTGCATCGTGTCGTAAATTGCCATACCCGCGGTGATTGATCCGCCAGGAGAGTTGATGTAAAGGTAAATATCTTTGTCAGGATCTTCGGCTGCAAGAAGAAGCATCTGCGCGCAAATGGAGTTAGCCATTTCATCGCGTACTTCGCCGGCAAGAAAGATGATGCGTTCGCGTAGCAAACGGCTATAAATCTGGTCACCAAGCCCCATGAGCTCTGTTCCAGCTGAGCGGGCAACAGGTGTGTTGTCCAGTGGGTTAATAAAATCCACGTGTCATCCTTCCGATCGTTTTCTTCAGTAGTGACCTTAACAATGAGAGCAGCAAAATGCTTCCCAAATTGGGGAGATTGCCCCTAAAAGAGGCGATGTTCGCTTACGGCTAAAGGGTTATTGCTCGTTGGCTTGCACTGCTTCGTCAGCAGCCTGAACTTCTGCAGGTTGTGCTGGGCGAAGCGCTTCGAGGTCAATCTTGTTGCCTGATTTATCGACAACAGAGACTCGAGCCAAGACAGAAGCGAGAGCCTTTGCGCGAGTTACTTCAGCAACTACCTGGCTAATTTGGCCAGCCTTTTGAAGTTCTTGAGCAAACTGCTCTGGACCCATCCCGTAACGCTGTGACATGCGGATGAGGTATTCAGTTAATTCGATTTCATTAACTTGAATCTGTTCTGCCTTCACAATTGAATCGAAGAGGAAATCTGACTTAATGGATGCACGAACCTGGCCATCTACTTCGGCGCGGTGTTCTGCATCATCCTGACGTCCTTCGCCCTCGAGGTGATCATTGACTTCGTCAAGGACAATCTCATCAGGGACTGGAATATCAAGATCGGCAAGCAACTTCTCTACAAGAAGGTCACGAGCTTGTGTTCCTTGTTCCATGCTCTTGATGCGCTTGAGTCGATCTGCAAAGTCAGCGCGGAGCTCAGCAACTGTGTCGAATTCAGAGGCAAGCTTGGCAAATGAATCATCAAGTGTTGGAAGTTCGCGTTCCTTGACAGCCTTTACAAGGATTTCAACATCGCCAGTTTCGCCATCTTTCTGGCCAACTAGCTGTGTTGTGAAGGTTTTGGTATCGCCTGTGTTCATTCCAACAAGAGCTTCATCAAGGCCATCTATCATGCGGTTTGAGCCAACTTCATAAGAAATTTCATTGGCCTTACCGCCATCAACTTCTTGGCCATCAATACGCGCGGTCAAGTCGATAGTGACGAAGTCACCTGACTTAGCTGCGCGCTCGACTGTATTGAGAGTTCCGAAGCGAGCGCGGAGCTCGTCAATCTGCTCATCGATATCCGCATCGGTTACGACTACATCTTCAACGGTGATCGTGATTTTTGAAAAGTCTGGCAGCGTTACATCAGGGCGAACACTTACCTCTACGGAGAAATTGAGCTTCTCGTTATCAACGAATTCTTTGACATCCACGGTTGGGCGACCCACTACAAGAACCTCGTTCTCGCGCGCTGCGGCAACATAGAAATCTTGAATAGCTTCATTGATTGCTTGATCCAGGACTGCGCCTCGGCCTACGCGCTGGTCGATCATGGCGTTTGGAACTTTGCCCTTACGGAATCCTGGGATATTTACAGTTGCAGCTACCTTCTTGTATGCAGCATCGACATACTTACCGAGCTCAACATAGGGAACTTCGACATCTAAACGAATGCGAGTTGAAGAAAGTGTCTCGACCGTGCTTTTCACGAAGTGCTCCTAATTGGTAAATGCAGCTACACATCTAAATAAGTGAAACTGGTCGGGGCGGGGAGATTCGAACTCCCGATCTCCTGCTCCCAAAGCAGGCGCGCTAGCCACTACGCTACGCCCCGAGGCGCAATAGCGGAGTCTAGAGTAATTTTTTACTCTCGGTTACACACCCTGTACGCTCAGCCTCTCGCACCACTTGCGGGTGTAGCTCAATGGTAGAGCCCCAGCCTTCCAAGCTGGCCATGCCGGTTCGATCCCGG
>JACCDG011806582.1_pt1 | contig 19173 bp, 18 predicted proteins | sample 7442471 | NCBI WGS metagenome assembly JACCDG01 (sample SAMN15323444, study PRJNA562643) | freshwater metagenome | isolation source: river surface water | place: USA:Blue River Watershed | collected 2017-08-17 | reverse complement strand
TTTGCCAAAACCGGGCTGCAGGTGCGCCCGCCCGCAGTGGCGGCGCAAGAGCTGTTGGCGGTGCTCGATGCTCTGACGCCCGCGCACAGCGGTGGTTTTTTTGACCACCACGGCGAGCCGGTGCCCTGGTAGCACCCCCTGTACCCACCGCCGTGCTTTGGGTACCATGGGGGGTATGAAAAACCTACCTCATGTTTGTCGCTCCGCCGCCTGCTGGGCCATGACGGCCTTGACCGCGCTGGCACTTCCTGCCCACGCCGACGACGCGGCGCTCTGGGCCGCCGCCCGCACCGACGCGCGGGTGGTGCTGGTCACGCGCCACACCGCCATTGGCCCGGGCAACGGCACGGTGTTTGACGCCACCGGCCAATGTCAGGGCGAGGTGATGCTCTCGCCATTGGGGCGCGAGCAGGCGCAGGCCATGGGCCGCGCCTTTCGCGAACACGGCCTGCCGCCTGAGCGGCTGACGGTGGTGGCGTCGAGCATGTGCCGCATGCGCGATACCGCCATCCTGGCCTTTGGCAAGGCCGAGCTGGAGCCGTCGTTTCGCGAAACGTTTTCTGGTGGCAGCGGCGGGCTCAACACCTTCATGGACGCGGCCGAGGCGCGCATCCGCCGTCACAGCGGGCTGGGGCCGCTGGTGTTGATGACCCACCTGCCCAACATCGACGCACTGACCGGCGAGCAGATCGAATACGGCGAGGTGCTGGTGACCCGCGCCGATGCCTCAGCCGGCCTGACCGTGATCGGCCGCTTGCGCCTGCCCGTGCCGCGCTGAGGCGGGCTGCGGCAGCGTCCACAAACACGCCACCACCACCCAGCCCAGCAGCGCCGTCAGGCCAATGGCGGCCCCACCCCAGGCGTCCAGCGCCAGACCAAACAGCCACGGCGCCGCGCCTTGTGCGATGCGGCTGGGCAGCATGATGACGCCCAGCCGCACGCCGTAGCCGTGTGGGCCAAATAGCGCCAGTGGCAAAGCGCCTTTGGCAATGGTCAACATGCCCGCGCCCAGGCCGTGCAGCGCCACAAACACCGGCGCCAGCGCGCCACCGGCCAGCCACAGAGCACCAGCCCCCAGCGGATGCCCCAGCGAGGCCAGCCGAGCCGCCACCTGCGGGTGCCAGCGCCGCAGCCAGCCCATCTCCAGCAGCCGTCCCGCCACCTGCGACGGCCCCAGCAGCGCGCCCAGCCCCACCGCAGCGGCCAGCGTTAAGCCGTGGGCTTGCAGCAGGCGTGGCAGGTGCGAGGCCATGCCGGTGACGGTGAACCAGGCCACCGCAAACGCCAGGCCCAAGCGCCACATGGCGGCGCGGATGGCGGCCGGGTCTTGCAGCACCGACTGCGCGGGCGCCCCCGGCGCGGAGGCGGGCAGGGCCTCGCCGTCGGTCAAGGCGGGCGCGCGCGGAATCGACGCATTGAGCGGCAGGCCCAACAGCAGGTGCAGCGCGGCCCAGCCCAGGCAGGCGCCTTGCCAGCCCCAAGCGCTCGCCATCCAGGTCGACAGCGGCCAGCCCACGGTGCTGGCCAGGCCCGCCATCAGGGTGATGCCGGTGATGCCGTTGCGCGCGCGCTCGCCGTGCAGCCGCACCAAGGTGGCAAACGCCGCGTCGTACAGGCCACAGCCCATGGCCAAGCCCAGCACCGTCCAGGCCAGCACCAAACCCCACAGCCCCTGCGCCTGCGACAGCAGCACCAGCCCCAGCGCAAACACCCCATTGGTGCCCATCAGCAAGGCACGCCCGCCCAAGCGGTCGATGTGGCGACCCGCCCACGGCCCCAGAGGCCCGGACACCAGCAAGGCGAGCGAAAACACCGCAAACACGGTGGCGGTGGACACACCGGTGTCGCGTGCGATGTCGCCCGCCAACACAGCGGGCAGGTAATAGGTCGACCCCCAGGCCAGGGTCTGGCTCAGGCCCAGCGCCAGCACCGTGGGGGTCATGGGCGCGATCAGTACTGGTAGACGCCCTGACCGGTTTTGCGGCCCAGTCGGCCAGCGGCCACCATTTCACGCAGCAGCGGGCACGCACGGTACTTGCTGTCGCCAAATTCTTTGAGGTAGACGTCCATCACCGCCAGGCACACGTCCAGGCCCACCATGTCGGCCAGGGCCAGCGGGCCGATGGGCTGGTTGCAGCCCAGCTTCATGCCGGCGTCAATGTCCTCGGGCGTGGCCAAGCCTTCGGCCAGCACAAAAAACGCCTCGTTGATCATCGGCACCAGAATGCGGTTGACCACAAAGCCCGGGGCGTTCTTGACGGTGATGGGGGTTTTGCCCAGCGCTTCGGCCAGCGCCTTGACGGCCGCGTGGGTGGCGTCGCTGGTTTGCAGGCCACGGATGATTTCCACCAGCGCCATCATCGGCACCGGATTGAAGAAATGCATGCCAATAAAGCGGTCGGCGCGTTGGGTCACCGCAGCCAGTTTGGTGATGGAAATCGAGCTGGTGTTGGTGGCCACAATCACCTCGGGCGCCAGCATGGCATCGAGCTGCTGCAGGATCTTGACCTTCAGGCCCTCGTTTTCGGTGGCGGCCTCGATCACCAGCTGGACGCCAGCCAGCGCGGCGTAGTCGGTCGATCCGGTGATGCGGCCGATGGCAGCGGCTTTGTCGGCTTCGCTGATCTTCTCTTTTTTGATCAGGCGGTCCAGGCTGGCCGCTACGGTGGCCAAGCCTTTGTCCACCGCCGCTTGGGCCACGTCCACCATCACCACGCGGATGCCGCTGGTGGCGCAGGCCTGCGCGATGCCGTTGCCCATGGTGCCGGCGCCAATGATGCCGACGGTTTGAATGCTGCTCATGTTCACAATGCTCCTGTCCATCCATTGGGGGAAAACCGGTGCCGTTGGGCGACACCGGGGCAGCGCGGTCTGTGCTACCTTGCCTGCCATTGTGCGCGATGGCCTGACCGGCCCATGACGCGTCCTGTCGTTGAGGAAACAAACCATGCAAGCGGATGTGATTGTGGTGGGGGGCGGGTCCGCCGGTGCGGTGATGGCCGCGCGTTTGAGCGAAGACCCCAAGCTTCACGTGGTGCTGCTCGAAGCCGGTGGCCCAGACAACAGTGTGCTGATCCATTGCCCCACCGGAGTGGCCATCATGGCCCGCACCGGTCATGCCAACTGGGCTTTGGAGACGGTGCCGCAGGCCGGGCTCAAGGGGCGGCGCGGTTACCAGCCCCGGGGCAAGGTGCTGGGCGGCTCCAGCTCCATCAACGCCATGATTTACGCGCGTGGCCACCCCAGCGATTACGAGCATTGGAAAAGCCAGGGCAACCCGGGCTGGGGCTGGGCCGATGTGCTGCCGGTGTTTCGGCAAGCTGAGCACAACGAGCGTTTTCAAGACGAGTGGCACGGCCAAGGCGGCCCACTCAACGTGAGCGATGTGCGCTACCGCAACGCCACCGTGCAGGCTTTTCTGCAAGCCGGGCAGCAGGCCGGTTTGCCCCTCAACCCCGACTTCAACGGGGTGAGCCAGACCGGTGTGGGCGTGTACCAAGTGACGCACCGCAACGGTGAGCGCCTGAGCGCGGCCAAGGCCTACCTCAGCCCGGTGCGCCAGCGGACCAATCTGCAGGTCATCACGCAAGCGCGGGTGCTGCGGGTGCTCACCGAACGTCAAGACGGCCGGACCGTGGCCACCGGCGTGGTCTGGCGCGAGCGCGATGGCGCTGGGCCTGAACACACGTTGCGCTTGCGACCGGGGGGTGAGGTGGTGCTGAGCGCCGGTGCCTTTGGTTCGCCGCAGCTGCTCATGCTCTCGGGTATTGGCGCTGCGGTCCATCTGCGCCAACACGGCATCCCGGTGCAGGCCGACCTGCCCGGTGTGGGGGGCAATCTGCAAGACCATCTCGACGCGGTCATGGTGGTGGACGCCCCTCGGGCGCCCGATGTCTTGGGCATGACCGCCAAGGCGATGGCCTGGGTGGCGCGCGGGGTGAGCGAATGGCGGCGCCAGCGCAGTGGCGTGCTCACCTCCAACTACGCGGAAGCGGGGGCTTTTTTCCACACCCGTGAAGGCGAGCAGGCACCCGACATTCAGCTGCATTTTGTGATTGGCAAGTTGGCCGATCACGGACGGCGCACCGTGTGGGGACAGGGCTATTCCTGCCACGCCTGTGTGCTGCGGCCGCAGAGCCGTGGCACGGTGCGCTTGGCCAGCGCCGACCCGCTGGCCGCGCCGCTGATCGACCCCGCGTTTTTGCAGCACCCCGACGACGTGCAGCGCCTGGTGGCGGGTTTTCAGCGCATGCGCCAGATCCTGGGCCAGCCAGCGCTTGCTGCCTTTGGCGGCCAAGAAGCCCCTGAGAGCGCGGCTGCGCAGACGCCCGAGCAAATAGAGGATTTCATTCGCGCCAACGCAGACACCATCTACCACCCGGTGGGCACTTGCGCCATGGGGCCGGATGCGGCCGCCGGTGCGGTGGTGGACGCGCGTTTGCGCGTCCACGGTGTAGCGGGATTGCGCGTGGTGGACGCGTCCATCATGCCGACTTTGGTGGGTGGCAACACCAACGCGCCCACCATCATGATCGCGGAGAAAGCCGCCGCTATGATGCGGGCCGATCGAACCTCTTGAAAGCCCAGCGCCATGATCCTGGAACACGCCGACATCCGCATCGACCCCGCCCAAGCCAGCGCCTTTGAAGAGGCCATCACCCGAGGTGTGACCACCGTCATCGCCCAGGCCAAGGGCTTTCAGGGCTACAAGGTCAACCGCAGTCAGGAAACCCCGGGCCGCTACATCTTGATGATTTACTGGGCCACACTCGAAGACCACACCGTGGGCTTTCGCCAGTCCGACGCCTTTCCGGCCTGGCGTGCCATCGTCGGCCCCTTCTTCACCCAGCCGCCGGTGGTGGAACACCTAGAGCTGGTCAGCAAAAGCTGAAGGCTCTGGAGGATCTACTTCCTCATCAGCGTCGATTTGCCAAACAGGCTTTCGATCAGGTCGACCGCCAAGGTGGCGGTGCGGTTGCGCACATCGAGCGCCGGGTTGAGTTCCACCACGTCCAAGCTGGCCAGCAGCCCGGTGTCGGCGATCATTTCCATGCACAGCTGGGCCTCGCGGTAAGTGGGGCCACCGGGCACGGTGGTGCCCACACCCGGTGCGATCTCGGGGTCGAGAAAGTCCACGTCAAAGCTCACATGCAGGTGGGTGTTGGCGTCGAGCCCGGCGAGCGCCGCCTCCATGGTCTGGCGCATGCCCATCTCGTCGATGTAGCGCATGTCAAACACCTCCAGCCCCGCTTCGTGCACCAAGCGTTTTTCGCCCGGGTCCACGCTGCGAATGCCGATCTGGCGCACCACGTCGGGGGTGATGGCGGGCGTGTGTCCACCGATGCGGGTCAGCTCGGGCGGGCCCATGCCGCACAACAGCGCCACCGGCATACCGTGCAGGTTGCCGCTGGGCGTCAGGGTGTGGGTGTTGAAGTCGGCGTGTGCGTCGAGCCACAGCACCCGCAGGGTTTTGCCCTGTTCGCGGCAGTGGCGCGCCACCGCGCTGATCGAGCCCAGCCCCAGGCAGTGGTCGCCGCCCAAGACGATGGGCAGGTGGTCGCGCTGCAGGCTGGTCCACACCGCTTGGTGCAAGGTTTCGTTCCACTGCCGCACTTCGTCCAAATGCCGGTAGCCGTTCACCGGTGGCAACCAGGGGTTGACCGGGCCGCTCAAGTTGCCGGTGTCGTACACCCGCAGGCCGTGGGCGGTGAGCGCGTCGGCGATGCCCGCCACCCGCAAAGCCTCTGGCCCCATGGACGCGCCGCGCGCGCCGGCCCCAATGTCGGTGGGGACGCCGATCAGGTCGATGTCATGCATGGGCGGATTGTGCGACACAATGCGCGGCTTTCACCCGAGCGAAACCCCAGCCCATGAGCGCCTCTGCCACCTGTCCCTGGCCCGAAGCGGCGGCCGAACACCTGCGGCCCGACGCACGCGGCTGGCACACGCCCACACCCGGTTTCTGGCGCGTGTTTTGGGGCCGACCGGAACTGGCCTTGGTGCCCGAATCTTGCGCGGCCGAAGTCGCTTTGCACCAACACCTGCAAGACAAGCCGCTGGCGCCGGTCGGTGAGGCCGAGGTCGCTGCTTTGACCGATGCGGATGCGCGCGACAACTGGCGTGTGGCGCTGGCCTGGCGCGACACGGTGCTGGCCTGTGGCACGCTGGAAGCGGCTTGGCTGGCGGTGGTGCGCGGCGAGCGGCCGGTGCCAGCCCCGCTGTTTCTGGATCTGGCGGTGCAGGCCGTGTTGGCGCGCATTCTGCCGTCCGACAACGCGATGCTCTGGCGCGCCGCCGAGCTGCTGTGCCGCGCCCAGCGCATCAGCTTGAACGCCGGCCGGGTGCTGGCGGCAGACGCCGCTGTGGCCGACACGCTGCAAGACACCGCTGGCTTGGGCGACATGGGGCGCCTGTTGCGCGAGGCCGGCGCCAGCTTGCCTGAGCAGGCTTTGCCAGTGCTCAGCGCCGACACCGCCGCTGATTACTTGGCGCAGCGCGCCACGCACCGCGCCCACCGCCATGTGCTGGACCTGACGCTCGATGTGCAGCAGCACCTGCCGCACGGCCTCACGCTCACGCTGCAGCGCGCCGACAGTGGCCTCAAAGCGTTGGCGGCGGTGCTGTCGCTGTGGCTGCAGCACTTGCTGGGCCTGAGCGCGAAGATCGAGCCGCTGCCGCGCATCGACGACGAGCGCTGGCGTTGGCACATTGGCCTCGACGCGGAGGCCAGCGCCATCCTCAATGCCCTGTACCAGGGCGACTCTGTGCCACCGCAGCGGCTGGAGCGTTTGGTCGGCTTGTTTCGCTTGCGGCTCGACGACGCGGCGATGGCGCCTGAGATGGTGGGCAAGCCGGTGTACCTGGGCCTGGCGATGGACGCCGAGGGCCGGCTCAAGCTCAAGCCGCAGAACCTGGTGCTCAACCTGCCGTTGGCGTGACCGAGGACGCCGGGCCACGCACCACCCGCAGTGCCCCGGGCAGCAGCTGCACCCGGTATTGCTGAGCCAAGCCCAGGTATTCGCCGTCGGCTGCCAGGGGCAGCGGCACTTGGCTGTGCACCCACAGCACTTGGGTGTGTTGGTGGCGCACCCCTGGCCACCCGAGGTGTTTGCCTTTGAACAACTTGGGCAGCAAGCGCAGCGTGCGCCAACGGCCCAAGCCTTCGGCCATCAGCATCTGCAGTTGCCCGTCGTCCACCCGGTTGTTGGGCGCCGCGGGGATGCCGCTGCCGTACGTGGTGGTGTTGAGCGCCGAGCACAAGAGCGCAGGGCCGTGGTAGAGCCGCTGCTGGTCCACAAACACCTGTACTGGCCAGTGGTTGAGCCGAAGCAGCGTGGCCGCGATCGCCCACGCGTAGCGCGCACGACCGATCAGCCAGCGCGGTGCCCGCAGGGCCAGCAGCGCCACTTGGGCGTCAAACCCACCGGCCAGGCTCGACAGAAACAGGCGCTCGTGCACCTGGCTTTGCAGCAGCCGGCCGCCCAAAGCGGGTGGGTCCCAGCGCACCGAGCCGACATCCATCGGCTCGGCCGGCGCGTTCAGCGCGTGGGCCAGAGCGTCGATGGGCGAGAGGCTGTGAACCCCCAGCGCTCGGGCCAAGTCGTTGCCTGAACCCAGTGGCACCAGTCCGACCTCCAATTGCTGCGCCATCACAGCGGGCAACCACTGCTGCAATGTGCCGTCGCCTCCCACCAGAATCACCCGGCTGCCGCGCGCTTGTTGCATCAGCAGGGCCAGCGCCTCATCGACCGTGTCGGGCGCTTGCAGGGGGATGCTGGGGGCGTGCTCGGCCAGCCAGTGGCTCAATTCGGCGTGGTGGCCAAGCGCCCGCCCACCTTGTGCGTGGGGGTTGAGCAGTACCAGGGTGGTGGTGGCGATGTCGGAAAGCGGCAGGGGCGGCAAGATGGCACCAAAGGCGGACGCTGGGTGGCGCCCGAGAGTCGGAAACGGGGAGTATTCTGCCGCAGCCCGTTTTACGACTTGGCCGCGAGGGGCAAACGCACGGAGGCGACCAAACCGCCTTCGGGGTGGTTGGCCAGGGACAAACTGCCGTCTTGGGATTCAAGCAGTTCCCGCGCCAGGCTCAGCCCCAAGCCACTGCCGCTGGGGTTGCGCAGGCGACCGTGCTCCAGCCGCACATAGGGTGTGCCCATGGTGCCCAGCGCATCGGCCGGAATACCCGGGCCATGGTCGCGCAAGCGGATTTCGGCGTGTTCGCCATCGGTCTCCACGTCGATGTTGAGCCGGTCCCCATAACGCAAACCGTTGTCGATCAGGTTGCCCAGCGCGCGTCGCAGCGCCAGCGGCTTGGCCCTGACGGTCAACGCTTCGAACCGGCAGGTGACACGCTCGCTCACTCCAGCGATCAAGCGTTCCAGCAAGCGGTCAATCGGCACGTCGTCCAGGTTTTCGTGGATGTGGGTGTCGCGCACTGTTTGCAGGGCGTTTTTCACCATCTCATCGAGCTCGTCCAAATCTTCGTGAAAGTCCGCCTGCAGATGGGGGTCGTCGAGCAGTTCGGTGCGCAGCTTGAGCCGGGTGATGGGGGTCTTGAGGTCGTGTGAAATGCCGGCAAACAGGCGCGTGCGGTCTTCGAGGTACTTCTGAATCCGAGCCTGCATGTCGTTGATGGCGCGCGCGGTGCGGCGCATTTCGGCGCTGCCGGTTTCGGGCACGGTTTCCAGGTGGATGGCGTTGGCAAAGCGGCTGGCCACCTGCGCCATACGCTCCAACGGTCGGGTGAGGCTGCGCGCGATCAGTGTCAAAAGCAGCAGCACCGTGGCCAAGGTCACCAACTGTTGGGCCACCCGGTCCCAAGTGAGGGGGCGAGCGTTGTCCAGAAAGTAGGGGTCGGGCATGCGCGAGGCCAGAAAGAGCCAACTGTTGGGCTCCAGCTGCACCTGAATCACCAGCAGTGGCGCTGGGCGGGGTTGGGTCAACAGCGAGGACTCAACCCAAGCGGGCGGCAAATCGGCCACCCGGGTGCCGTCGGGCGAGACACTCAGGGTGTCGGGCATGGCCATGTGCACCCGCAGCTCCTTGAGCACCGGCAGGTTGTCATGCAGGGAGCGCTCCACCGTGGACACCACCAGGTCGGCCAGGCTTTCGTGCCGCATGGGGCTCACAGGCACGGCGGCGGTGTTCACGTTCACAAAAAACCGGGTGCCGCCCATGGTGCGCAGCTGTTCGATCAGGATCGGCCGAAACGCGGTGGGCAGCTCGCGGAAATAGCGCACCGTGGCCGAAGCGCTGGCGCCCATGTGCTCAGCCGCCGCCAAGGTGTCGTTGCGCACGCTGGCGCGGATTTGGCTGGCCCACAGCCAAGTGCCCAAGCCTTGAGCGCACAACACACCGATCACCATGACCAGGGTGATGCGCCCGAGCAGGGTGTCCGGTATCCAGCGGCGCCAACCGGTGGTCTGCGCCCTGGCGGGGTCGGTCATTCGGGCGAACATTGCACCTCGGCGGTGAAGGCGTAGCCGCTGCCACGCACCGTCTTGATGAGCACCGGCTGTTTGCCGTCGTCTTGCAGGCGCTGGCGCAGGCGGCTGATTTGCACATCCAGTGAGCGGTCCATGGGGCCCAAATCGCGGCCTCGGGTGGCCTCCATCAGGCGCGAACGGTCCAGCACATCACCGGGGTTTTCCAAAAACAATTTGAGCAGGCTGAAGTCCATGCCGGTCAAGGGCACCTCCTGCCCTTGAGGGTCGGTCAGCCGCCGCTCGGTGCTGTCGAGTTGCCAGCCTTGGAAGCGCCAGTAGCGCTGCTGTATCGGCGTTTGGCCCACGCCCATGCGGCGTTGGATGGCCTTGATGCGCGCCAGCAGTTCGCGGGGGTTGTAGGGTTTGCCGATGTAGTCGTCTGCGCCCAGCTCCAGCCCCACAATCCGGTCGGTGTCGTCGGCGCTGGCGGTCAGCATGATGATGGGAATGTCCGACCCTTGGCGCACCCAGCGGCACAGGGCAAAGCCGTCGGTGTCGGGCAACATCACGTCCAGAATCACCAGACCAATTTCGTCGCGGAATTTCTCGAAGTCCGCTTGGAAGCTGGCGCCATCGTGGGCCAAACGCACCACAAACTGGTTTTTTTCCAGATAGGTTTTGAGCAGCAGGCGCAGTTTCTGGTCGTCGTCGACCAACAGAATAGTCCGTTTCATGGGCGTTGGTTTTCCTTGAGCATGGCGCGCACCACCGACACCAGCTGGCGTTGCGCCTCGGCCGGTGTCATGCCCGGGCGCAGCACGAAGCTTTGCACGATGCCCGCGATCGCTTCTTTGGTCGCTTCGCTGGCGGCCATGCGGTGCGCCAGACTGGGAACGCGGTAGGCTTGTGGGTTGGCAAAAGTTTGCCAAGACTGGCGCTGGCATTCGTCGAGTTGCTGTGGGTCAATGTCTTTGCGCACAGGCACCGAACCTTTGACTTGGTTGTAAGGCCTTTGCACCGCCGCACTGCCCAGCAGGCCGGCTGCCTTTTCCTGCACCAAGGTTTTGTCTTGGGTGCCTTTGAGCATGGTCAGGGTGTCGATGCTGTAGAGGTGCATACCATCGGTGCCGGGGATAGGCGCACACAGAAAGCTCGGCTGTGTGGGGTTGATCTGTCGCAGCTCGCCTTGCGCCCAGTCACCGTTGATCAACATGCCCACTTTGCCTTGGTCGAAGGCCTGCACGCTCTGGATCCAGCCCACCTCGTTGCGCGGCATGGGCCCGTTGAGCTCGCGCAACCAGCGCAGCCGGTTGAGCGCGGCTTCCACCCTGGGGTCTTTCCAAACCTCCGGATCTTGTGCCCGCACCAGCCGGCTGTAGAGATCGGGGCCGGCGTGCGACAGCAGCACCGATTCAAACACCGTGGCCACCTGCCAAGACTCGTCGCTCCAGGCCAGGGGCGTGATCCCCGCTTCGCGCAAACGCAGCGCCACCCGCTCCAGTCCACTCCAGTCGCGCGGCGGGGCCAGACGCAGGCGCTCAAACAACCGCCGCTGGTAGAGCACCACATTGATGCGGTGAATGCCCAAAGGCACCGCGATGCGCTGGCCTTTGTGGGTGACCAGCGACAGCACTTCGGGGAAAAACTGTTGCTGCCAAGCGCCTTGTTCGGCCACCCGGTTGAGTGGCAGCACCAGACCCAAATCGGCCCAGTCGGTCAGCATCTTGCCAATCAGCTGCGCCGCCGCCGGAGGCGAACCCGAGAGCACCCGGCTTTTGAGCACCTTCACCGCCGCTCCGCCACCACCGCCTTCTACGGCGGCGTCTTGCCAGCGCACGCCCTGTTGTTGCAGCGTTTGCACCAGCTGGTTGGCCGCCGCCCGCTCGCTGCTGGAGGTCCACCAATGCATCACGTCCAGCGTCTGGGCGCCGCCCAGCGGCGCCGCCAAGGCCAGGCAGACGGCTGTCAAACCGTGGCGAAAAGTAATGTTTCGTAAGAGTTGCTCATGCGCGGCACCCCTTGCCTCAGGCGTGTGGCGTGCCCGTCGCGTAAGGAAGTCTGGTCGGGTGTGGCGTGGCATGGGGAAAAACCGAATGAAATCAACGGTGTAAGTCGCCTTGGGTACATCGGCAAACGGTTTGTGTTACAGGCGGTGCCTTCCTAGACTCCGCCCCCACGGTTGACGCCACTGGAACCCATGGCCACAGCGCACCGCTCGTAATGAAAACCGATTCACTTTTGTCAGGAGACGAATCATGACAGTTCTTGGGCAAGTGCGAAAGTCCACCACCGCCTTGTGTGTTCTGGCCGCGTTTTCGAGCGCTTCGGCCGGCACCTTGACCATCGAGAGTTGGCGCATCGACGACAAAGCCTTGTGGGAGACGGTGTTGATCCCGGCGTTTCAGAAGGCGCATCCCGGCATCACCGTGAAGTTCACACCGACCGCGCCGCCCGAATACAACTCGGCTTTGAACGCGCGCATGACCGCAGGCACCGCAGGCGACTTGATCACCTGTCGCCCGTTTGACGTGTCGCTGGATCTCTACAGCCGCGGACGATTGGACAAGCTCAATGCCCACCCCGGACTGGCGAATTTCCCCGATTCGGCCAAGGTGGCTTGGCAGACCGACAACGGAAAAGACACCTACTGCATGCCCATGGCGTCGGTGATCCACGGCTTTTTCTACAACAAAAAGATCTTCGCCACATTGGGTTTGCAGCCGCCCAAGACCGACGCTGAATTCTTCGCGGTGCTGGAGAAAATCCGGGCGGCTGGCAAACACACACCGCTGGCGCTGGGCACCGCCGACCAGTGGGAGACCAACCAGATCGTCTTTACCAGTCTGGGCGCCAACCACTGGAAAGGCGAAGAAGGCCGCAAGGCGCTGATCGCCGGCAAAAAGAAATTCACCGACGCCGATGTGGTGTCCGCCTGGGAGCACATGGCGCGCTGGGCGCCCTACCTGTCGCGCGGTTACCAGGCCCAGACCTATGGCGACTCTCAAGTGTTGTTCGCCTCGGGCCGTGCGGCGATCTATCCCACCGGATCGTGGGACATCAGCTATTTCCAAAACAACGGCATGAAGGACTTTGGCGCTTTCCCGCCGCCGGTGCGCAAGGCCGGCGACACCTGCCACATCAGCGACCACACCGACATTGGCATGGGCATCAACAGCGCGTCCAAGAACAAGGGTGACGCGGACAAATTTCTGACCTGGTTGGCTTCCCCAGAGTTCGCCAACCTCTACACCAACAAGGTCACCGGCTTTTTCTCGCTGTCCAAGCATCCGGTCACGGTGCAAGACCCGGTGGCGCGTGAGATGCTGGGCTGGCGCCAGAGTTGCAAAAGCACCATCCGCCTCAACGCCCAGATCATGAGCCGTGGCACGCCCAGCATGGAAAACGAGCTGTGGACGGTGAGCTCTCAGGTCATGAACGGCAAGATGACGCCCAAGGCGGCGGCTGAGCGCATTCAGGCCGGGTTCGACAAGTGGTACAAGCCGTCGGGCCTGTGAACGTGTGAGGACCGGCAGCATGGCGTTCACCCGTTCGCGCACCTTCTGGCCCACGCTGGTGTTTCTGGCACCGGCGGTGCTGATCTACACCGTGTTCAGCGCGGGGCCGCTGCTCGACACCCTGCGCTTGGGGTTGTTTGCCACCGACGGCAGTGGTGCGGTGTCGTTTGCCGGACTGGCCAATTACCGGCTGATCCTGCAAGACCCGGACTGGAGCGCGGCGTTTTGGAACGCCATGGCCAACAACGTGCAGTTCTTTCTGATCCACATGGTGGTGCAGAACCCGATTGCGCTGTTGTTGGCGGCCTTGCTGTCGCTGCGTGGGGTGCGAGGCAGCGGTGGCTACCGCACGCTGATTTTTTTGCCCACGCTGCTGAGTGTGGTGATCATCGGCTTCGCTTGGCAGTTGATTTTGTCGCCCCTGTGGGGCGTGAGCGAGCGGCTGCTGGGCTGGGTAGGCTTGGAGCACCTGTTTGCGCCGTGGCTGGGGTTGGAGGAGTCTGCGCTGGTGACCTTGTCACTGGTGTCGGTGTGGCAGTTTGTGGGCATTCCCATGATGCTGATCTATGCCGCGCTGATCGCGATTCCGGACGACATCATCGAAGCGGCACGGGTTGAGGGCGCGAGCGGCTGGCGCATTTTCTGGGCCATCCGCCTGCCACTGATTTGGCCGACGCTGGGCCTGGTGACCATCCTGACCTTTGTGGGCAATTTCAACGCCTTTGACCTGATCTACGCGGTCAAGGGTGCGCTGGCCGGGCCGAACTTCAGCACCGATGTGCTGGGCACGCTGTTCTACCGCACCTTTTTTGGCTACCAGTCGCAGGTGGGCAGCGCCACCATGGGCGCGGCGGTGGCCACGCTGATGTTTTTGCTGATCCTGGCGGGCGTCGCGGTCTACACCGTGGTGGTGCAGCGCCGGCTGATTCGCCACACCTTTTGAGCCGCCATGAACACTTCCACCGCCCCCATGCCTGTTGTGCCACCGGTCGCCGGGACCGCAGCTGTGTCGCGCCAGCGGGCGTGGGACATCGGCAGCCTGTCGATGGTCCATCTCTTGCTGCTGGGTTACAGCGCGTTGGCACTCGCACCGTTGCTGCTGATTCTGGTCAATTCGTTCAAAGACCGCAGCGCGATTTTTGACGACCCGCTGTCGCTGCCCAATGCCGAGACGTTTTCACTGATCGGCTACACCAAGGTGCTGGAACACGCGCAGGTGCTGGGCTTTTTCAGCAACAGCTTGATCGTCACCGGCGTGTCGCTGGTGCTGATTCTGTTGCTGGGCGCCATGGCCGCCTGGGCGCTGACCGAATACACCTTCCCAGGTCGGCGCGCGCTGGCGCTGTTCATGGCCTTCGGCATCATGGTGCCGATTCGTCTGGGCAGCGTATCCATCATGCAGGTGGTGGTGGCGCTGGACCTGATGAACACGCTGACCGCGCTGGTGCTGGTGTACGTGGCGCAGGGCCTGCCACTGGCCATCATGATCTTGTCGGAGTTCATTCGCCAGGTGCCCCAAGACCTCAAGGACGCCGCCCGCTGCGACGGCGTGAGCGAATACCGCATCTTCTTTCAGGTGATCCTGCCGCTGATTCGGCCCGCTGTGGCCACGGTGGCGGTGTTCACCATGGTGCCGATCTGGAACGACCTGTGGTTCCCACTGATCTTGGCACCGTCCGAAGCCACCCAAACCATCACCTTGGGTGTGCAGCAGTTCATCGGCCAGTACGCCACCGACTGGAACGCCGTGCTCTCGGCGCTGTCGCTGGCGGTGTTGCCGGTGTTGGTGATTTACGCCCTGTTCTCGCGCCAGCTCATTCGCGGTATCACCGCTGGCGCCGTCAAGTAAACCCCTATTCAAGGAGGCCCCATGTCGAGCGTGCACCTGCGTCAACTCTCCAAGCGTTACCACAACACCCCGGTGTTGGAGGGGGTCAATCTGGACATTCAGCACGGAGAATTTGTGGTGCTGGTCGGCCCCAGCGGCTGCGGCAAGTCCACCTTGCTGCGCATGATCTGTGGCCTCGAAGACATCAGCGGCGGTGATTTGGTCATCGACGACCAAGTGGTCAACCACCTGTCGCCAGCCGAACGTGGCATCGCCATGGTGTTTCAGAGCTATGCGCTGTATCCGCACATGACGGTGTACCGCAACATGGCGTTTGGTCTGCAGGTGCAGGGCCAAGACAAAGCGGCCATCGATGAACGGGTGCGCAATGCCGCCAAGGCCTTGCACATCGACCACCTGTTGGACCGCCTGCCGCGCGAGCTATCGGGCGGCCAGCGCCAGCGGGTGGCGATTGGCCGCGCCATCGTGCGCCAGCCGCGCCTGTTTTTGTTTGATGAGCCCTTGTCTAACTTGGACGCCTCGCTGCGCGTCAAGACCCGTATCGAACTGGCTCGCCTGCACCGCGAACTCAACGCCACCATGGTCTATGTGACCCACGACCAGGTGGAGGCCATGACCTTGGGCGACAAAATTGTGGTGCTCAACGACGGCCGGGTGCAGCAAGCGGGCACGCCGCTGGAGTTGTACCAACAGCCGGCCAACCGCTTTGTGGCGACCTTCATTGGCTCGCCCACCATGAACCTGCTGCCTGCCACCGTGGCCAGCGTCACCGAGCACGGCGTGTTGCTGCGCCGCCCGGACGGACAGCAGCTGATGGCCTTGGTCGACAGCAGCCAGCTGCGCATTGGGGACGCGGTGGAGGTGGGCATCCGCCCCGAGCATGTGCTGCCTTACGAAGGCCAGTCTCTGCAGGGCGACAGCACCTTGTCAGGCGTGGTTGCGTTGGTGGAGCACCTGGGTGAGAGCAATCTGATCTACCTGCAGCTCGACGACGGCAATGAGTTGGTGATGCGCGGCGACGGCGACCAGGCGGTGCGCTTGGGTGAGCGCCTGTTGGCCCATGTGGACATGGCGCAGCTGCATGTGTTTCGCGACAACGGCGTGGCCTGCCGGCGCCTGGCGCCGGGCAATATGCAGCTGTCGCGCCACGCGCGGGAGAGTCTGCAGTGAGCCCGACATACGCCATGGGGGTGGACGGTGGCGGCACCGGTACCCGGCTGCGTCTGTGTGCCGCCGACGGCGCGGTGCTGGGTGAGGGACGCGCCGGTCCCTCGGCTTTGGGGCAAGGCGTTGAACAGGCGTGGCGCAACATCTTGATGGCGGCCGCTGACGCGGTCGCCGATGCGGTGCGGCAGGGGCATTTGCCCGCCAGCACCCGTTTTAATGAAGCGTGGATTCGCCGCACCCGCATCGGCTTGGGTTTGTCTGGCGCCGAAAACCCCGGCTGGGTGAACGAATTTGCCCGACGCAGCCCGCCTTGGGCGCAGCGCCATTGTGTGAGCGATGGGCTCACCGCGGTCTTGGGGGCGCACGCGGGGCGTCCTGGTGCGGTGGTGTCGGTGGGCACAGGTTCGGTGGGGGTGGCCCTGCACCGGGCTGAACGCGTGTCGGTTATTGGCGGCTGGGGCTGGCAACTGGGCGACGAGGGCAGCGGCGCGTGGCTGGGACGCCAGGCCATGGCCCACACCCAGCACGCCATGGACGGCCGCGACACCGTGGGCCCGCTGGCGCAGGCGGTGGCACAGCGTTGCGGTCGCAGCCGCGCCAGCTTGCTCGACTGGTGTGCGGTGGCCGGTCAAACCGACTTTGCGGCGCTGGCGCCGGTGGTGTTCTCGATGGAGGGCACCGACGCCCATGCCGACGCCCTGGTGGCGTGGGCGGTGCGCAGTGTGGAGGACGTGGTGTTGGCGCTGGACCCAGACGCCAGCTTGCCGCTGGTGATATGCGGCAGCATTGGTCAGCGCTTGGCGCACCGCCTGCGACCCGATATGCGCCATCGGTTGGTGCAGGCGCAAGGGGATGCCTGTGACGGCGCCTTGCAACTCTTGCAACGGGATTGGACGTTTTTGCAAGAGACACCGCGCCAGGAGCTGGCGGCATGAGCGGGCAGCACAGTGTGTCCGCCGACGTGCTCACGCCCGAGGGCGTGGTGCGCGGCACCTTGGCTTGGAACAAGGAGGGCCGGGTGGTGGCGGTGCAGGGTCACACCATTCCCGAGGCCGAGGCCGGGCAGGGCGGTCTGCCGCTGGCGCTGCCGGGCTTTGTTGACCTGCACGTGCACGGTGCCATGGGCCACGACGTGATGGACGCTGGCGCGTCGGCCGCCACCATCGCCGCCGGCTTGGCCCACCATGGCACCACCAGTTGGCTGGCCACCACCATGACCGCGCCCAGCGCCGACATTGACCGCGCCTTGCGCGATCTGGCGCCCGCGTGTCGGCAGCGCACCGACGGGCAGGCGCGCCTGTTGGGGGTGCACCTAGAAGGGCCGTACATCAGCGATCAACGCCTGGGGGCGCAACCCGATTGCACCGCCAGCGTAGATCTGCAGCAGATCCGCCTGTGGCACGCCATCGCCCCGATCCGGGTGCTCACCTTGGCGCCCGAGGTGCCCGGGCACCTCGCGGCCATCGGTGCGCTCAACGACATGGGCATTCGGGTGCAGATCGGTCACAGCAACGGCAGCTACCACGACGGCCACGCCGCCTTGCAGGCCGGTGCCGCTGGTTTCACACATGTCTTCAACGCCATGTCGGCCCTGCACCATCGCGAACCCGGCATGGTGGGCGCGGCGCTGGCGCACGCGCAGCACGCCGAAATCATTCCCGACTTGTTGCATGTGCATCCCGGAGCGATCCGCGTGGCGCTGCGCGCCATTCCCGGCTTGTATTGCGTGAGCGACGCCACCGCCGCCACCGGCATGCCCGATGGCGAATACCGCCTCGGTCGCCAGCGGGTGCACAAATGTTTGGGCGCGGTGCGTTTGGCCGACGGCACCTTGGCGGGCAGCGCACTCACGCTCGATCAGGCGCTGCGCAATTTGCTGTCGCTGGGCATGGGTCTGCGCGAAGCGTCGGCGCGGGTCTCCACCGTCGCAGCCGATTACCTGGGCCTGCCCGACCGGGGGCGCTTGGCGCCCGGCGCGTGGGCCGATGTGGTGGTTTTGGACACACAACACACCGTCCAGCGGGTGCTGGTCGAAGGAGCATGGATATGAGTTCTCGCATGCGCGCCGAAGCGCTGGAAGGCCCTGCCGCGGTGCGACGTTTGTTGGCCGCCGACACCGAGCCGCTGCATCGGCTGGTGCACAGCTTGGTGCAGCGCCCACCCTCAGGTCTGTTGACCGTGGCACGTGGCACATCGGACCACGCCGCCCACTACGCGGCGTATTTGGTGATGGCCCGCTTGGGTGTGCCGGTCACATCGCTGCCCATGTCCTTGCTCACGCTCTACCAGTCGCCTCTGCGCACCCAAGGTGTGGTGAGTGTGGCGTTTTCCCAGAGTGGGCGAAGCCCCGATCTGATCACCCCCACCCGTGTCCTGCGCGACGCGGGCGCTCGCACCGTGGCCTTTGTCAACGACGCGCAGTCGCCTTTGGCCCAAGCGGCGGAATGGGTGTTTGATCTGCAGGCTGGGCCAGAAACCAGTGTGGCTGCAACCAAATCGTGCTTGGCCCAGTTGGTGAGTGGCGCCCGGCTGGTGGCGTATTGGCTGGCCGCGCAGCAGGACGAACCCAGCTGCGCCTTGGGCGACGCCCTGAGCGCGCTGCCCGGGGCACTGGAGCGCGCCACCACCCAAGATTGGTCGGCTGCGCTGGACGTGTTGGCCGACGCCGATCGTCTGTATGTGATTGGCCGAGGCCCGGCCCTGGCGGTCGCACAAGAGGCGGCGCTCAAGCTCAAGGAAACCTGCGGTTTGCAAGCCGAGGCGTTTTCGTCGGCCGAGGTGCGCCACGGCCCCATGGCGCTGGCCGAGCCAGGCTACCCGGTGCTGGTGTTCGCCACCCCCGGCCCCACCCAAGCCGACGCGCTGCAACTGGCCGCCGAGTGGCGCGCGCGGGGCGTCCGGGTGCTGCTGGCAGCGCCAGCGGGAACACCAGGCGTGAACTTGCCCCTGACCGCCGCACCGCACGACGACTTGGCCCCCATCGTGGCCTTGCAATCGCACTACCTGATGGTCGAAGCCTTGGCGCGCGCGCGCGGCCGCGACCCCGACACACCTCCCTTGCTGTCCAAAGTGACGCTGACCGAGTGAACACGGTCAGCGCTGGCGCTCACATGCTGCGCCGGTACTGACCGCCCACCTCAAACAGGGCGTGGGTGATTTGGCCCAGCGAGCAGACCCGCACCGCGTCCATCAGCACCTCAAACACGTTGGTGTTGTCGAT
>JACCDG010379016.1_pt1 | contig 19176 bp, 21 predicted proteins | sample 7442471 | NCBI WGS metagenome assembly JACCDG01 (sample SAMN15323444, study PRJNA562643) | freshwater metagenome | isolation source: river surface water | place: USA:Blue River Watershed | collected 2017-08-17 | reverse complement strand
TACCCTGAACCAAAAACTTAAGGTGGTTATTGCGTCGGGGCTCACCTCTTCCCATTCCGAACAGAGAAGTTAAGCCCGATTGCGCAGATGGTACTGCAGTTATGTGGGAGAGTATGTCGCCGCCTTTTTTTTGAAAACCCTGTTTCTAACGAAACGGGGTTTTTTGTTTTCAAGCGGTTCGGCGCAGTCACTGCGTTCGTGTCCCCGCCTTTTTTTAGTAACCCCAGCTTTTTAAGCTGGGGTTATTTTTTTATAGGTACGCCGTGTTCGCAAGCTCGGTTCGCCGCCTTTAGCTTCGCTCAGTCGGGCATAGCCCTCGAGTCTTTTGAAAAGCCTGTTCAAACGAAACGGTTTTTTTGTTTTTATGCGCTTTGTGTGCACGGATTGCAAATCCTCGCTATCTGGTTGAAACACAACACGTCTTGTATAGCCGTGGGTGGAGTGGCAGCGCCCGAAGGGACTATAACGAAACACACGACGACTCGTTTTTATCTACTGTAGCCGTGCTTCAAAAAAAAATCCGACTCATTGCGTCGGATTTTGATTACTATTTGTCGTATTTGTTATTTCAACGTACTCGGGCAAACAAAAGCGGTAAGCGGCACTGTTGTAGTGCGAATACCCGTCATGCCTTTTTCAACATTGATCATGTTGTGATAGCCACGAGCTTTTAAAATAGAAGACATAATTACCGAACGGTATCCACCAGCGCAATGTAAAAAGAACGGTTTATCTTTAGGTATTTCAGCCAATTGCTCGTTTACATAATCTAAAGGAATATTGATTGCTTTTTCTACATGCTCGGCTTTAAATTCGCTTGGTTTTCGAGCATCAACAATAATAGCATCTTCATATTGTGCAGCGAAAGTTTCTGGAGTAATCGATGTAATTGAATCGGTTTCATAACCTGCTGCTTTCCAAGCCGCAATGCCACCTTTTAAATAGCCTAACGTATGATCAAATCCTACTCTTGATAAACGCGTAATGGTTTCGGTTTCTAAACCTTCGGGGGTAATTAATACTATAGGTTGTTTGGTATCGCGAATTAATGCGCCAACCCATGGTGCAAATTGTCCGTGTAAACCTATGAAAATAGATCCAGGAATGTGTGCTACCACAAATTCACTTTCGTGACGAACGTCTAAAAGTAACGCTTCAGATTGATTTGCCACGGCTTCAAATTCGATTGGTGTTAACGCAATATTTCCTTTTTCTATAATGTGTTCTAGACTATCATATCCTTGAATATTCATCATGACATTTTGAGGAAAATAGGCCGGTGGTGGCGTCAATCCGTCTAATAATTCGGCAATGAATTCCTCACGCGTCATGTCTGTACGCAACGCATAATTTACTTTCTTTTGGTTGCCCAATGTATCGGTTGTTTCTTTACTCATGTTTTTTCCACACGCACTTCCCGCACCATGATTTGGGTATACAATTAAGTCATCGCTCAACGGCATAATTTTATTGCGAAGCGAATCAAATAAATGATTGGCTAAAACTTCTTGAGTTAAATCGGCTACTAATTTTTGAGCCAAATCGGGGCGGCCTACATCGCCAATAAATAGCGTATCGCCTGTAATGATGCCGTGCTCTTTTCCCGATTCATCCGTTACCAAATAACATGTGCTTTCAAGCGTATGTCCCGGGGTGTGAATTGCTTTGATGGTCACAGCTCCCACTTTAAATTCTTGGTTGTCGGTTGCAACAATACTTTTAAAATTGGGTTTTGCTGTGGGACCATAAACGATCGTTGCTCCGGTTTTTTGTGCCAAATCTAAATGTCCTGAAACAAAATCGGCATGGAAGTGTGTTTCAAAAATATATTTGATATTCGCATTGTCTTTTTGAGCTCTATCCATATAAGGTTGTACTTCTCTCAGCGGATCAAAAATGGCCGCTTCGCCATTGCTTTCTATATAATAAGCTGCGTGAGCAATGCATCCGGTATAAATTTGTTCTATTTTCATATGTCTATAATTTTATGTAAAAATAATGGTATACTAGGTGTTCTGAAGTAACAAAAGTTACAATGCTATTTCTTTAACTAAAATAAAGGTGGCCATACAAAGTACAAAATAGGCAAAGCCTTTTTTCAATTGTGTTTCGTTGACAAATTTGTTTAAATAAATTCCTATAAAAATTCCGACTATGGATATTCCGGTAAAAGAGCTTAAAAATTTCCAATCGATTGAAATGGTTTGCACATCTCCTAAAAAACCAATGAGTGAATTCATGGCAATGATGAAAAGAGAAGTCCCAACGGCTTTTTTCATGGGTAATTTTGCAAATAAAACCAATGATGGAATAATCAAAAAACCACCGCCAGCGCCTACTAATCCAATGATAATTCCAATTGTAAACGTTTGGATTAGTAAGGTAAATAATGAAATATTGCCAACAGTTTCTTCAGTTGTTTTTTTCTTTTTCAACATTGAAATAGCGGCTAAAACCATAATAATTGCAAAAAACACCATTAAAAAATCACTTTTCGTTACTAAAAATGGTTCTTTAATCAGCGTAGAGGGAATTAGAGGCACTATAAATCGTCTTGTTAAATACACCGCAATAAAAGAAGGTATTGCAAACAGAAAACCGCTTTTAAGATCTACTAACCCTTTTTGATAGTTTTGAATTGCGCCAAACGCAGAAGTAGTTCCCACAATAAATAAGGAATAGGCAGTTGCAATTATAGGATCTAGTAGCATTATATATACCAATATAGGTACGGTCAAAATTGACCCGCCGCCACCTGTTAATCCTAAGATTAACCCAATACATAATGCTCCAAAATAGCCAAATAGTTCCATTAAAATTGTAAAATTTCTATTTTATTTCGATGTAATTTTATTTTTCCTTCAATTTCCAAAGCCTTTAACAGTCTCGAAATTACAACTCTAGACGTGTGCATTTCATAGGCAATTTCTTGATGTGTGTTATTAATTTCAGTATTGCCAATCACTTTTGCCTTATCGGTTAGGTATTTAAATAAACGTTCGTCTAAATTCATAAATGCTAAAGTATCAATGGCTTCCAACATTTCCATCAACCGCACGTTATAACTGTCAAAAACAAAATTGCGCCAGGTTTTATATTTGGTCAACCAATCTTCCATTTTTTCTACCGGAATCATCAATAAGGAACCATCAGTTTCGGCTATGGCTCTAATTTTACTTTTGGCTTGTCCCATACAACAGGTAAGGGTCATGGCACACGTATCACCTTTTTCTAAAAAATACAATAATAATTCGTCTCCATTTTCATCTTCTCTCAATATTTTAATCGCCCCATTCAACAATAAAGGCATTGATTTTATATAATCGCCAATTTCGATGAGATAATCGTCAGCCTTAAATTCTTTAAAGGATGCCACCTTGACAATTTCGTCAATAAGCGCTTCTTCAAAAATATAGCCGTAGGATTGTGTAAGGATGTCTTTCATAAAATATTTTTTGTAAAGATACAGAATTACTAAAATTGTAATGTTGTTTTTCTTACATTTTACCTTTCATCATTTTGTTCCAATACAAATAAGGTAATCCATATTTTTTTAAAATCCACATGCTCCACTTTTCTTTGGAAGTATCAATGAATTTTGACAATAATGGATCGGAATCTCTTACATTATCATATTTGAATTCGGCCAACACCATTTTGCCATATCCGGTAACCAAAGGACAAGAAGAATAACCATCATAAGTGGCATGACCTAGCTTATTTTCTTTGATCATTGCAAGTATGTTTTCTACTACTACAGGTGCTTGTTTTCTAATAGCCGCTCCTGTTTTTGCTGTGGGTAAAGCTGCTACATCTCCTAATCCAAAAATGTTTTTAAATTTTAAATGTTGTAATGTTAATATATCAACGTCTAACCATTTTTGAGCATTTACTAATACAGAATTACGTATAAAATCGGGTGCCATTTGAGGTGGTGCTAAATGCAGTAGATCATAAGGCATTACAATTTCAGTTTCGCCATGTAATTCTTCATTTAATACGTTTCCTTCATTAATTACACACTGATTTTCTTCTGGGGCAATACTTTTAAAATAGACTAATTTTTTTTCTCCATCTATTTTAACAGGCGCATAATGTGGTTTGAAATGAATGCCATATCTGTAAATTACCTGCATTAATGTATTGGCAAAATCTTTCACACCAAAAATTACAGATCCAGGAGTTGCAAAAACAACTTCTGTATTTTTCACCTTCTTTTTTCTGAAATAATCGGCTGCTAAGTAAGCTATTTTTTGGGGCGCTCCACCACATTTAATAGGTGTAGTAGGTTGCGTAAACACTGCATTTCCGCCTTTAAAGTTTTTAATCAATTCCCAAGTATAATTTGGATCGGTGTAATTACTACACACACCATTTTTACCTAAGTTTTCGCGTAATCCTTCAATACCATCTAAGTCATAAACTAATCCGGGCGATAAAATTAAATAATCATAAGCTATACTTCCGTTTTTTTCTGTGCTAAGACTATTTGATTCAGGTTCTAAAGAAACTACTTTGTCTTTTATCCAGATGGCTCCTTTCGGAATAACTGATGAAGTAGGTCGCTTTGTTTTAGCATAGTTAAAAGCACCTCCACCTACAAGTGTCCAAGCGGGTTGATACACATGTTCTTCTGAAGGATCAATTATAGCAATTTCAATATTCTTACTTTTTAAAAGCAATTGTGCAGCCGTCATGATTCCACCCGTTCCGGCGCCTACAATCACTATTTGATATTTGTCTTTCATAGCTTAAAGTATTTGGTTAGTTTTGTAAAATTAGAAATTGATAAATAAGATCTTGTAACATTTGTTACATAAGACCGTTTTTTTTAAATAATTCACTATTTTATTAATAATTAATTATGCAATTCCTATTATTACCCCTCTATTCATGAAAAATGTGTCAATTCCCTTTAATCGCACCAATTTTTACGCCCATACTTTTTGTGAGTTTATAGAAGTGGATGTGCCTCCAGCAAACTTAAGAAAGCCGCATTTTAAAAGTAAGTCGGGCAGTTTGTATTATTTTACAGAGGTAGGCGTATATCGAAGTTCTAACCATTGGGGAAGGGCTGCCAATTGTCGCTGGCGCTTGATTTCGCAATCGATAGCAAAGGTTAATAATAGCCAAACTCGGATTGGTTTTGCACAATGGTCGTCTTTTTACCCAAATAATGAATCAGATGCTTTGTTTTATATTGAGGTAAATTTTGAAACGGCAACGGTTACGTTCCAACACAGAAATCATCCTAGTTATGACGGAATAGCAGTTTTACGAACAGCAACCGAAACCGCAAAAGTAATTCGTCAAATCAAAGAATTATTTGCTTCAGCGGCTTGGGCAAAATTTTATGATACAGCAGATATAGACACATTGCGACAAAAAAATATACATCAATTATGTTTTTCTACATTATCTTTGGCTGAAATTAAACGTAATTTATTAGGACATACCCATGGAAAATAAGGATACACTCATTTTTGAGATTCAAAAAATAATTGATTTTATAGCCGCAAATCAAAAGCAGCAAGCCAATCAAAAATTAGTAGAAGTGAGTCAGGTTTTGGATGATCTATTGGATACGGCTGAAATGGATGAAGCATTAGTGGAGTTGCATAAATACCAAATACTATTGAATCATTTGAATAATAAAATCAACAGTTAGTATTACTTTCCGATACAAAAATTAGCAAAAATATTACCTAATAATTCATCGTTTGTTACTTCACCCGTAATTTCACCAAAGAAAAATAAAGCACTTCTAATGTCTATTGCCATTAAGTCGGATGAAATTCCACTATTTAAGCCCCATTTTACTTTTTGAATTTCTTCTAACGCTTTCAATAATGAATCGTAATGACGTGTATTGGTTACAATTGTTTCATTGTTTCTTAATGCACCCGTATTGACAAAAGAGAGAAGTGTAATCTTTAGTTCGTCAATGCCAACTTTTTGTTTAGCTGAAATAGTTACAAGTTTCAATTTTATGGTTTGAAGTTCTTGACGAATTTTTTCAACTTCATTTGTAGAAAGTAAATCAACTTTGTTTAAGATAACGATAAGTGGTTTTTGAGGGAATTTGTTTTTTATTTTTTCGATTTCAACTTGAAATTTTAAACCCGAAACATGTAATTCTTTTGCATCTAGCAAAAGGATTACGACTTGCGCTTGTTCGATTTTTTCAAACGTTTTTTGGATTCCAATACTCTCGACAACGTCTTCTGTTTCACGAATTCCAGCGGTGTCTATAAATCTAAAACCAATACCGTTAATAACTAATTCATCTTCAATAGTATCTCGAGTTGTTCCAGCAATATCGGAAACAATAGCGCGTTCTTCATTCAATAAGGCATTTAATAGCGTGGATTTACCTACGTTGGGTTCGCCCACAATGGCTACAGGTATCCCATTTTTTATAACATTTCCAACAGCAAAAGAATCTATTAAACGTTTCAATACAAATTCAATACGATTGATTAATTCATGAAAAGCTGTTCGGTCGGCAAATTCAACATCTTCTTCTGCAAAATCTAATTCCAATTCGATGAGCGAAGCAAAATTGAGTAATTCTTCCCGTAATTTTGCAATCTCATTACTGAATCCGCCACGCATTTGTTGCATGGCAATTTGGTGACTTGCTTCGTTATCAGAAGCAATCAAATCGGCTACAGCTTCAGCCTGAGATAAATCTAATTTTCCGTTTAAAAAAGCACGTAAGGTGAATTCGCCCGCTTGGGCCATTTTTGCTCCTTTTCGAAGTAACAATTGGATGATTTGTTGTTGGATAAATACCGAACCGTGACACGAAATTTCTATGACATGTTCACCAGTATACGAATTCGGTCCTTTGAAAATAGAAAGAAGTACTTGATCCAATACTTTTGTATCGTCTACAATATGGCCCAAATGTAAGGTATGTGATTTTTGCTTCGTAATGTCTTTTCCTGCAACCGATTGAAATACCTGAGCAGCAATCGAAATTGCATCTTGTCCAGATAGTCTGATAATAGCAATAGCACCTGCTCCTGAAGGTGTGGCTAGTGCAACTATGGTTTCATGTGGAATCATGTTCTTACGTTAAGGTGCAAAGATAAATTAAAGTAAGAAGTTAAAAGTAAGAAGAGGGAAGTTTTTTTGGAGTTACACAAAGTCTCATGATTTTTTTCATGGCACTCTTTGTATTTGAATAAAAATTAAAAAACCACTTTCACATTGCTGCTTAGTGGTTTTTAAGTTAAGGTTGGTCTAGTTTTGTATTAGTTGCTCAACATGACAGGCATTACTAACATGGTAACTGTTTCTCCTTCATCTAGCCCATCAACCGGCGTTAAAATCCCCGCACGATTTGGCATCGACATTTCCAATTGGATTTCGTCACTCGATAAATTGTTTAACATTTCAGTCAAGAAACGCGAGTTGAAACCAATTTGCATGTCATCTCCTTGATAATCACACGTTAAACGTTCGTCTGCTTTGTTTGAATAATCAATATCTTCAGCTGAAATATTCAATTCAGTTCCAGCGATTTTTAAACGGATTTGGTGGGTGGTTTTATTTGCGAAAATCGCCACACGACGTACCGAGTTTAAAAATTGTACTCTATTGATTAATAATTTATTTGGGTTCTCTTTTGGAATAACTGCCTCGTAATTTGGATATTTTCCATCAATCAATCGACAAGTTAATACATAATTTTCAAAAGAGAAAGTTGCATTAGCATCGTTATATTCAATAGCTACTTCTGCATCAGAAGCACCTAAAATTCCCTTTAAAATGTTTAAAGGTTTTTTGGGCATAATAAAATCAGCTACTTGGGAAGCTTTCACATCTGTGCGTGCATATTTTACCAATTTGTGTGCATCGGTAGCAACAAAAATCAAGCCTTCAGGTGAAAATTGGAAGAAAACACCACTCATTACGGGACGTAAATCATCGTTTCCAGCAGCAAAAATTGTTTTACTTACCGCTGTAGCTAATACTTCGGCAGGAACAATTGTTTTGGAAGGATCGTCTAAAACCACTGCTTTTGGAAATTCTTCTCCTGGAGCATATGCTATAGCATATTTACCCGAATTAGAACTAATTTCTACGGTTGAATTGTCTTCCACAGTAAAAGTAAGGGGTTGCTCTGGAAAGGTTTTTAAGATATCCAATAAAAGTTTAGCCGGAATGGCAACACTACCTTGACTTGTAGAGTCAATTTCTAAGGTTGCTGACATGGTGGTTTCTAAATCAGAAGCCGAAACTTTTAATGCGTTATTGTCTAATTCAAACAAGAAATTATCAAGAATAGGTAAGGTGTTACTACTGTTGATAACACTTCCTAAAACTTGTAATTGTTTTAATAAATACGAACTGGATACTATAAACTTCATCATCATGTTTTTTAAAATCGTTATTGATTTTATATTTCACAAATATATTCTAATTCTATTCAAATGCAAAAACAAATTATCAACAACTAGCGGCCGTATCTTTTTTTGCGTAGGAAGGTAAATAAAAATCCAAACAGGGCCAAAATGAGTAGTGGTAACCCAACAGTTATAAGCTGTGCGCTTGTATAATTAGTATAAACTTCTTCTTTGTTCAGCAAGGGTAAATCGACATCTTTGCTACGGATGTTAATAAGTCCGTTGTCGTCTAATAAATAATTTACACAATTCAGTAAAAACTCTTTATTTCCATAGAGTTGATTGGTCCATTTGTCAAATCCCAGTTCTAACGGCATGCCTTTGTCTAATTGATTTTTTATGACATCTCCATCCGCTATAACGATCATTTTATTGTCTTTTCCTACTGCTCTAAACTGTGAATCGTCAAAGGGCAATACTCTGTTTTGGTAGGCCGATTTGAATTTTCCTTCCAACATAACTGCTACGGGTAGTAATCCTTTTCCGGCGTATTCTTCCGGCGTTGTTTCTTCGTTAATTGAGGAAAGCGAAATGGGAGTTGGTGTTCCGATTGTTTTTGAATATTCTGACGAACTCAGTAATACTGTTTTCTTCAAGTCATTCGTTAACAACTCAATCGGACTTGAAAACTCGAACTTAATCCCTTCCATGTTTTTTACAATGGGGTGGGTAGAAGTTGGATAAATAAAGGGCGAGTATTTCCAATTGTATTGTTGCAATTGGGTTTCACTTCCTTGACTGCCCGTTGCAATTTTTATGGGTGTGGCATATTCATCTTTAAGCAACAAGGGATTCATTCGAATGCCATATTTGAAGAAAAAATCGGTTAAATTTAAGTCACGTGGATAGGCTAAAATAGTGCCTGTCTCATTGTATAAACTGTCCATATCCGCTGCAACGGCATCCATTAACCACAACGTTTTTCCACCGTTTACAATGAATTGATCCAGCACTTGTTTTTCAGCTTCTGTGAAGGCTTCCGTTGGTTTAGCAATGAGGGCTAAATCGTATTTTTTTAATGCTTCTAGTGTTTGCTTTGGTTGTTGTTTTTGAACTGAATCTAAAGTAAAAGTTCCGATGTAGTAACTTTCTCGTACCGACTTTACAAAATCGGCAATGAAAGCATCATGTAGTTCACCATTACCTTTGATAACCGCAATTTTCTTTTGTTTTTCTTTCGAAATTTTAGTGATGGCTTCTGCAAATCCAAATTCCAAATGTTGTACCGAACTGATGACTTTTTCCTCCGTTGACGCACCCATGAGGTTTTTTAACAAACTCACTTTTGTAAATTTATCACCGTAAGTAGCTTGAGCCCAAGGAAAAACCACCTCTTGCGACTGTTTTCCTTTTTCCTCTACTGTAATACTCAACGGTTGCATGCCACGCTCATAAAAGGCTTTCATGACTTCCACTCGCATGCTTTCTTTTTCAATAGGGTTTTTGAATTGGAAAACAATATTTGAATTATAGGCCGAAAATTCTTCTAATAATTGCTTGGTTTCGTTTTGTAATCGCTTGAATTCGGGTGGAAAATTACCGTCTAAGTATACATCAATATATAAAGGACTATCAATATTTTTAATAATTTTTAAGGTCGTTTCAGATAATGTATAGCGTTGGTCTTGTGTTAAGTCGAAACGTTTGAAAAAGAAGTTGCTGATTAAATTGATAACGATGATTGCTAAAAATACAATTCCGAATTGCTTTAAAGCGTTTGATTTGTTTGCTGCCATTACCATTTCAAAGATTTAAGTTGGTAAACCGTTGCCGATAAAAATAAAAATGTTATACTCAAAAAATAGATAATATCCCGAGTGTCCAAAACCCCGCGACTCATACTTTTAAAGTGATAATCCATTCCTAGGGCAGCAAATAGCGAACTATAATTTCCGAGAAAAGTAGCAATCCCATCAAATCCAAAATAGAAAAAGAAACAACAAAAAACGGCCAATATAAAAGCTACAATTTGATTGTCGGAAAGGGTAGACGTAAATATACCGATAGCTGTATAGGCAGCAATTAAAAACAGCAAACCAAAATAAGAACCAAGTGTGCTTCCCATGTCGATGTTGCCTTGCGGATTGCCAAAATGCGAAATAGTCAATACATAAATAATTGTAGGAACAATGGCTAGTAGAATTAAAACGAAGGCACCCAAAAACTTTCCATTAACGATGTCCCAATTTGATAGGGGTTTTGTAAAGAGCAACTCAATGGTTCCTTGTTTTTTTTCATCTGAAAAACTGCGCATAGTTACTGCAGGAATTAAAAAAATCAAAATCCATGGTGCCAATTTAAAAAACGGACCTAAATCGGCAAATCCCGAATTTAAAATATTGAATTCGCCTTCAAAAACCCATAGGAATAAACCATTGAGTAAAAGAAAAATTGCGATAACTAAGTATCCAATAGGCGATCCAAAAAAGGATTTAATTTCGCGTAATAATAATGCTTTCATTTTTTATTGTTTAACTGTTGAAACGTATAGTAGTTTAACTGTTTTATTCTAAGGTTACTAACCGATCGACACTCCATGCTTCGGGTTTGTCACTGAATAAGGTTTTAGTATAACTCCATACTTCATTAAATAGTATAGAGTTGCGATACTTTTCTAGGGCCGCTTCGTTTTCCCAATAACTGTAGGTAAAAAAGATACATGGGTCATTTTTGTCTTGGTAGAGTTCGAGAAACTGATTGCCTTCAAAATTTCGAATGTTTTGTTTTACACTTTCAAAATTGGCAAGAAAATCGGTAATTTTTTCTGCGTGAAAACGCATTTTTACGATTCGTATGAACATGGTTAATTTTTAAATTCGATGGTTATGGTGTCTCTAAATTTTATGCCCAATAAAGTTGAAGCAGCGCCAACTGTCTTTGGGTTACTCTTATAAATGGCGATTTCCAAGAAACCATTTTCGTTGAATAAGGCTAAAAAATCGCCTTCAAAATCTTTTAATTGTTTGTTTGCGGCTACCGGAAAATCGGAATAATTTTTATGAATTCGGGTCAGCTTTTTATTTTTTATTTGAATTTCAAATTTTCGATTGCGCGCTACTTCAACAAATTGTTTTTGCGATATATTGGTCACACAATTTCCAAAAGAGTCGATGTAAATGATCTGCCCTTTGAGCGTTTTTAAGTCATCAGACACCGATGAATTAACTGCGTTTATAGATTTTAAATCGCTAATATCTTTTCCGATAACATTCAATAAACCACCACGGGCAATATGGCAAGCTACCGCTACAAAAACATCCATGTCACTTGCGTTGCTTTGTAAGCGTTCGTGAATGTTTATGGCTACCATTTTTTGAGCTACTTTTTTTTGAAGCAAGGCGTTTAGTATGCCATTATCGGCACAAATAAAAAAATGATCGTCCCATTGTAATGCGATGTGTTGCGTGTCAGCCACGCGCTCACTATCGACTCCTATGATATGAATAGTGCCTTTTGGAAAACTAGAATAGGCCGCTTCAATACAATAACTGGCTTCTAAGGTGTTGAATAAATCGATGGAATGGGAAATGTCAATCAATGTTGCCTCTTTGAGTTCAGACAAAATTTTGCCTTTCAAAGCTCCAACAAAATAGTCTTTGTATCCAAAGTCGGTAGTTAATGTAATTATTGACATTTATTTGTTTATAACTTATTTAAAAAACAACAATTGTTTTTACTAAATTTGATTGCAAAGCTACTACAAATTTAGCGTTTCAAAAATAATTAAAAAAACAACGCCTTTGAACGAAAGAGTCATAGAATTAATCGATATTGCTCCAAAAGAATTTTGGGGTACACAAGATACACATCTCGAAAGCATTAAGAAATATTACCCCAAGCTAAAAATTGTGGCTCGTGGTACGACCTTGAAAGCGTTTGGTGAGGCCGAAATTCTAGATGAATTTGAAACTCGTTTTAGACGATTGATGCAGCATTTTTCTCGCTACAATAGCATTGATGATAATGTTATTCTTCGGGTATTGGAGACAACCCATCAACACGATGTGGCTCAGCATATGCACGATCATGATAAAATTTTAGTACATGGAATTGGTGGAAAGCTGATCAAAGCCATGACGCCCAACCAACAAAAATTGGTGGATACCATTTATAAAAACGACATGGTGTTTGCGATTGGTCCAGCCGGAACGGGTAAAACCTATACGGGAGTGGCGATGGCGGTAAAGGCGTTGAAAGAAAAACAAGTCAAGCGTATTATATTGACACGTCCGGCTGTAGAAGCGGGCGAAAATTTAGGATTTTTGCCGGGTGACATGAAAGAAAAATTGGATCCCTATATGCAGCCTTTATACGATGCCTTGCGCGACATGCTGCCACCACAAACTTTAGAAGATTATATATTGAAAGGTATTATCCAAATTGCGCCTTTGGCTTTTATGCGAGGTCGTACGTTAGATAATGCGTTTGTTATTTTAGATGAGGCCCAAAATACCACACATTCCCAAATGAAAATGTTCTTGACCCGTATGGGGAAAAATGCTAAATTCATGATTACGGGAGATCCTGGACAGGTGGATTTACCTCGCAGAACCATCTCGGGATTAAAAGAAGCCGTTCTCATTTTGAAAGATGTAGAAGGAGTAGGGATCATCTATTTAGACGATAAAGATATTGTGCGCCACAGGTTAGTCAAGAAAATTATTGATGCGTACAAAAGCATTGAGAATAACGATTAAATAATTCGTAAAAACAGGCACTATTATTAGTGTCTTTTTTTTACTTTTGCACCTTACAAACAACAACGCAACACATGAATACAATTACCACTACAAATTTTAATTTTCCAAATCAAAAATCGGTTTACAGAGGAAAAGTTAGAGAAGTGTATAACATCAATGACGAATTATTGGTCATGGTAGCAACCGATAGACTTTCTGCTTTTGATGTGGTTTTGCCGAAAGGAATCCCTTACAAAGGCCAAATCTTAAACCAAATTGCTACAAAATTCATGGAGTTAACTTCAGATATTGTTCCCAATTGGTTAGTCGCTACTCCAGATCCCAACGTAGCGGTAGGCCATTTGTGTGAACCTTTTAAAGTGGAAATGGTCATTCGGGGTTATTTATCCGGTCATGCGGCTCGAGAATATGCAGCAGGAAGAAGAATCCTTTGTGGCGTTGCAATGCCAGAAGGGTTGAAAGAAAATGATAAATTTCCAACACCCATTATCACACCAACTACCAAAGCCGATAACGGTTCGCACGACGAAGATATTTCGCGTGAAGCGATATTGTCCAAAGGGATAGTTTCGGAAGCAGATTATTTAATATTAGAGAAATATACTAGAGCCTTATACCAAAGAGGGACTGAAATTGCAGCCTCTCGCGGTTTAATTTTGGTAGATACCAAATACGAATTTGGAAAAACCAAAGACGGTCAAATTGTTTTGATTGATGAAATTCATACGCCCGATTCATCGCGCTATTTTTATGCAGATGGCTATCAAGAAAGACAAAACAACAACGAAGAACAAAAACAATTGTCAAAAGAATTTGTGCGTCGTTGGTTGATTGAGAATGGTTTTCAAGGACAAGAAGGACAACAAATTCCGAACATGACAGCTGCGTATATTGAAACGGTTTCTGATCGTTATATAGAATTGTTTGAAAATATTATTGGGGATTCTTTTGTAAAAGCTGATATTTCCAACATACAGGAACGCATTGAGAAAAATGTGTTGCGTTATTTAGAAAATAGATAAACTAGCAAAGCATAAAAAAATCCCGAGAATTACTCGGGATTTTTTTATGTTATTAGACATTGTGCCTTTTATCAAAATCAACAGTCCATTCGATACCGTATTTGTCTCTAAACATTCCAAAATAGGATCCCCAAGGGCTATCATTTATTGGAAATTCAATCGTTCCACCGGCCGAAAGTCCGTAAAAAATATGGTCGGCCTCTTCTTTGCTTGCAGCACTAACGGCAATTTTGCTTCTGTTTTCGTTTTCATTTACTCTTCCCATAAATTCAGGTACATCATTACCCATTAATACATTTTGACCAATAGGAAGCACAATGTGCATGATCTTGTGGGCTTCGCTTTCGGCAATTGGAAATTCTGGAGTTTCCATTTCTTTGAAGCGTGTGAGTTGTTTAAATTCCCCTCCAAATACCGATTGGTAAAAAAGAAATGCTTCTTCGGCATTGCCGTTAAAATTGATGTATGGATTAATTTGCGCCATGAGAAAGTAAATTATGACTTAATAAATAGGTGTGAATTATTTTTTGTTTTTTCCTGAATTGAACGTAAAGCGTTCAACAGGGTTTTCTGTTTTTTGATTTTTAGTAGCAGGTTTTCCCTTGCCAAATGGTTTTTTAGGACCGGAAGTTTTGGGTGTAAACGGTTTTTTAGCTTGACCTTTTTTATACGTTGGTTTTGCATCGCCTTCTTTAGCGTATACTTCTTTTAAGGGAATTTTTGAGGTTTTAATCTGTTGCAATACTTCCATAGGTTGTTTAGGATCTTCTTTGGTACCGCGCAAATAAATGACCAAACCGTTTAAGAAATTACGCAACAATTGGTCGCCACATTCCATAAAATTAGGATGATCCTCACTGCGAAAAATATTGCCCAATTCGCCTTTTGAAACCCTAAAATTGACCAGGTTTAAAATTTCAATTATTTGATCGTCACGCAGTTGCAAGGCTACACGCAACTTTTTAAAAACATCATTATTATTCATATATTCTAGTATGTATCTGGTGGTAATATTGTAAATTTAAAACAGCCAAAGATACGCTTTTGCGAATTCTTTTGCCCATAATTTTTCGTTATGTTTTCCTTGTAGAACAATCCGTTTCTTCGTCAAGTGCAAACAAGAGCAACGCGTGGTGTTGAGTGTGGAAATCATGCGTTCCATATCGCTTACCATGTTATCGCTCTCACTATCGCCACACATAAAGTAGATTTTTGATTTGAGCGTATTTATTTTTTCGGTCTCCGCATACAACTCAGGATTGATCCAAAAAGCGGGTGAAAATACTAGCGCTTTTCCAAAAACATCAGGATACTTTACTACAGCATAATACGAAATCAAGCCACCTAATGAACTTCCTCCAATTGCAGTATTATACTTTCCTGATTTGGTTCGGTAGTGCGCGTCAATATACGGTTTGAGTTGCGATACTATAAAGTCGAGATACTGTGTTCCTTTACCACCGCCGTATTGTTCGTTTTTAAACGGTGTGAGTTCGTCTATTCGTTTTTCGTTACCGTGAGCTATTCCTACAACAATCACTTCAGCTTTTAAACTATCCAGAGTTTCGTCTACACGCCATTCCCCAGCATATGAAGTGGAAGCATCAAATAAATTTTGAGCATCGTGCATATACAATACCGGATATTTTTTGGTAGAGTGTGCATAATTTTTAGGCAAATACAGCCATATTTTTTTTGAAGTTTGGAGTTGAGGTGCATCCAATTGAAAACTAGATACATTATTTTGCGCCCAAACACATGGTAGTGCAGCAGAAAAAAAGAATAAAAAAAACAGAAATTGTTGTTTCATTTTTTATATTTGATAGACCAATTGTGTTATAAAAATACTATTTTGATGGAGACTTACCAAGAAAAGATTAGTTTGTTACAAGAAATGATTGACTTTGCTCTTGTTGATGGGGCATTGCACGATAGAGAATACGATTTTTTAGAAATTGTTTCTCAAGAACTGGAAATTGACAAAGCTACGTTTCTAAAACTATTTGCCAATCGCGGCCAAAGTAAGGTCATCAAAGATGAATTCAATAGAATTTGTCAATTTTATCGATTGGCCTTATTGATGCATAGCGATGGTGTGCTCCACGAACGAGAACAAGTAAAAATTAACGAATTAGGCATCAATATGGGATTGAATCCTTATGCCATGAAACGCGTGTTACAGTTAATGAAAGCTTCTCCCAATCAAATGGTATCTGCAGAAGTATTGTTGGCTATTTTTAGCGAGCAACACAATTAATTTCCAAACTGCGATTCGTTTTCTTTGATGTAAGCAACAATTAAACTCACAACGTCTTCTTCACTTTCATTAGTAAAGAAAATTTCGTCCAAATCTTCCCAACCTGAAAGTACTTCTTCGTCTGCTTTCGCTATTAAGGCTTGGCGTTCATTTAAATCTGTAGTGTATTTTTTTGGAAAGATTTTAACCGCATTTGCAATAAGTTCGGCAGTTTTAGGTGCTTTAATTTCTTGATACGATGTGATGATTTCTTCTACAAAATTTCCAGCTTCGGAATTAAAAAAGAGATGGAATCCACCTTCTCCCATAGCTCCTTCAAAAATATCGATGAATACAAAAACTTGTTCTTCATCGGTTAGTTCTGAAAAATCTTCAGTAGCTTCTTTCTTTTCCCAAATTAAGGTTCCGATGGCTTCTATTATGGCTACTTCGTCTTCAAGTTGTAATATGTTATTGATTTTACTCATAATTTTTAGGTTATAATTTATCTTGTAATGCTTTAATATCGTCTCGTAATTTTGCGGCTTGCATAAAGTCCAACTCTTTGGCCGCTTTTTCCATTTGTTTTCGGTATTCCCGTATTTTTTTCTCAATTTCAGGTTTAGAAAGGTATATACTTTCAGGCTCTGCTGCTTTTAAAGCTTCCTTTTCATAATATCCAGTTGAAACGGAATTACCACTTAAAGCACTGCCTAGACTCTTATTCAATGCTATAGGCTGTAAGTTATGTTCGGTATTGTACTTAATTTGTTTTTCGCGTCGATAGGTGGTTTCGTCAATGGTTTTTTGCATGGAAGCCGTAATTTTATCGGCATACATAATCGCTTTACCATTAATGTTTCGTGCTGCTCTTCCTACCGTTTGTGTCAGCGAGCGATGGCTGCGTAAAAAACCTTCTTTATCGGCATCCAAAATAGCAACTAACGATACCTCGGGTAAATCCAATCCTTCTCGTATTAAATTCACCCCAATTAATACATCAAAAATACCTTTTCGAAGATCTTGCATGATTTCCACCCGTTCGAGTGTATCAACATCAGAATGAATATAGCGACAGCGAATGGCAACTTTGGTCAAATATTTGGCCAATTCTTCTGCCATACGTTTGGTTAATGTGGTTACCAATACCCGTTCATCAGCCTCGCAACGCAATTGAATTTCTTCGATCAGGTCATCTATTTGATTGCAGCTTGGGCGCACTTCGATAATTGGATCTAATAATCCGGTTGGGCGAATGACTTGCTCTACATAGACTCCTTCGGTTTTTTGCAATTCGTAATCTGCGGGTGTAGCAGACACATAGATGACTTGGTTTTGTAACGCTTCAAATTCTTCAAATTTCAAGGGACGATTGTCCATAGCTGCCGGTAATCGAAAACCGTATTCCACCAAATTTTCTTTCCGACTTCGATCGCCACCATACATGGCATGTACTTGTGATATTGTGACGTGACTTTCATCGACTACCATTAAATAATCATCCGGAAAATAGTCTAACAAACAGAACGGACGTGTGCCGGGTTCTCTACCGTCGAGATAACGAGAATAGTTTTCAATCCCCGAACAGTATCCCAATTCACGAATCATTTCCAAATCAAAATTGGTGCGTTCTTCCAAGCGTTTGGCTTCTAAATGTTTCCCGATTTCTTTGAAATAATCGACTTGTTTTACCAAATCTTGTTGGATTTCCCATATGGCATTCTGCAAGACATCGGGTGAAGTTACAAACATATTAGCCGGGTAAATGGTCAGTTTTTCATAGCGCTCAATTACTTGAGCGGTGCGGGCATCAAAAGCCTCAATTTCTTCGATTTCATCACCAAAAAAGTGAATGCGAAATGGTTCATCGCCATAGCTTGGAAAAATTTCGAGGATATCTCCTTTGATGCGGAAATTTCCCGGAGTAAATTCAGCTTCAGTACGCGAATACAAACTTTGTACTAAACTGTGCAATACTTTGGTACGCGATATGATTTGTCCTGTTTCTAAATGGATGACGTTTTTCTGAAATTCAACCGGATTTCCAATTCCATACAAACAGGAAACGGATGAAATTACAATGATATCTCTTCGACCAGAAAGTAGCGCAGAAGTAGTGCTTAGTCGTAATTTTTCGAGTTCTTCATTGATCGATAAATCCTTTTCTATGTAGGTTCCTGTAACGGGAATAAAGGCTTCGGGTTGGTAGTAATCATAATACGAAACAAAATATTGTACTGAATTATTCGGAAAAAATTGTTTGAATTCAGAATACAACTGAGCCGCTAATGTTTTGTTGTGTGCTAATACCAACGTTGGTTTTTGAACTTCTTGCACCACATTTGCCACAGTAAATGTTTTTCCAGAACCGGTAACTCCTAGTAATGTTTGGTATTTTTCCCCATTGCTAATGCCTTTTGAAAGTTTTTCAATAGCTTGTGGTTGGTCACCAGTAGGTTTATATTCAGAGACGACTTGGAATTTCATGAAGCGTTACGCAAAATTTGAAAAGGTGTAAAGGTACAAAGTTAGGTTTTATTCGTTAGAAAAACGCCATTCCTTTTGTTGCTTTTCGCTAAGAAAGGTCCAAGCCACAAACCGACTTCTTTTTTGGCCTTGTGCCATTTCAATCGTTTTTATCGTCACAGCACCTACTTTGTTGAGGGTTCTGTAAATGGTTTTTAAGTTGTCTTTTTTAGAGACCAAAGTAGTAAACCAAAAACATTGAAAGGGGTATTTGACACTTTCGTAAATCATTTGGGTGATGAAACCGATTTCACCTCCAACACACCATAATTCAGCAT
>JACCDG010342183.1_pt1 | contig 19182 bp, 25 predicted proteins | sample 7442471 | NCBI WGS metagenome assembly JACCDG01 (sample SAMN15323444, study PRJNA562643) | freshwater metagenome | isolation source: river surface water | place: USA:Blue River Watershed | collected 2017-08-17 | reverse complement strand
GGTGACGCCGAAGGGCGAGACCGAACTGACTCCGGAAGAGCGACTCCTTCGTGCGATCTTCGGTGAGAAGGCTCGTGAAGTTCGCGATACCTCACTCAAGGTGCCACATGGTGAAGGTGGCCGTGTCATCGATGTGAAGATCCAAGATATCGATGAGGGTTACGACCTTCCTGCTGGTGTCAATCAAGTCGTCCGCGTCTACGTCGCACAGAAGCGAAAGATCCAAGACGGTGACAAGCTCGCAGGTCGCCATGGAAACAAGGGCGTCATCTCCAAGATCCTTCCAGTCGAGGACATGCCATTCCTCGAAGATGGAACCCCGGTCGATGTCGTGCTCAATCCGCTTGGCGTTCCTGGTCGTATGAATGTCGGACAGGTTCTTGAGACTCACCTCGGTTGGGTCGCGAAGAGTGGTTGGAAGGTCGTCGGAAGCGATGAGGATTGGAAGCAGCGCATGCACACCATCGGTGCTGCAGAAGCTGATCCAGGAACTCGCGTAGCGACACCGGTATTCGATGGCGCAAAGGAAGATGAGATCTTCGGTCTCCTCGGTTCCACGTTGCCGAACGCCGATGGCATGCAACTCGTCGACAATCGAGGCAAGGCACAACTCTTCGACGGTCGTACCGGTGAGCCATATCGTGATGGCATCTCAGTCGGATACATGTACATCTTGAAGTTGCACCACTTGGTCGACGACAAGATCCACGCACGTTCGACCGGTCCATACTCGATGATTACTCAACAGCCTCTCGGTGGAAAGGCACAGTTCGGCGGTCAGCGATTCGGCGAGATGGAAGTCTGGGCGCTCGAGGCATATGGCGCCGCTTACACCTTGCAAGAGTTGCTCACCATCAAGTCCGACGATGTCTTGGGCCGCGTCAAGGTCTACGAGGCGATTGTCAAGGGCGAGAACATCCCAGAGCCAGGTATCCCAGAATCATTCAAGGTGCTTGTGAAAGAGATGCAGTCACTCTGCTTGAACGTCGAGGTCCTCTCATCTGAGGGCGTCGCGATCGAGATGCGTGACACTGATGAAGAAGTGTTCCGAACCGCGGAAGAACTCGGAATCAACCTCTCCAGGGTTGAGCCAAGTTCGGTCGAAGAAGTGTGATGGGGGAGAGATAAATGTTAGACGTCAATTTCTTCGATGAGTTGCGGATCGGTCTCGCATCCGCTCAGAACATCCGTGAGTGGTCCTTTGGTGAAGTGAAGAAGCCAGAGACCATCAACTACCGAACACTCAAGCCGGAAAAGGACGGACTCTTCGATGAGAAGATCTTCGGACCTACCCGCGATTGGGAGTGCTACTGCGGTAAGTACAAGCGCGTCCGCTTCAAGGGCATCATCTGCGAGCGTTGCGGTGTCGAGGTAACTCGCGCCAAGGTCCGTCGTGAGCGCATGGGCCACATCGAACTCGCAGCACCAGTGACGCACATCTGGTACTTCAAGGGCGTCCCATCACGTCTTGGTTACCTCCTTGATCTCGCACCGAAGGACCTTGAGAAGGTCATTTACTTCGCTGCGTACATGATCACCGAGGTCGACACTGAGGGTCGTGACGAGGAACTTCCAAAGCTCGAGAAGAAACTCTTCTCCGACATCAAGAAGATCGAGACCAAGCGTGACCTCGACCTCGACACCCGTCAGAAGAAGCTCGAAGAGGATCTCGCAGAACTCGAAGAAGAGGGTGCGAAGTCCGATGCTCGTCGCAAGGTCCGCGATGCGGCCGAGCGCGAACTCAAGACCATCCGTGAGCGTCATCAGAAAGAGATCGATCGACTTCAAGAGGTCTGGTCTCGATTCAAGAACCTCAAGGTCCAGGATCTCGAAGGTGATGAGAACCTCTATCGCTTGATGCGAGATCGCTACGGTATGTTCTGCAAGGGAGCGATGGGCGCTGCTGCGATCCAACGTCGCCTTGAGACCTTCGATCTCCAAGCGGAGTTCGACAAACTCAATGAGGTCAGCCAGAGTGGCAAGGGACAGAAGAAGACCCGCGCGATCAAGCGCCTCAAGGTCGTCAACTCCTTCCTCTCTACTGGCAACTCAGCGACCTCGATGGTCCTCGATTGCATCCCCGTCATCCCGCCAGACCTTCGTCCGATGGTCCAGCTCGATGGTGGTCGCTTCGCGACTTCGGATCTCAATGATCTCTATCGCCGCGTCATCAATCGCAACAACCGTTTGAAGCGCCTCGTCGATCTCGGAGCCCCTGAGATCATCGTCAACAACGAGAAGCGCATGCTCCAAGAGGCAGTCGATGCCCTCTTCGACAACGGTCGTCGTGGACGTCCGGTGACCGGTCCTGGTAACCGGGCACTGAAGTCATTGAGCGATATGTTGAAGGGTAAGCAAGGCCGCTTCCGTCAGAACTTGCTCGGAAAGCGTGTCGATTACTCCGGTCGTTCCGTGATCGTCGCAGGTCCACAGCTCAAGTTGCATCAGTGCGGTCTGCCAAAGCAGATGGCGCTCGAGCTCTTCAAGCCGTTCGTGATGAAGCGACTCGTCGACCTCAACCACGCGCAAAACATCAAATCAGCAAAGCGCATGGTCGAGCGTTCACGCTCTGTCGTCTGGGATGTCTTGGAAGAGGTGATCGCAGAGCATCCAGTCTTGCTCAACCGCGCTCCGACTCTCCACCGTCTCGGTATCCAGGCCTTCGAACCACTCTTGATCGAAGGTAAGGCGATCCAGATCCACCCATTGGTCTGTACCGCGTTCAACGCAGACTTCGATGGCGATCAGATGGCTGTTCACGTGCCGCTCTCCGCAGAGGCACAGGCAGAGGCACGTGTCCTCATGCTCTCTTCGAACAACATCCTCTCGCCAGCGAGCGGTCGTCCACTTGCAACCCCGACCCAGGACATGGTCCTCGGAATCTTCTATCTCACATCACAACGTGATGGCGAAGTGGGAGAGGGTCGTGCCTTCTCCTCGATCGCTGAGGCATTGATGGCACATGAGCAGCGCACGCTCTCATTGCAAGCGAAGATCAAGATCCGCATCAAGGACGAGGTCCGCGAGACCACGCTAGGTCGCGCGCTCCTCAACGAGGTCCTTCCTGATGACTTCGGCTACGTCGAAAGCGAAGTGACGAAGAAGGGAATCTCCGCAGTCGTCGATCGACTCGCAGAGAGTTACCCGAAGGTCGTCGTTGCCGCCGTACTCGATCAACTCAAGGCGCTCGGCTTCTACTGGGCCACACGCGCTGCTGCGACGATCGGAATCGAAGACGTCGTCACACCGCCAGATAAGCAACAGATCCTCGACAAGTACGAGGCTGATGCTGACAAGGTCCAACGTCAATATGACAACGGTCTGATCACCAATGACGAGCGTCGTCAGGAATTGATCGAGATCTGGACCGAGGCGACTGCCAAGATCGGTGAGAGCATGGAGAAGAACTTCCCACGCACCAACCCGGTCTGGATGATGGTCTACTCCGGCGCTCGTGGAAACATGATGCAGATCCGTCAGATCGCAGGTATGCGCGGTCTCGTCGCGAATCCGAAGGGCGAGATCATCGCTCGTCCGATCAAGTCGAACTTCCGCGAGGGACTCTCAGTACTCGAGTACTTCATCTCGACGCACGGTGCGCGTAAGGGTCTTGCAGACACTGCGCTTCGTACCGCTGACTCTGGCTACCTGACCCGTCGTCTCTGCGACGTGGCGCAGGATGTCATCATCCGTGAGGAGGATTGCGGCACCGACCGTGGTCTCACTCTCGCGATCGGTGTGAAGACCCCGCAAGGCATCGAGCGCGACGAATACGTCGAGACCTCAATCTTCGGTCGCGTCCTTGCTGAGGCCGTATCCGCTGGTGGCAAGGAAGTCCTCGCTGCCGGTACCGATCTCGGCGATCGTCACATCGATCTCCTCCTCTCCAATGGAGTCACTGAGGTGAAGGTACGTTCGGTACTCACCTGCGATTCCAAGTTCGGTCAGTGCGCGATGTGTTACGGCCGTTCGATGGCCTCCGGCAAGATCGTCGATGTCGGCGAAGCGGTCGGAATCATCGCTGCACAGTCGATCGGTGAGCCAGGAACCCAGCTCACCATGCGTACCTTCCACACTGGTGGCGTCGCAGGCGATGACATCACCCATGGTCTACCTCGCGTCGTCGAGCTCTTCGAGGCTCGCACTCCGAAGGGTGTCGCACCGATTGCAGAAGCAGCCGGTGTCGTCTCCTTCATCGAGGATGCCAAGGGCAAGAAGATCTTGGTAACTCCGGAAGATGGCTCAGAGGCGATCGCCTATCCGATCACTCGTCGTCAGAAGCTCCTCGTAGAAGAGGGAAGCAAGGTCGGCGTCGGTGAGAAGTTGGTCGTCGGTGCTATCGATCCGAAGCAAGTCCTCAAGATCCTCGGACCACGTGCGACCCAAGTCCACTTGGTCACTGAGATCCAAGAGGTCTATCGATCACAAGGTGTATCGATCCACGACAAGCACATCGAGATCATCGTCCGTCAGATGCTCAAGCGCGCAACCGTCCTTGAGCCAGGAGATACCGATCTCTTGCCAGGCGAGCTCGTCGATCGTGCAAGGCTTGAAGCAGAGAACCGTCGCGTCGTCCAAGAGGGCGCGAAGGCTGCATCTGGTCGTGCTGAATTGATGGGTATCACCAAGGCATCGCTCGCTACCGAATCATGGCTCTCCGCCGCATCGTTCCAGGAGACGACTCGTGTCCTCACCGATGCAGCGCTCGCCGAGAAGCGCGATCCGCTACTCGGTCTCAAAGAGAACGTCATCATCGGCAAGCTGATCCCAGCAGGTACCGGTCTTGCGCGTTATCGCAACGTCAAGGTCGAGCCGACTGAGGAAGCGAAGGCTGCGGTCTACGCCGCTTATGACGAATATGACTACGCACCATTCGAATCGACAGGTTCGGGTGAAGCGGTCCGACTCGATGAGTTCGATGTCGATGCTCGTTAGTTAGTCTCAAACAGAAAGGCCCCGAGTCTCCTCGGGGCCTTTTCTTTTAGTTGCTCAAGTAGACAACGAGTGCTGCTGCGACGAAGTGACAGATGAATGCCGCAGCAGTCATCGCATGGAAGAGTTCATGGAATCCGAACCAGTTGATGGAGAAGTTCGGTTTCTTGAGGCCATAGATGATGCCGCCTGCTGAGTAGAGCAGCCCACCAATAAGGATGAGCGTGAAAACAGCGATTCCGCCTTCGCGATAGAACTCAGGCAGATAGATGAGCGCGACCCAACCAAGGCCGATGTAGAGCGGGACATAGAGCCATCTCGGGGCGTTGATCCATGCCACTCGGAAGATCGCTGCAGAGACGGCGGTTCCCCAAATGATTGAAAGTAGGAGAGTGGCTTGCCCCGAGTCGAGTAAGAAGACCGCAAAAGGAGTGTAAGTACCAGCGATGAGAAGAGGGATATTGGCGTGATCGATCCGTCGCCAAAGCGCTTTCGTTGATTCTCGCCATTTCACTCGGTGGTAGAGCGCGCTCGATGTGAAGAGTAGGCCTGCAGTGAGAGTGAGGATGCCTAGTGTGAGGCGTCCCCTAAACTCGTGAGCGATAGTGACGAGAGTAAGTCCCGCTACAAGCGAGAGGGGAGACATCACAAGATGGATGACGCCGCGAAGCTTTGGCTTTGGAGGGTTTGCTTCAGTCACTGCGCTATTTAAGTCGTTCGAAGACGCTATGCATCTTCTTGTCGAAGGTAAGCAACTCCGTGTCGTGGATGAGAGCTGAGGCGACGATGATGGCGTCGCTCAGGGAGAGGCGATATTCGACTCGAATCTCGGCTCCCTTTGCTGCAATCTCAGCACTGACGGGAATTGCAGGTTCAAAGACCTCAGCGAGTCGTTTGAATTTCTCTCGGCGACGATTTTCAAAAGAGGAGAGCAACTCTCCTAATACAAGCGCACTAAAGACTGGCGGAAGTCCTAATCTCTCAAATTGAGCAACAGCATCGCTGTGGTGATGGTCCTCTGAATCCAGAAGGGCGATCAACCACGACGAGTCAGCTTGGCATCCCACGCTTCACGCTCACTCTTGTAGTCCGATCGCTTGGCGAGACCTGGTTCTGATCCGATCAACTCCCGCATAGCGCTCTTCCATTTTGGCTCTTCATGCTTGATGAGGGTCATGCGCCCCTCTCCTTCGTTGATGAACTTCACGGTATCTCCTGACTTCATATTGACCGCGCGAAGTATCTCGACCGGGATAGTCACCTGATTCTTCGCGCTGATCCGAGATGTGGAAGAACGCCCCCGGCGGATAACTTTGGAGCTTGATTTCTTTACTTTGCGTGCCATAAGCAAAGAGTAACATCCTATTCCTCGGCGTGTCGCGGGAGGCAAATCCGAGATCTCGGCCGGATGGAGGAGTAGGGGCGTTTTGACCCACAGAGCGTGATTCCGTTACCCTCGCGCTCTTGCTCACGTGGGCTTCTTGAGATCCGCGGTCGTTTCGTTGCTGAGACCCGCTCAAGGAAAAAGTAGTGAGCAGAAAAGAACGCAATTCATTTTGCCATTCGTGATTCGTCGCGCGTGCGCGGATGAAAACGGAAGAAGTTACGACACACCCGACCGCGTGGGTCGGAGAGTGACGTACGAGAGAAGAGAGAAACGTAGTGCCAACTATTCAGCAGCTGGTCCGCAAGGGTCGCATGGAGAAGTCGAGCAAGACGACGACTCCTGCACTCAAGGGAAGTCCGCAACGACGTGGCGTATGCACTCGCGTCTACACGACGACACCGAAGAAGCCGAACTCTGCGCTTCGCAAGGTCGCACGTGTACGTCTTACGAGTGGCATGGAAGTCACCGCTTACATCCCTGGTGAAGGACACAATCTGCAAGAGCACTCGATCGTCCTCGTCCGTGGTGGACGTGTGAAGGATCTTCCTGGCGTTCGTTACAAGATCGTTCGCGGTTCACTCGATACTCAAGGCGTCAAGGATCGCAAGCAAGCGCGATCACGTTACGGCGCCAAGCGAGATAAGAAGTAAGGGGAGAAGAAGAGATGCCACGTAAAGGTCCCGCCCCGAAGAAGCAAGTGATCGCTGATCCGGTCTACAACTCACCGGTCGTCACTGCTCTCATCAACCGTGTTCTCACAGCCGGAAAGCGTTCCACTGCCGAGGCGATCGTCTATAACGCACTCGAGGGATGCCGCGCGAAGTCTGAGGTTGATCCAGTCATCACCTTGAAGCGCGCAATCGACAATGTGAAGCCTGCAGTCGAAGTCCGCTCACGCCGCGTCGGTGGCGCTACCTATCAAGTCCCGGTCGAAGTGAAGGCTGCACGTGCGATGACTCTCGCACTCCGTTGGTTGGTGGAGAACGCGCAGGATCGACGTGAGAAGTCGATGGCAGAGCGACTCACAAACGAGATCATCGATGCGAGCAACGGTCTAGGTGCTGCTGTAAAGCGTCGCGAAGATACCCACAAGATGGCAGAGGCGAATAAGGCCTTCGCCCACTATCGCTGGTAATTCAAGAAGATAACGAGAAGAGGAAGAAGAAGTGGCAGCAATCGATACGGCAGTTGATCTTTCAACCGTCCGCAATATCGGCATCATGGCGCACATCGATGCCGGTAAGACGACGACCACTGAGCGCATCCTTTTCTACACCGGTATCACCTACAAGATCGGTGAGGTCCATGAGGGTGCAGCAACGATGGACTGGATGGAGCAAGAGCAAGAGCGCGGTATCACCATCACATCCGCTGCGACCACATGTTTCTGGAAAGACCACCTGATCAACATCATCGATACCCCAGGCCACGTCGACTTCACCGTCGAGGTCGAGCGTTCACTCCGTGTCCTTGATGGCGCTGTCGCTGTCTTCGATGGCGTCGCAGGTGTCGAGCCACAATCCGAGACCGTCTGGCGTCAGGCTGACAAGTACAAGGTCCCGAGGATCTGCTTCGTCAACAAGTTGGATCGAACCGGTGCATCTTTCGATCGTTGCATCTCCATGATCAAGGATCGTCTCCGCGCGAAGCCACTCGTCCTACAGATCCCGATCGGTGCCGAGGCTGACTTCATCGGCGTCGTCGACCTCATCCAGATGAAGGCACTTGTCTGGCCAGGGGAGACGAAGAAGGGTGAGGATTACCTCGTCGAAGAGATCCCTGCCAACTTGAAGGATGCCGCAGATAAGGCACGCCATGAGTTGATCGAGACACTCGCAGATGTCGATGACCAAGTGATGGAGAAGTACCTCGAGGGTCAAGACCTTTCTGAGGACGAGATCATCGCTGCGATCCGTCGTGCGACCCTCGCCGATAAGGCGACGCCGGTCCTCACGGGATCTGCATTCAAGAACAAGGGCGTCCAGCCGATGCTCGATGCAGTCGTCCGTTACCTTCCAAGCCCACTCGATGTAGAGGCGATCGTCGGAACGAAGATGGGCGATACCTCGACCGAGATCGCTCGTAAGCCATCCGATTCAGAGCCGTTCTCCGCGCTCGCATTCAAGATCATGAGCGATCCACACCTTGGAAAGCTCACCTTCGTCCGCATCTACTCCGGAACCCTCACCGCAGGAACCGCAGTCTTGAATTCCACGAAGGATCGCAAGGAGCGCATCGGCAAGATCTATCAGATGCACGCAAACAAGCGCGAAGAGCGTGACACTGCGGGCGCCGGAATGATCATCGCTGTGATGGGTCTCAAGGACACCACCACCGGCGACACCCTCTGCGATCCAGATAAGCCAGTCATCCTCGAGTCGATGGAGTTCCCGGATCCCGTTATCCACGTCGCAATCGAGCCGAAGACCAAGGGCGATCAAGAGAAGCTCGGCACTGCGATCCAGCGCCTCGCTGAAGAGGATCCGACCTTCCATGTCCGAACCGATGAGGAGACCGGACAGACGATCATCGGCGGAATGGGTGAGCTCCACCTTGAGATCCTCGTCGATCGTATGAAGCGTGAATTCAAGGTCGAAGCAAACGTCGGTAAGCCACAGGTCGCTTATCGCGAGACGCTTCGCAAAGCAGTCGACCGTTACGACTACACCCACAAGAAGCAGACCGGTGGTTCTGGACAGTTCGCGAAGGTCCAGATCGCTCTCGAGCCACTACCTGTCGGCGAAGTCCCTTCAGGGTATGAGTTTGTCAACAAGGTCACCGGTGGTCGTATCCCTAAGGAATACATCCCGGCCGTCGATGACGGTGCACAAGAGGCGATGCAGACCGGACCACTTGCCGGTTATCCGCTCACCGATGTACGAGTAACTCTTCTTGATGGCGCGTATCACGATGTCGATTCATCGGAACTCGCTTTCAAGATCGCCGGTATCGCAGCATTCAAGGAAGCAGCGAAGCTCGCTTCCCCAGCATTGCTCGAACCGATGATGTCCGTCGAAGTCGTCACTCCTGAAGATTTCATGGGTGATGTCATCGGCGACCTCAACTCTCGACGTGGCCAGATCCAGGCCATGGACGAGCGTTCCGGTGCCCGCGTTGTGAAGGCACTGGTCCCACTTTCGGAGATGTTCGGCTATGTCGGAGATCTGCGAAGCAAGACCCAGGGTCGCGCCTCCTACTCGATGCAATTCGATTCCTACGCTGAAGTTCCAGCTGCGGTTTCGAAGGAGATCATCGCGAAGGTACGCGGCGAGTAACAACACACACGAGAAGAAAGAGGAAAGCTAGTGACAAAGGCGAAGTTCGAGCGGACAAAACCGCACGTGAACATCGGCACCATCGGTCACATCGACCACGGTAAGACCACTCTTACTGCGGCGATCTCCAAAGTGCTCCACGACCGATACCCAGATGTGAACCCATTCACCCCATTCGACCAGATCGACAAGGCGCCAGAAGAGCGTCAGCGCGGTATCACTATCTCGATCGCACATATCGAGTACCAGACCGAGAAGCGCCACTACGCACACGTCGACTGCCCAGGCCACGCCGACTACATCAAGAACATGATCACCGGTGCGGCACAGATGGACGGAGCGATCCTCGTGGTCGCAGCGACCGATGGCCCGATGCCACAGACCAAGGAGCACGTCCTCCTTGCTCGTCAGGTCGGCGTCCCATCGATCGTCGTCGCACTCAACAAGTCCGACATGGTCGACGATGAGGACATCCTCATGCTCGTCGAGGAAGAAGTCCGCGACTTGCTCAAGAAGTATGAATTCCCAGGCGACACCACTCCGATCGTCCGAGTCTCCGCACTCAAGGCGCTCGAGGGTGATGCTGAGTGGGGCAACAAGTTGATGGAACTCATGAACGCTGTCGATGAGTTCATCCCAACTCCTGCACGTGAGATCGACAAGCCATTCTTGATGCCAGTCGAAGACGTCTTCACCATCACTGGTCGTGGAACCGTCATCACCGGTCGTATCGAGCGTGGCGTGGTCAAGGTCAACGAGGAAATCGAGATCGTCGGTATCCGACCTGATTCACAGAAGACTGTGGTCACCGGTGTCGAGATGTTCCGCAAGCTCCTCGATGAGGGTCAAGCTGGCGAGAACGTCGGTCTCCTTCTCCGTGGTCTCAAGCGCGAAGATGTCGAGCGTGGTCAGGTCTGCTGCAAGCCAGGCTCAATCACACCGCACACTGAATTCGACGCATCTGTCTACATCCTTTCCAAGGATGAAGGCGGTCGTCATACCCCGTTCTTCAACAACTACCGTCCTCAGTTCTACTTCCGTACAACTGACGTGACTGGTGTTGTGACACTTCCAGGTGGCAAGGACATGGTCATGCCTGGCGACAACGTCGAGATTGCAGTCGCGTTGATCCAGCCGATCGCCATGGAAGAGGGTCTTCGTTTCGCTATCCGTGAAGGCGGTCGTACCGTCGGCGCAGGTCGCGTCACCAAGATCAAGAAGTAGGGATCAAGAAAGACAACTAGCAAGAAACTCGTGTGAGCCGTCGGTGGGGTCGCAAGGCCCCACCGAAAGGCCAAACAGGAGTCAAGGAACGAGAAGTTAAGTAGAACAAGAGGAGAAGAGATGGCCGGACAGAAGATCCGCATCAGGCTCAAGGCGTACGACCATGAGGTGATCGACTCTTCCGCGAAGAAGATCGTGGAGACAGTCGAGCGCACCGGGGCGACCGTCGCGGGCCCAGTACCGCTGCCTACAGAGAAGAACGTGTACTGCGTCATCCGTTCTCCACACAAGTACAAGGACAGTCGTGAACATTTCGAGATGCGCACCCATAAGCGCCTCATCGACATCATCGACCCGACACCAAAGACCGTTGACTCATTGATGCGCCTCGATCTCCCAGCGGGCGTCGACATCGAGATCAAGCTCTAACGAGAGAGACCTGAGAAATGAAAAACACTCAAGCACATAGCTCGGCGATCAAGGGGATCCTTGGCACCAAGCTCGGCATGACACAGGTCTTCGATGAGTCGAACAAGGTCATCCCTGTGACCGCGATCGAAGCCGGTCCTTGTGTCGTCACCCAGATCCGCACCCTCGAGAAGGACGGCTATGAGGCCGTACAACTCGCATTCGGTGCCGTCGATCCACGCAAAGTGGCGAAGCCTGAGGCTGGCCATTTCGCGAAGGCTGGCGTCACGCCACGCAAAGAGGTCGCCGAACTCCGCACCTCTGCCGCTTCCTCCTATTCCGTCGGCCAAGAGATCAAGGCCGATGTCTTCAATCCTGGCGACATCATCGATGCCACCGGCACATCACTCGGAAAGGGAACTGCTGGTGTCATGAAGCGCCACAACTTCCGCGGTTTCGGTGATGGTCACGGTGTCGAGAGAAAGCACCGCACCTCAGGTTCTATCGGTAACCGAACCACCCCAGGCCGCGTCTTCAAAGGCAAGCGCATGATGGGTCGTATGGGTATCGAAACGGTGACGATGCAGAACCTCAAGATCGTCAAGGTCGATGTCGAGAAGAACATCATCCTGGTCTCCGGGTCATTGCCTGGTTCCATCGGATCCACAGTCTTCTTGCGCACCGCCGTCAAGGGTCTTCCAAGTGAAATCGTCTCGAAGGCAGGTGCATGATGTCTCTCTCCGTCGATATCAAGGACATCTCAGGCAAGAGCGCAGGTAAGTTCTCACTCCCTGCCGAGATCTTCGATGTCCAAGTCAATGTGCCATTGATCCATCAGGTCGTGACCGCACAACTCGCTGCTGCTCGCCAAGGTTCACACAAGGCGAAGAACCGCGGTGAGGTCAGCGGTGGTGGAAAGAAGCCGTTCAAGCAGAAGGGAACCGGTCGCGCTCGTCAGGGTTCGACTCGTTCTCCGAATCAGCGTCACGGTGGTGTCGCACATGGTCCAGTCCCACGTTCATATGACCAGCGCACACCGAAGAAGATGATCAAGGCCGCCCTCGCTGGCGTGCTCTCTGATCGTCAACGCCATGACCGGATCCACATCGTCGATGGCATCACCAAGGCCGAGAACACCAAGGGCACTCTCGCAGCGGTGAAGCAGTTCACTGACCGCAAGCGCGCACTCGTCGTCCTCTCCCGTACTGAGGAGAGCGCATGGCTCAAGCTACGTAATGTCGATGGCCTCCACCTGATCGCATCCGATCAGCTCAACGCCTACGACGTCGTGGTCGCTGATGATGTCGTCTTCTCACACGATGCGATCAAGGAGTTCGTCGCAGGTCCTACCAAGGGCAACACCGTCACTGCGGTCGCCCGTGAGAGCGAAGTCGGGGTGTCAGCATGAAGGATTACAGAGACGTCTTGATCGCTCCGGTGGTATCGGAGAAGTCCTACGGACTACTCGATCAGAACAAGTACACCTTCCTTGTCGCACTCGATGCGAACAAGACCGAGATCAAGATCGCGGTCGAGAAGATCTTCAAGGTCGAGGTGCTCAAGGTCAACACCATGAACCGAGAGGGAAAGACCAAGGTCACCCGCTTCGGTAAGGGTAAGCGCAAGGACACCAAGCGTGCGATCGTCCAGGTCGCTGCCGGACAACGTATCGACATCTTCGGAGGCCCTGTCGGCTAAGGCCGATGGGATCTTCGATAAGAGGAGAAGAAAATGGCACTGCGTAAGTACAAGCCACGGACACCGGGCACTCGTGAGAAGAGCGTCGCGGATTTCGCCGAGGTCACACGTACCACTCCAGAGAAGTCGTTGATACGTCCGATCAACTCCAAGGGCGGTCGTAACGCCGCTGGTCGTATCACCACTCGTCACCAAGGTGGTGGACACAAGCGCGCCTACCGCGTCATCGATTTCATCCGCAATGACAAGGATGGCATCCCAGCGACCGTTGCTCACATCGAGTACGACCCTAATCGCACCGCGCGTATCGCACTACTGCACTTCGCCGATGGCGAGAAGCGTTACATCATCGCGCCGAACAAACTCAATCAAGGTGACACCGTCGAGACCGGTGCCGCTGCAGACATCAAGCCAGGCAACAACCTTCCATTGCGCAACATCCCGGTCGGTACCGTGATCCACGCTGTCGAGGTACGCCCTGGTGGCGGAGCGAAGCTCGCTCGTAGCGCGGGAACCTCGATCCAATTGGTCGCGAAAGATGGACCATACGCACAACTTCGTATGCCATCCGGTGAGATCCGAAACGTCGATGTCCGTTGCCGCGCAACAGTCGGTGAGGTCGGTAACGCCGAACAGTCCAACATCTCACTCGGTAAGGCAGGACGCTCACGATGGAAGGGTCGCCGTCCGACCGTCCGTGGTGTCGTCATGAACCCTGTCGATCACCCACATGGTGGTGGTGAAGGAAAGACCTCTGGTGGTCGCCATCCTGTATCACCGTGGGGTAAGCCTGAATCTCGCACTCGCAAGAAGAAGGCATCCGACAATCTCATCGTCCGTCGTCGTCCATCCAATAAGGCCCGCTAAGGAGAGCACATGTCACGAAGTCTTAAGAAGGGTCCTTTCGTGGACGCTCACCTCGCCAAGAAGGTGGATGAGCAGAACGAGAAGAGCACCAAGAGTGTGATCAAGACCTGGTCACGCCGTTCCACGATCACGCCATCGATGATCGGTCACACCATCGCGGTCCATGATGGCCGTAAGCATGTGCCGGTCTTCATCACCGAGGCGATGATCGGTCACAAGCTCGGTGAGTTCGCACCGACTCGTACCTTCAAGGGTCACGTCAAGACCGATGGGAGAGCGAAAGTTGCCCAATAACAACGCATTCGTCGCAACCGCCAAGGCACGCAGCCTTCGCGTCACACCCCAGAAGGCTCGTCGTGTGGTCAACATGATCCGTGGCGCTCGCCTTGATGAGGCTCTCAACATCTGCAAGTTCTCACCACAGGTCGCGGTGAGTGAGGACCTCTACTCCTTGCTCAACTCTGCTTTCGCCAACGCGAAGCAGAAGAACCCGAACATCCGTGATGCTAAGGAACTCTGGGTCGCTGAGGCGCTCGTCGATGAGGGCTTCACAATGAAGCGTTATCGCCCACGTGCCCAAGGTCGTGGCTATCAGATCCTCAAGCGTTCGAGCCAGATCTCAGTCGTGCTCTCCGATGACAGGAACTACCGCTCACACGGTCCGTCAAAGGGTGGCAAGAAGCCGGTCGTAAAGGCTCCAGTAGATAACGCGGCAGATACAGCCACTGTCACTAAAACCGAAGAGGCAAACGGAGAGGGAGGTGCGGAGTAAATGGGTCAGAAGATCAACCCCCACGGCTTCCGTCTCGGTATCACCACTGAGTACAAGTCTCGTTGGTACGCAGAGAAGCTCTACAAGGATTACGTCAAAGAAGATGTGATGATCCGCAAGATGATGCACCAGAAGATGGAACGTGCTGGCGTATCGCGGATCGAGATCGAGCGCACACGTGAGAAGGTCCGAATCGACCTTCACACCGCTCGCCCTGGCATCGTCATCGGTCGCCGCGGAACCGAAGCGGACAAGCTCCGCCTCGACCTCGAGAAGCTGACCGGCAAGCAGGTCCAGCTCAACATCTTGGAAGTGAAGAACGCTGAGATCGACGCACAACTCGTCGCACAAGGTGTCGCAGAGCAGCTCGCTGCTCGTGTCTCCTTCCGTCGCGCGATGCGTAAGGCGATGCAGACCGCGTTCAAGGCAGGTGCGAAGGGCATCCGTATCCAATGCGGTGGTCGACTTGGTGGCGCTGAGATGTCGCGCTCTGAGTTCTATCGCGAAGGACGCGTTCCGTTGCACACGCTGCGTGCCGATATCGATTACGGATTCCACGAGGCTCACACCACCTTCGGTCGGATCGGCGTGAAGGTATGGATCTATAAGGGTGAGGTGGTCGAGTCCCGCGCAGAGCGTGAGGCACAGGCGCTCGCTCAGGCGAAGGCAGCACGTGAACAACGCGCTGCACGTACACAACGTCCACGTCAGCCAAAGGGTGAAGTGACCGTCACTCAAGGTGAGGCGACAGTCGCAGCTCCGGTCGAGAGCGCAGCCTCAGTTGCAGTCGAGACTCCGGTTGAAACTCCAGCACAAGAAGGAGGCGAGTAGCGATGTTGGTACCTCGCAAGATCAAGCACCGTAAACAACATCACCCGAAGCGCAGTGGTAAGGCGAAGGGCGGAACTACTCCGGCTTTCGGCGATTACGGCATCCAGGCGCTCGAAGGTGGCTACGTCACCAACCGACAGATCGAGGCAGCGCGTATTGCGATGACTCGTTACATCAAGCGTGGTGGAAAGGTCTGGATCAACATATTCCCGGACCGTCCATTGACCAAGAAGCCAGCCGAGACTCGTATGGGTTCCGGAAAGGGATCACCAGAATGGTGGGTCGCGAACATCAAGCCAGGTCGCGTCATGTTCGAGATCTCAGGCGTAACCGAAGACATCGCAAATGCGGCGATGACTCGTGCGATTCACAAACTTCCAGTGAAGTGCCGCGTCGTCCGTCGTGAGGAGGCATAGTCATGGCCAAGATCGAAAGTGCTGAAGAGCTACGCGCTCTTCCAGTTGAGGAGTTGCAGGAGAAGGTGAAGAACCTCAAGGAGGAACTCTTCAATCTCCGTTTCCAGGCTGCCACCGGACAGCTCGAGAGCCATGGTCGTCTCGGAGCGGTCCGCAAGGAGATCGCCCGGATCTACACGATCCTTCGTGAGCGCGAGTTGGGTATCGGAGGTGCCGCATGAGCACGAACAACACCGAAGCCCGCGGGTTTCGCAAGGTAAGAGAAGGAATCGTGGTCTCAGACAAGATGGACAAGACCGTTGTGGTCTTGGTCGAGGATCGTGCCGCGCACTCCCTCTACGCCAAAGTCATGACCAAGAGCAAGAAGTTCAAGGCTCACGACGAGTCGAACACCGCCGGTATCGGCGATCGAGTACGGATCATGGAAGTCCGTCCGATCTCCGCAACGAAGCGTTGGCGAGTCGTCGAGATCCTCGAGAAGGCCAAGTAGGAACCGAGAGAAGGAATAGAGAAAGATGATTCAACAAGAATCTCGTCTTCGCGTCGCCGATAACACCGGTGCGCGCGAGTTGCTCTGCATCCGAGTCCTCGGTGGCACGAAGCGACGTTATGCCGGTATCGGCGACGTCATCGTCTGCTCGGTCAAGGATGCGATCCCAGGTGGACAGGTGAAGAAGGGTGATGTGGTCAAGGCCGTCATCGTCCGCACCGTCAAGGAGAATCGTCGCGCCGATGGGAGTTACATCAAGTTCGATGAGAATGCCGCAGTGATCATCAAGGATGATCTCGAACCACGTGGCACACGTATCTTCGGACCAGTCGCCCGTGAACTTCGTGACAAGCGTTTCATGAAGATCATCTCGTTAGCCCCGGAGGTGCTCTAGATGGCCCGGATCAAGAAGGGTGATCGCGTACTCGTGATCGCAGGTAAGGACAAGGGGATCACCGGAACGGTGCTCAAGGTCGACCTGAAGAAGAACCGCGTACTCGTCGAAGGCGTCAATCGCGTCAAGAAGCACACCAAGGAGAGCACTACCGATCGTGGTGTGAAGACTGGTGGAATCCTGACCGTCGAAGCGCCGATCCATTACTCGAACGTGATGCTCCTCGATGAGGACAATCAAGCGACACGTATCGGCGTGAAGAAGGACGATGCTGGCAAGAACGTCCGGATCTCACGGCGCACAGGGAAGGAGATCTAGTCCATGACCACTGCAACCGCACCGCGTCTCAAGGCGCGATACAAGGAGCAGGTCTCGCCACAACTCAAGGGCGAGTTCGGCTACTCCAACTTCATGCAGATCCCGACCGTCGCGAAGATCGTCATCAACATGGGCGTTGGCGAAGCTGCCAAGGACTCCAAGTTGATCGAAGGCGCAGTCCGCGACCTCGCATTGATCACCGGCCAGAAGCCAGTCGTGACCAAGGCGAAGAAGTCGATCGCTAACTTCAAACTCCGTGAGGGTATGCCGATCGGTGCGCACGTCACACTCCGTGGCGATCGCATGTGGGAGTTCCTCGACAGGTTGCTCTCCGTCTCGCTCCCTCGTATCCGTGACTTCCGTGGCCTCTCACCGAAGCAATTCGATGGCAAGGGCAACTACACCTTCGGCGTATCCGAGCAGGTCGTATTCGCTGAGATCCCACAAGACAAGATCGATCGCGTCCGCGGCATGGACATCACGATCGTAACGACAGCCAAGAATGACGATGAAGGCCGCGCACTGCTTCGCGCGCTCGGATTCCCATTCGCAGAGAAGTAAGCCGGGGAGAGAAAGAGAATGGCAAAGACAAGCCTCAAGGTTAAGGCGAGCAGGAAGCCGAAGTTCAAGGTGCGCGGTTACACCCGCTGCCAACGCTGCGGCCGTCCTCACTCGGTCTATAGGAAGTTCGGACTCTGCCGCGTGTGCTTCCGCGAGATGGCACACCGTGGTGAACTCCCAGGTATCTCGAAATCAAGCTGGTAACGACTATCAAGTAGGTCTCGCACATCTCGTGCGAGATACCGCTCGAAGAAAGGCCATAGGCCACGCATGACAATGACAGACCCGATCGCGGACATGCTTGCGCGTCTCCGCAACGCCAACATGGCGTATCACGACTCGGTGGCGATGCCCTCGTCCTCGGTGAAGACCCGTATCGCTGCGATCTTGCAGCAAGAGGGTTACATCGCGAGCTACGCAGTCGCCGACAACAAAGAGGGCTTCGGTAAGACCCTCACCTTGCAACTCAAGTACGGCGCGAATCGCGAACGTTCCATCGCAGGACTTCGCCGCGTCTCGAAGCCAGGTCTTCGTGTCTATGCGAAGTCGACTGGTCTTCCTAAGGTCCTCGGTGGCCTCGGAGTTGCGATCATCTCGACTTCACAAGGTCTCTTGACCGATCGTCAGGCGAATCAGAAAGGCGTGGGTGGGGAAGTCCTCGCCTACGTGTGGTGATCTGACATGTCACGTATCGGAAAGATGCCGATCGCGATTCCTTCGGGAGTCGAGGTCACACTCAACGGCAACGACATCGCAGTCAAGGGCCCAAAGGGCACCCTCAACGTGACGATCTCGGAGCCGATCACAGTGACCAAGGAAGAGAATTCCATCGTCGTTGCTCGTCCTAACGATGAGCGCAAGGCGAAGGAGCTCCATGGTCTCTCACGTACCTTGATCTCAAACATGATCACTGGCGTCACTACTGGTTACACCAAGAAGGTCATCCTCACTGGTGTTGGTTATCGCGTTGCGCTCAAGGGTAAGGATCTGGAGTTCCAACTCGGTTACTCCCACAACATCCTCTTCCCAGCGCCAGCAGGGATCACATTCGCATCTGCATCACAGACCGAACTCGAGGTCTCTGGTGTCGACAAGCAACTCGTCGGTGAGGTCACCGCGAAGATCCAGAAGCTCCGTAAGTCGGATCCATACAAGGGTAAGGGTCTGCACTTGGAAGGTGCTCGTATCCGTCGCAAGGCTGGTAAGGCAGGTAAGAAGTAATGGCCACTAAAGCAGCTCCGAAGAAGACCAAGACCGCCACTCGCTCGGGTGCCAAGACCACGAACCGCATCGTCAAGGGTTCATCCCAGGTCGCACGCATTCGTCGTCACTTCCGCGTCCGTAAGAAGGTCGTCGGCAGTGCCGAGCGTCCACGTCTTGTCGTCTCACGCTCTACTCGCCATCTCTTCGCACAGATCGTCGATGACTCCAAGCAGATCACTCTTGCGAGCGCATCGACCATGGAAGCAGATCTTCGTCAGGACTCTGGCGACAAGACCAAGAAGGCACGCAAGGTCGGGCAACTTCTCGCCGATCGTGCGAAGGCAAAGGGGATCTCTGCAGTGGTCTTCGATCGTGGTGGCAATCGCTTCCATGGTCGTGTGGCTGC
>JACCDG011516421.1_pt1 | contig 19185 bp, 22 predicted proteins | sample 7442471 | NCBI WGS metagenome assembly JACCDG01 (sample SAMN15323444, study PRJNA562643) | freshwater metagenome | isolation source: river surface water | place: USA:Blue River Watershed | collected 2017-08-17 | reverse complement strand
TCGGTCCTTATGCTGCGACGCTATCGATCACCATAGTCCTCTTGCTCCAAGCCTTGCTCTTCGCAGATGGAGGCTTGATCGCCTCTGGACTCAATGTCTTCAATCTCGCCCTCGTTGGCGTCTGGGGTAGCCACCTCATCTTTCTCATCATTCGAAAGATCATGCCCAAGCGAAAGAACCTCATCCCTGTAGCAGGATTCATCGCTGCTTTGATTCAGGTCCCGCTTGCTGCGACATCATTCGTCGTTCAATATGCAATTGGTGCGGAGTCGACCATTCCCGTCAGCACGGTCTTCACGGCTATGGTCTCCACACATCTCCTCATAGGTATTGGCGAAGCGCTCATCACTTCATTCACACTCACGGCGGTTCTCGCCACCCGTAGCGACTTGGTCTACGGCTGGAAAGGGATCGCGCCGAAACTCGAGATCAAGAAGGCGAGTTCATGAGAGAGTTCCTGAAGAACAAATTCCTACGAGCTGGTCTCGTGGTCTCGCTCTTGATCGCCGGAGTCGTCTCGTACTACGCATCCTCCAATCCTGATGGCTTGGAGAAAGTAGCGGAAGACAAGGGCTTTCTCGACACCGCTGAGGACTCAATCAATGCTGGTACACCGTTGGCTGACTACGGCATCACTGGCCTTGATAACGAGAGGCTTAGCGTTGGTCTCAGTGGCATCATCGGCGTATTCGTGACCCTGATCGTGGCATTCATCCTCTTCAAGACGATCGCCAGGAAGGGCAAGTAAAAATCAACTTCCCAGTCAAGGCCCAATCACACACCCATGAAGAGCACCATCACGGACATGACGCTGGTGAGCGCCTCTATATCCATGGGCATAGCCCGGTGCATCGCCTCCCATCACAGCTGAAGATCCTCGCGCTTCTCGCGTTCCTCCTCGTCGTCGTCACGACCCCCATCACTCACATTTTCAGTTACACCATCTACTTCACCTTGATATTCGCAGTGATCTTGGTCGCCCGACTACCGCTGCTGACGGTCTTGAAACGCTCTCTCATTGAGATCCCCTTCGTCCTCTTCGCACTTCTGATGCCCTTCTTCGGAAGCGGCGAAAGTTACGAGATAGCCGGATTCACCCTCTATCGAGAGGGGATTCTCGCTGGCACAGCCATCGTGGCGAAGGGAACGCTCGGCGTCCTCGGAGCCATAACTCTCTCCTCCACCTCGACAGCGCGTGAGATCCTGCGAGGATTGGAGCGGCTCAGACTTCCTGCGCTCATGGTCAACATCGCTTCCTTCATGCTCCGTTACATCAATGTCGTCACCGACGAGATGGAGCGGATGCGAATCGCACGAGCGTCACGCGGCTTTGAGGCGCGTGGCATCCGAGACTGGCGGATCCTGGCGAGCGTTGTTGCGACACTCTTCATGCGCTCATACGAGCGTGGAGAGCGTGTCCATCTTGCGATGCTCTCTCGTGGATTCACCGGCGTCTTGCCTCGAACACCTGACTCTCCCCCAACGATCTCGCACTATCTTCAGGTCACTTCATTGCCGGGTCTTGCTCTACTGCTCTCCCTGATGGAAAGGATCCTTCGCTGATGTCTTCAAAGCCTGCGCTCGTAGTTGAGGATCTGGCCTTTGCCTATCCGGATGGCCATCAAGCGCTCTTTGGCGTCAATCTCCGCATCGCGGCAGGAGAGCGGCTCGCGCTCCTCGGCCCGAATGGCGCAGGCAAGACCACGTTGGTGATGCATCTCAACGGGATACATGGGGCACAACATGGCTACGTTGAGATCGATGGCATGAGAATCGACGTCAATAACAAAGCAGGCCTCAAACAGATCCGATCCACCGTGGGGCTGGTCTTCCAGGATCCAGACGATCAACTATTCATGCCGACCGTCTTCGAAGATGTTGCCTTTGGTCCAAGAAACATGGGACTCTCACCATCGGAAGTCGAAGTGCGGGTCGCCGAGGCGCTCTCTCGAGTAGGAATGTCGCACTTTGCCCAGCGCCCACCTCATCATCTCTCCTTCGGTCAACGCAGACGGGTAGCCGTTGCAACTGTCCTAGCGATGAACCCTTCGATCTTGGTCCTTGATGAGCCTTCATCGAACCTTGATCCGGCAAGTAGGCGCGAGTTAGCCGAGATCCTGCAGGCGTTGCCCATCACCTTGATCATGGTCACTCACGACCTGCCATTCGCCTTTGAACTCTGCGAACGTTCGGTGATCTTGGCCGAAGGAACGATCGTCGCCGATGGGAGCACTTCGAAGATACTCAAGGATGAAGAGCTGCTCGAGCGATATAGATTGGAACTTCCAAAAGGCTTCTCGCTCTGAGTTGATCTTCTTCCGCTCAGTCGAGGAAGAAGTCCAGCAAGAAGTCTTTCGTGCCAGGGACGACTGCATACTTATCGAGATCAGTGATTCCCTCGCTTGCGAGTACCTCATCATCAACGAAGAAGTTCCCGGTGCACTCGCTGCTCGATCGATTGAGGATGACATATGCAGCATCAGCAAGGATCTCAGGCTTTCTGCAGAGTGTGATGTCGACACCAGGGATCATCTGGAGTGCTGCCGTATCGATCGCAGTCCTTGGCCAGAGAGCGTTGACTGCGATGCCATCACGCTTGAACTCAGCCGACATCCCGAGCACGCACATGCTCATCCCATACTTCGCCATCGTGTAGGCGAGATGGTTCTTGAACCAATGTGCCTTCATCGACAACGGCGGCGAGAGGGTCAGGATGTGAGGGTTCCTCCCCTGTTTGGCACTCTCGCGAAGATGTGGGATCACAGCCTGAGAGGTAAGGAACGTTCCTCGTACATTGACATCGAACATCAGGTCGAAGCGCTTGGCTGGGGTTGATTCGGTATTGGTGAGGTTGATCGCGCTGGCATTGTTGATGAGGATGTCGAGCCCGCCGAATTCTGCTGCCGCCTGCGCTACCGAAGAAGCGATCTGATCCTCATCGCGTAGGTCGCATTGGATGGGGAGTGCTTGACCTCCCACTGCCTCTATCTCCTTGGCTGCGCTGAAGATCGTCCCCGGCAATTTCGGGTGTGGATCGGTCGTCTTCGCCGCGATCGCGATCTTCGCCCCGTCGGCAGCCGCTTTGAGAGCGATAGCCAATCCGATCCCCCGAGATCCTCCTGTGATGAAGATCCTCTTATCCTTCAAGTTGGCCATCTCTATCTCTCTTCTCTACTTGCTCTTCTTCATCAAGAAGTTCATGAAGGCATTCTGGGCTTCTTCGCTAGTAAGAGCCTGCTGGAACAACTCCCCTTCGGCCTTCATGATCACATTGAGTCGCTCATGATCGGGACTCTTCATCAGCTGCTTCGCTTGAACGAGAGCGTTAGGTGGCTGTTGCGCGACGAGGAGCGCGACTTCATGGGCACGTGCCTTCGCATCATCGGCGACCTCATTGATGATTCCCCATGACGCAGCCTCATGGGCTGAGAACTCCCTACCCATGAGAAGTAATTCTGCTGCGCGGCGTTGGCCAAGGTTCTTCGGAAAGAGATAGCTCGAACCAAACTCTGGCACGAGGCCTAGATTGACGAAGGGCATCCGGAATCTCGTTGTCGGAGAGGCGTATGCAAAATCGCAATGCATGATCATGGTGCTACCGATACCGACGGCATTGCCTTGGGTAGCAGCAATCAAGACCTTGGGGAAATCATGCGCTGCTTTGATGAACTGCCAAACTTCAGAACCCTCCTCTAATGGTGGGTTGTTGAGGAAGTCGGAGATGTCATTGCCCGCCGTGAAGTGATCGCCGTTTGACTCGATGACGACCACCGATTGGGCGGAATCTGCCGCGGCATCGTTGATTGCATCGGCCATCGACTTGTACATGGCACGCGTGATCGCGTTCATCTTCTCGGGACGATTGAGCGTGATTGTGGTGACGGGACCGGAGTGGCCGATGATGACGTCGCTCATAGCCTCATCCTACGGTCGGTCCTATCGAAGACAAGAAACGCTAATTCGAGTTACCTGGCGATCGTGCCAGCGATGAACTCCTCAGTGCGATCATGTGCCACCTCGTCGCTGTACTGCTCTGGAGGTGACTTCATGAAATAGCTCGATGGCGAGAGGAGCGGTCCACCGATACCGCGGTCGAGACCGATCTTTGCGCAACGGAGCGCATCGATGATCACGCCGGCAGAGTTCGGTGAATCCCACACCTCAAGCTTGTATTCGATGTTCAGTGGCACGTCACCGAAGGCGCGACCCTCCATGCGGACATAAGCCCACTTACGATCATCGAGCCAAGGGATGTAATCCGACGGTCCGATGTGGACGTTTCGATCCTCCATCTCATAGTCGAGCTGCGAGGTGACCGATTGGGTCTTGGAGATCTTCTTCGATTCAAGTCGGTCGCGTTCCAACATGTTCTTGAAGTCCATGTTTCCGCCGACATTGAGTTGGTAGGTGCGATCGATGTAGACGCCACGATCCTGGAAGAGCTTGGTCATGATGCGATGGGTGATGGTGGCACCGACCTGGCTCTTGATGTCGTCTCCGACGATCGGCACCCCGGCCTTGGTGAACTTCTCGGCCCAGACCGGGTCTGAAGCGATGAAGACAGGTAGAGCATTGACGAATGCGACCTTGGCGTCGAGAGCGCACTGCGCGTAGAACTTAGTGGCCTCCTCGGATCCCACCGGCAAGTAACAGATGAGGACATCGATTCTCTCGTCCTTGAGCGCCTTGACGATGTCGATCTCAGGAGCAGTCGACTCAGTGATGGTCTCCTTGTAATAACGACCTAATCCATCAAGAGTCTTACCTCGTTGGACGATGACGCCGGTCTTTGCGACCTCAGCGAATTTGATGGTGTTGTTCTCACTCGCCCAGATCGCATCAGCGAGGTCGAGGCCGACCTTCTTCGCGTCGACATCGATGGCAAGGACGAACTTGATGGAGTTGATGTGATAGCCGCCGAGTACCGGATGCATGAGACCGGGGATCTCCTGATCTGTGGCTGCATCCTTGTAGTAGGTCACGCCCTGCACGAGGGAATTGGCACAGTTGCCTACACCCACGATTGCGACGCGAATCTCACTGGAACTTGTCACGACGACTTCCTTTCGCTCTTGATCATCTCTTCAAGCCAAGCGATCTCTCGCTCAGCGGTCTCCAACGAGTGACGGCGCCACTCGATGAAATAACTGTCCATTCCGATGGGGTCACGGTTGAGTTCGTCCTTGAGGATTGCAACCTTCTCGCGAAGCCTGGTTAGGCGCCCCTCCATGATTCGAACCCTGTTGCTCGCTGAAGTCGGGCTAAAGAAAGCGAATCGGATCCCGAAACTCTCATCCCCCCACGACTCCGGTCCCGCCCCTTCAGCCATTTCGGCGAAATGGTTCTTGCCCGCCTCGGTGATCGCATAGACGATTCGAGAACGTCGAGAGAGACCACCTCGCTCTCCGAGAGCGGCCTCTTCGATCAATCCGCCTTCGACCAGGCGTCGGAGCGCTGGGTAGAGGACTGAGAATGAGAGAGCTCGGAAAGGGCCATAGATGGCGCCTATTCGCTTGCGGAGTTCGTAGCCATGGAGCGAGTTCTGAGCAAGGAGGCCAAGGAGCGCGAACTCCAGAGACTCACCTCGCGACTTCATCTCAACTCCCTTACGACTGAGCAATCGATATATCGTTTCGATATATCGAGCCGAAACATAACTGACGGGTAACCCCAAGGCAAGTCGGCGCGTCCTCTCGGTTACTTCCCAGTCGCCACTTACCTTCTTCCTTTAGAGCCTGGCGAATCTTTCGAGCCGGGCTTCGCAGGAGGGCCTCACGTCTCGACCGGCCTTCGCTGCCCACCCTCAAAGGTAAGGAGAGAACCCCAGGTGAGCCTCTTCACATGGAAAATGCACGGCGATGGCAAGACCATCGCGCCCGGCGCGGTCGTTGCTCCGGATGAGCGCCTCTCATGGCCTCGCTCCATCGGCATCGGTGCACAACACATCGCAGCGATGTTCGGTGCCACATTCCTCGTCCCGTTGATCACGGGTCTTCCTCCAGCTACCACGCTCTTCTTCTCCGGAATCGGAACCATCCTCTTCCTCCTGCTTACGAAGAATCGAGTCCCGAGCTATCTCGGATCCTCATTCGCATTCCTCGGTCCCATCGCAGCAGCGGTGGCCGGTGAGGGCGGTATGGCAGCAGCCCTCGGTGGCGTAGTAGCTACTGGCGTGCTTCTCGCACTCGTCGGTCTCGTCGTCAAGGCCGCTGGTGCTAACTGGATCAACTGGTTGATGCCTCCAGTCGTCACCGGAACGATCGTCATGGTGATCGGTTTCAACCTCGCAAGCGTCGCCTACAACAAGGCGTGGTTCGGTCCGGACACCGTCGGTCAGAATCCAGGAAACCTCCAAGTTGGTCCGATGCTCGGAATCATCACCCTGGTCTCGATCGCACTCATCGCCGCGCTCTCACGTGGATTCTTGGGTCGCATCAGTATCTTCGCCGGTCTTGTCATCGGTTATCTCGTCGCACTCTTCATGGGTGACGTCAACACTGATGGCATCACGGCAGCGAAGTGGGTCGCCCTCCCCGACTTCACGACGCCGACCTTCAATGTCAGCGCGATCTTGCTCTTCGTGCCAGTCGTTCTCGTCTTGATCGCTGAGAACGTCGGTCACGTCAAGGCAGTCGCTGCGATGACTGGACAGAACCTTGATGACCAGATGGGTAACGCTCTCCTTGGTGATGGCCTTGCAACCACCTTGGCTGGCGCCGGTGGCGGATCTGGAACCACCACCTACGCAGAGAACATCGGTGTGATGGCTGCAACGAGGGTCTACTCGACTGCTGCCTATTACATCGCTGGCATCGGTGCGGTGCTTCTCTCACTTTCACCGAAATTCGGTGCAGTGCTGAGCGCAACACCTGCCGGTGTACTTGGTGGCGCAAGCCTTGCCCTCTTCGGCATGATCGGAATCCTCGGCGCAAAGATCTGGATCGAGGCGAAGGTCAACTTCGCAGATTCGACCAACATCCTGGTCGCCGGCTCCGCAGTGATCATCGGTATCGCCGATGTCTCATTCACCTGGGGCGACTACACCTTCAATGGCATCATCAATGCGACCGTCGTAGCCGTAGTCGGCTATCGCGTCTTGCATTCGATCGCCAAGTCGAGGGGTACCAGCCTCGAGAGGTAAAAGTACGAACGCTCACGACCCCCGGCTCCTCGAGGACCGGGGGTCGTGCGTTTCTGCGGGCCTTTGTCGGTGCGAGGAGGCAGAATCTCTCTCGTCCAAAGAAAACGACCCGAGCATGATTCGGGTGCTCCTCAAGGTATGGTGATTTTTATGTCCGACAATTCAATCAAGCCCGCAAGTGGCAAGAAGGCACGCGAGTTCATTTCCCCAAGTGATCTCACATTCTCATGGAACGACTGCCATCGATGTCTCTGGCTCTACTACAACTACGGTGTGAAGAACCCGAGTTTCCTTCCTCTTGTTGGCGACCTTGCAGACATGCAAGAGCGCTACTTTGACGGCGCTTCCTCGCATCACATGGATCCAGGGATCCCAAAAGGCAAAGTCCTTGATCGCGGCAAGTTCGTCGTCTCAAAACCGATCGAGGTCGATGGCCAGCCAAGCAAGTTCGCGATCCGCGGCAAATATGACATCCTGATGGAATTTGAAGATGGTTCCTTTGGCGTCATCGACTGCAAGTTCCAAGCGCGAGATACCGACAAAAGCGATTTCTATGCTCCACAGCTCGAGGCCTATGCATTCGCACTGGAAAACCCCGCACAAGGAGAACCTCGACGAGTGACCTCCCTCGGACTATTCGTCTGGTCTCTCGTTACGCCGCGAGGAAACGCCGATTCTGGCTTTGGTCTTCAACTGAAGAGTAGTTGGCGACCTATTGAGCGTAATCCCGAAGCGCTTCAAAGCAGATTGACGGAGTTCATCACCATGGTCTCATCGCCCGTCAAGGGCGCGCAAGGTTGCGAGCATTGTCGGTATATCTCCGAACGGAGAGAGATCCTCGGAAGCGAGTGAGGTCTATTCCTCGTCGTCGGTGACTTCTTCGCCCCGCGCCAACCTTTCCTTCGCGACGGTGGCATAGACATCGACATACTCCTGGCCAGATAGCTTCTGCAACATCGCCATGATTTCGTCAGTCACACGGCGAAGGACCAATGGATTGTCGGAGTCACCAGCGTTGGAAAAGTCCATCGGTTCACCAAAGACCATCGCTACCTGCCGTAGATTCGGGATTACCTGCCCAGAAGGTTGGATCTTGTCGGTATGGAACATCGCCACAGGAACCACGACTGCGCCCGACTCGATAGCTAGTCGGGCGATTCCTGTTCTTCCTCGATAGAGCCTGCCGTCGGGGCTCCGCGTCCCTTCGGGATAGATACCGAGGCAATCGCCTTCTGCCAAGACTCTCAAACCAGTATCGATGGCTGCCTCACTGCGCGCCCCACCAGATCGGTCAACCGGTACCTGGCCGAGTGCGTGAAAGGTGATCTTCTTCAAGAAACCCTTGATGCCCGGCGAGGTGAAGTACTCGCTCTTGGCCAGGAAGGTGACCTTTCGCGGCACCACTAGCGGCATGAATATCGAATCACTGAAAGATAGATGGTTGGAGGCGATGATCACCGGGCCCACCGTCGGGACGTTCCTCAGACCTGTCACCTTTGGCCGGAAGAAGATCATCAAGATCGGAGAGAGGAAAGCCTTCAACAAGGTGTAGGCCAAGATCGTGGGACTCAAACGTGAAGAGCCCTTCATCTCACTCATCGTCTCTCCTTAGGACATCCGGCGACGAACTGTTCTCCATCATCAATCCAGTTCAGATATGAAGACGTAATCTTACCTCCATGCCTTTGCGTTGGGGAATCATCGCACCTGGTGCGATCGCTCGAGTATTCGCTTCCGATCTCGCGATTCTCGACCCTTCACGGGAGAGTCATCGAATCACCGCAGTAGGCTCTCGCGAACTTGTGCGCGCTGCGCAATTCGCAAAGGATTTCGCGGTCGAGGAACACTTCGGAAGTTACTCGCAAGTTCTTGACTCACCGAAGGTCGATGTCGTCTATGTAGCCAATGTGCAAAGCGCTCATCACAAGACCGTCATGGAAGCACTTGATGCCGGGAAACATGTCCTCTGTGAGAAACCCTTCACGATCAATGCAGTTGAAGCAAGGGAGATCTTCGAGCTCGCGCGATCTCGTGGACTCTTCGTCATGGAGGCGATGTGGACGAGATTCCTGCCACACATCATCGAGATCCTGGACATGATCGAAGGCGGTGTCATCGGAGAACCATCCTTTGTCATCGCTGACCACGGCCAGTGGGTCTACGGGAAGAATGATCATCGCCTTCTCGACCCCCATAAGGGTGGTGGAGCTCTACTTGATCTTGGCGTCTACCCCATCACACTCGCCCACCTCGTGCTGGGATTCCCGGACGAGATCGCTGCTACCGCAAGTTTCACTGACCAAGGAGTGGATAGCGAAGTATCGATTCGCCTTGGATACCCGAAGCGAAGGAGCGCGACGCTACACACCACGATCGACGCAGTCACCGCCACGCGAGCGACGATCGCCGGTTGTAAAGGGCGGATCGAGATCGATCGCAGTTTCTATGCACCGACAGGCTTCACACTCTTTAGCCAGGACGGAAGCGAGAAACGCTTCGAGAATCGACTCCGCAAACCCGGTTATGTAGGGATCGGAGAACAGACGAAAGAAGTGGCACGCGCCATCAAAGCTGGTGAAATCGAATCTCCCATGCGATCACATCAATCAACCCTTGAGGTGATGTCCATCATGGACGGGATACGGAAGAGAATCGGCCTACGCTATCCGGGCGAGATCGGCGACGCCGACGATTCCGGCATCGTTTCCTAACTTCGCTGCGACGACATTGGGCATGTCATGGGATGAACGCATCGGTGAGTTCTTCTTCAGACTCGTCCTGATCGGATCCAAAAGGATCTCCCCTGCATCGATCACGCCGCCGCCGATCACGACACTTTGGGGATCGATGATCGAGGAGAAGCCTGAGATGGCATAACCAAGCCATTCGCCAATCTCGTTGAAGGCTGCGAGCGCTATGGCATCACCCTCTTGAGCCGCGCGCGTGACATCTGGTCCTGTTATCCCTTCGATGGTGCCATCGCCCATGGCGAGTATCTTTGAACCCAGCGCGGGCGCTCCTTCGATTGCCTTCCTCACAAATCTACGGAGAGCGTTTCCTGATGCATATTGTTCAAGACAACCTCGCATCCCACAACCACAGACCTCGCCATCGGGGATCACCGGAACATGCCCGATCTCACCTGCAGTACCGAAGGCACCAATCAAGAGCTTGCCATCGATGATGAGCCCGCCACCGATGCCAGTGCCAACGGTGACCATGACCATTGGGTTGGAGTCGATGCCAGCTCCGAAGCGATACTCCCCCCATGCGGCGCAATTCGCATCGTTCTCAAGATGGATGGCAAGACCGGTCGCGCGCTCCAACTCATCGTGGACGGCGAGGCCTTTCATGTTCGCAATGTTGGGATTTGTCTCCATCCGCTTTCGATCCTTGGAGATGAATCCTGCGAGAGAGACTCCGAGAGAAGAGACTTGATGGCGTGAGGCCAGCTCTGCGGCAACCTCGGCGATCCGTTCGATGGTGGCCATGCCACCTTCGGTCGGCGTATCACGACGTTCACGATCGATGATGGAACCAGATGCATCGACGACTCCACCGATGATCTTCGTGCCGCCGATGTCGATGCCTATGGCAAGGTCATCCACCAAAATCAACCTTCCGCGTGGGCTTTGAGTTTCGCAAGCTCTTGGTCGATGGTTGCCTGTTCCTGCTTCTTTCGCATGATGTCAGGAACGGGCATCGAGAGCGCGACCTTCAGTTGGTAACTGACTTCGGTTGTATCGGCATCGAGCGACTTCAAAGTGAAGATCCCACTCATTTCGGTGAGCAGACCAGCATCTTCCAAGGTAAATGAGATCTCGTTCGGTGCCTTGCTCCAGTCATAGTCGAGGGAGACCCTGTCCTTGAGCACCCCTGCCTCAACCTTCAGATTCGCCTTGCTCGGATTGCCAGCGCCGTCCCGCTCAGCGATCTCGACGGACTTGATGCTCGCTGACCACTGCGGGTAGCTATCGAGGTCCTTCAGGATGGCAAAGATGGCCTCTGACGATGCTTCGATGTTTGCGGTGCCTGCTGAATAGTCGCTCATGAGTGGAAGGCTACCGAAGAGTTAGCCTCCGCTCTCAGCCAAGTCTGGGTCAGAGCTCTCCTCAGTGGCTTCGCCACCCTCCCCTTTTCAATGCTCTCCGGCTACCTTTTGCCCATGACAATGACCGAATCCGCACCCTCATCAAAGACCGAATTCACGACGATGGCCATCGTCCCACCGGCGACGACTGGCAATCTGACCAATCTTGTCGCTGAGCGCGCATGGTTCGAGCCAGAGCGAGTGATGCTCTCTCGTCCACTCGGTGATGGCTGGCAGAAGGTGACTGCCAAGGAGTTCGAACTCGAGGTCCGAACGACTGCTAAAGGTCTTATCGCTTCCGGGATCCAGTTGGGTGATCGTGTCGCGATCATGGCGCGCACTCGTTATGAGTGGACCATCCTTGACTTCGCGATCTGGTTTGCGGGTGGGACGACTGTCCCGATCTATGAGACTTCCTCGGCGGAACAAGTCGACTGGATCATGAGTGACTCGTCTTCAGTTGCGATTATTGTCGAGACTCCCGCACACAAGGAACTCGTAACTCCAGTTCTCGGTGCCAATGTGAAGAACGTATGGACGATGACGGAGAACGTGCTCTCACAACTTGCTTGGGCCGGCAAAGACGTCCCGGATTCCCTCGTCGACGAGAGAAGGAACGCGCTCACTCCAGATTCCTTGGCTACTTTGATCTACACCTCTGGAACGACTGGAAAGCCAAAGGGTGTGCAGCTAACTCACGGAAACTTCCTCTCCGAGTGCGGCAATGTCGTCGCTGGCGCGAGTGATCTCTTCCTCAAGCCTGGCGGTTCAACCCTTCTCTTCCTACCAGTCGCACACGTCTTCGGAAGAATGGTCCAGATCGGAGCCGTCTCTGCTGGGTTACACCTAGCCCATTGCAGTGATCCGCTCACTCGCCTCCTTCCTGACCTCGCATCCTTCAAGCCGACTTTCGTCCTCGCTGTTCCACGCATCTTCGAAAAGGTCTACAACGGCGCTGAAGCGAAGGCGGATGCTGCAGGTAAGGGTGCGATCTTCCGCAAAGCAGCAGATGTCGCGATCGCTTACAGCGAGGCGATCGATACCGGAAAGATGTCAGCAGGCTTGAAGTTCAAACATGCACTCTTCGACAAGTTGGTCTTCTCGAAGATCCGTCACTCGCTCGGTGGGCAAGTCGAAGCCGCGATCTCTGGCGGTGCGCCACTCGGAGTTCGCCTCGGACACTTCTTCCGAGGTGCCGGTGTTCGAGTGTTGGAAGGTTATGGACTGACAGAGACCACTGCTGGTGCGACGCTCAACCTCACCACTGCACATCGTGTCGGATCCGTTGGTCGACCGATCCCGGGCACCACGATCAAGATCGCTGAAGATGGCGAGGTCTTGATCAAGGGTGGCATCGTGATGCGCGGCTACTGGCAGAACGATGCAGCCAACAGTGAGGTATTCACTTCGGATGGCTACTTCCGCTCCGGAGATCTCGGCAAGCTCGATGATGAGGGCTACCTCTACATAGTCGGTCGCAAGAAGGAATTGATCGTCACATCTGGTGGCAAGAACGTCGCACCGGCGGTCCTTGAGGATCGCCTCCGTGCCCACCCGCTGGTCAGCCAGTGCATGGTCGTCGGTGATAACCAGCCGTACATCGCAGCGCTCGTCACGATCGATCCTGAAGCGATCAAGACCTGGATCACTGCTAACAAGAAGGATGGCGCAACCCTCGCCGAGTTAGTCAACGATCCGGATCTCATCGCCGTCATCCAAACCGCGGTCGACGAAGCCAACAAGGCGGTCAGTCGCGCAGAGTCGATCAGGAAGTTCACCATCCTCCCCGTCGATTTCACGATCGCTGGCGGACACCTGACGGCCAAACTATCCGTGAAACGACATGTGGTGGCGAAGGAGTTCGCTGCCGAGATCGAAGCACTGTTTGCCTGATCTCGTCCCACCGGACGAAAAGACTCGTCACGAGCGATTACGGATCGCTCGTGACCTGCACGACACGGTCGCACAACGCCTTGCCGGACTCGGTTACTCGCTCGATGCCACGATCGCCGACGAGAGCATCCCGAGTGATCGCAAGCGAAGCCTTCGCGAGATCCGATTCGAGTTGAGCCAGGTCGTAGAAGAACTTCGAGATGAGATCCTGGCGCTTCGTAGTGACCCAAGAAGTTCCATCGAAGAATGGTTACGAGAGCGTCTGAAACTAGAGATCAACTGGCAGCGTCTCGATTCCCTCGAAATCTCAGATCGTGAACGGGAAGAAGTCCAATACGTTCTCCTTGAACTACTTCAGAACGCAATCTCACACCAAGGCATCACTTCGATTGACGTCGAGGAGTTGAAGAGGATTCTGAGAGTCACCTTCAGCGATGCGAAATCACCCGTAGCGAAGAAGCTCTCGAGCACTCCAGCGCTTGGCCGCGTGGGCCTCCGGGAGAGATTGATCCGAGTCGACGCAGATCTCGAGGAGTCGGAGGAAGGCTTCATCATCCGATGGCAGTAGATGCTCCATTGAGACTTCTCATCGTCGATGACCATGCGGTCGTACGTGAAGGTGTCGCGCGAGCCTTGACTGCCAACAAGAGCGACTCGATCGTCGCTCATGCAACGACTCTCGCGGAGGCACAGTCGCGCTTGGCTGCGGAGAGTTTCGATGTCGCAATCGTAGATATCCACCTTGCGGACAACTCTGGCCTTGAACTCGTGCTGTGGATTCGTGAGAACTCATCGACCATGGGCGTGATCGTCTTCTCAATGAACAACCATCCTGAATACATCCTTGCGGCGATGGATAACGGTGCTTCTGGTTTTCTCGACAAGAGCGCACCAATCTCGGAATTGATGACGATGATCGAGATGGTGGCGCGGAGTCCACTCATCTTCCAATGCAAGGATCTCCAGCGAGCCCTGGCCTATCGACGTTCCAAAACCACGCTCACGGCTCGAGAGGTGGAGATACTTCAATTACTGCCGACCGGAAAGACCTACACCGAGCTGGCTGAGACGCTCTTCATCAGCGAGAGCACGCTCAAGACTCACCTGCAATCGATCTACCGAAAGCTCACTGCCCGAAATCGGCTCGAGGCGATCAACGAAGCAAGGCAGCTCGGAATTCTGCCGCCCATCGATCCCAACTCCACTGAGAGGTGACCCACTCCCGTCCTTTGAGTCCCATTGCACGCGCGCGTGAAGGGTCTCGGAGCAATTGGGCACATGCTTCTGCGATCGAATCAGTATCTTCACCATCGACGATAAGTCCGGTCTCGCCGTCAATGACTGCATCTGGCGCGCCACCAGAACGGCCGACGATGACTGGTAAGCCACAACCACTCGCTTCGAGATAGACAATCCCAAGTCCTTCCACCTCAAGACCGGCAAAACGATCACGTGATGGCATCGCAAAGATCTCAGCGATCGAGAGATAGAGCGGCAACTGGTCGAGTTGCAGACGACCTACGAAAGTGATGGCATCACGTACCTCGTTGCGCCTTGCAATGGATTCAAGCCGCTCGCGATCTGGCCCCTCTCCCACAAGGAGGAGATGTACTTCCGGGAACTCCGCCCGAAGGTGCGCTATCGACTCGATCAATCGATCCTGCCCCTTGCGATGGACAAGGCGACCCACGGAGATGATGATCTGCTTTCCATCCAATCCAAGTTGCGAACGTATCTCACTCTTGCGCTGATCATCGTTGATCGGAGAGAAGTGATCGAGATCGATTCCTGGTGCGATGTGGACCAACTTCTTGCGATCTCGCTGGCGCACACCCTTACTTATCTCCGCCTTGGTGTAACGAGTGAGGTATCCGAGCGCATCGAGTGAGCCCGCGATGATCCGCATCAGAGTAGAGAAGGGCGGGATCTTCGCCCACCACACCTCGTGACCATGGGTAAGGGCGATTGCTCGAAGCGCGCTCTTGCGACGTTTGAGAAAGGGCGTCATAAGTGCAAGCGGGGCTGCTGCACCGAACCAGAGGTGCGTGACGTTCTCCTTCTCGATGATCCTTGAGATCGCTCTGATGACTCGTGGCGTAGGAAGGAGGATTCGACTTCGATCTCTGAAGACGCGGACATCGTGAGCCTCCTGCCACTTCTTGTCGTGAACATCTGCACCGTCCTGATCAGATGTATAGACAAGAGTCGAGCCAGGATCCATACGCTCGAGAAGACCCATCACGAAGGTTTCGATGCCTCCAGCGCGAGGTCCGAAATCGTTGGTGATGAGGAGGATCTTTGGGTTAGAGACGCCTTGCACCGACATATGGCTTTCGTCCGAACCAGGCACCAAATGTCGCGACTTGAACTCGCGCCCCTGGGCGCGGAGCATGAACCATCTTGTTGCCACCGAGGTAGATACCGACATGGGATATCGGCCGACCGAAGAAGATGAGATCGCCTGGCTTGAGCGCGCTCCTTGCGACACTCTTACCTCGATTGAACTGAGCTCGCGAGGAGTGTGGCAGCGAGACGCCCGCTGATTGGAAGGCTCGCATCGTCAGTCCGCTGCAATCCCACCGGGTGGGACCAGCTGCGCCAAAGACGTAGTTGTCGCCAATCTGATTCATGGCATAGCGAAGTGCGATACCCGCTCTTCCGGAGACTGAATTGAGACCCTTTGCAGCCGCCAACGATCGCCGCTGGGCTTCGTCCTGCTCCTTCTTATTGAGAGCGGCGAGACGAGCGCGATCCTCTTTGCGGAGCTTGTTGAGGAGGGTCTGTGCCTCCTTCAATTTTGATTGGGCGAGAGCGGCTTGTTTGCGATAGCGAGCCTCAGTCGCAGCGACGATCTTAACCTTCTGTTCCACCGTGATGGAGGTCGCCTCAAGGCGCTGTTTTGCCACTGCGTACTTGCGCAACTGGGAAGCTTTCCTTCGCGTCACTGCCTCAAGCGATCCGGCTGCGGAGAGGTAGAGCGTGGGATCTTGAGAGAAGAGAAGTTCAAGGGAGTCTGAGAGACCACCATTCATATACTGCGAGTTTGCAATGGCACCCAAGGATTGTCGAAGTCGTTCGAGGGACGCTTTCTGATCGGCTTCCTCGGCCTGAACCGAAGAGAGTTGCTTCTTCAGGTTAGCCAACTGAACCTTGGCGGCTTGAGCGCCCTCTGCTGCCTCTGCGGCATCCTCTTGGAGCATGATGACTTGAGCCCGCACCTCTTCGATGGTCTGCTTCGCCTGCGCCGGCGAGGCAAGCGAAGCGGCGAGCACCAATGCGAGGACGAGCGTTCCTCTCGAGCGCAGCATGTGGGGAGGGTAACGGCAGGGGTCTTCGCCTCTCAATTTGAGATGCGTCTGCTAAGCGTGAATCAGCCGAAATTCACAGGAAGGAAGCGCATCGGAGGCACCAATCCTCGAGAAGAGAGTAGGGCGAGCGCTTGATCCGTAGCGGGGTCCGTCTCCTCACCACTGGCCTCCTCTGATCTCATCCTCTTTGCCGATGTCACGAGAGAGTCGATAGAGATGATGACTGAGACGACGCAATCGTTACAGGCTTCATTCTCGGTGATACTTGGATCGTAGAGGGCACAGGATTCGCAATCGATGATCATGGTGAAAGACTAGGTTTGACCACTGACATGAACCCGACCATGAATCCCGAGCCACTCCCCAATGAGGTCAAGGTGATCGCCTCTCTTCTCATCGATCAAAAGGGTCGTGTTCGAGACGGGGTCAGTTCCAGACCCCTCAGCTCTACCGAGGATCGCCAGCGCTTCCTCGCCCTTCGAGCCATCGCCCATTGCATCGTGATCGGCCGAAGGACGTCGGAATCCGAGTCTTATGCCAAGACAAGGATCCCGGTGGTCGTCTACTCCAGGACGCCTCATCCGATCACTCGCTGGGATCTCGAACTTGAGCGCCTACAGAGAGAGTACGGGCCTCGAATCCTCATCGAAGCGGGACCGGGTCTCTTGGAGCAACTCTTGAAGGAAGATCTGATCGATCGCCTCTATCTCACCAAGACATCACGAGAGAGTAGCGATGAGAGCAGTCCGCGCCTCGACCTCAGTCTCCTCGACAGAGATGGCACCTTGGATCTCATTGAGAGTATCGAGGGATTAGAGGATCTCTTCGAGGTCTACCAACGAAAATCGCTATCGAAGGGATGACTTCCGGATCAGCCCAGTGCGATCGTGGCAACACCCGTCACGGCAGTGACGACACCGAGATATTGGATCCGATGCAATCGCTCCTTGAGGATTCCGAAGGCGAGCATCGCTGTGACGATTGGGAAGAGTGAACCGAGGACGATCGCGATCGAGACAAGGCCCTTCGTCGTTGCTATGCCAAGGGTCAAGTTCGCAAGGAAGTCCGCGATGCCGACGAAGATCAGCGCCGGATAGTCGCGAAATGCGAAACCTCCGGTAGTGCGAAAGTAGAGCGCCAGAAGAATCACTATGGTCACCGAGGCGACGCGCATAGATGTCATCGTCAGGAGTGGAGCGGTATCAGATCCACGCCATAGGAAGGTCAATGAGAGACCGAAGAAGACCGCAGCAGCCATGCCAAGTAAGACTGGACGGAGCGTTGCACCCTTCAACTCGGGACCGCTTGCCATGAATGCACCTGAGAGCGCGATCGCCATCCCGAGAAGTTGAAGGGAGGTTGCGCGTTCACCACCGATGAAGGCGATCATCAGTGGGATCAAAGCCGAGAGTGACGCTATCGGCGCCACGACTCCCATTCGACCGGTTGCAAGTCCGGTGTAAAGCGAGACTAAGCCGATGAAACCAGTCAATCCGGCGATCACACCGGAGACGAAGTAGCCATCGAATTCCAGCGTCGGTGAGACGAAGGAACCCGTGAAGATGACTGCGAGCAAGGCGAAGAGCAATCCGAAGACTTGCGATAAACCTGTGACTGCAAGCGCCTTGTAGCGTTTGGAGAGATTCCCGCCAAGAAAATCAGATGTTCCCCAGAGCAAGCTTGATAGAAGTGCAAGAAGCGCAGCCATGACGCGCGAGCCTACACGCGCCTCCCTCGAATCATCATGAAGGACTTCTACCCTTCTCCTATGGGTGAGATCGCGAAGTACTTCTCGCAATTCAAGGATGAGATGGCAACCTTGGAATTGCGAAATGAGATCCTGCTCGAGGAAGTTCCACCGCCGACGAAACTCGCCCCGCTCGCTTATGCCGTCACAGCAGATATCCCGCTCAGTGAGGATGAGGATGCTGATAACGATGACAGTGACTATGCGACGGGGCGATTCGTCCTCCTTGCGGATCCGGAGTACAAGGAAGCATGGCAGGGTGAATTCCGGGCAGTTACATTCGTCCGTGCACCGATCGATGATGAGATGGCCTTTGATCCGATGCTCAACGACGTTGGGTGGAGCTGGCTCGAGGATGCGCTACGTAACGAGGATGCCAGTGCGATCGCACTCAGCGGCACGGTGACGCGGGTTGCTAGCAAGTCCTTCGGTCAATTAGCGCCACAACCGGATCAATCCGAGATCGAGATCCGAGGTTCATGGACACCTACCGAGGGCGCGCTGCTGATCAATCATGCGAGAGCCTGGATCACTCTCCTTGAGATGGTCGCAGGCGTGGTTCCACTGCCTGAAGGCGTCGCTTCCTTGAACCGTCGTAGATAGTCACGGCCGCAGTACGTGCGCGATCATCGAGTAGTGATGAGGCAGCCTTGAGCCAAGAGATAGAAGAAGCGGTTGAACCCTTCCCCTTGCATCGACCGCGTTTCGAATTGGCTCCCCTCGTCACAACCGCGGACCAGTTTGAGATGGCGATCGCGGAGCTAAGTCAAGGAAGTGGAGCGCTGGCAGTCGATGCCGAACGCGCCTCTGGTTATCGCTATTTCGCAACTGCATACCTCTTCCAGTTCTATCGTCGCGGAAGTCGGATATTCCTCGTAGATCCCACCACGCTTCGTGATGAAGAGAGACTGATCCAAGAATTCAATCAACGCCTCGGTGGCGATGAGTGGATCATCCATGCCAGCACGCAGGACCTTCCCTGTATTCGAGAGTTTGGCTTTTCGCC
>JACCDG011279241.1_pt1 | contig 19193 bp, 17 predicted proteins | sample 7442471 | NCBI WGS metagenome assembly JACCDG01 (sample SAMN15323444, study PRJNA562643) | freshwater metagenome | isolation source: river surface water | place: USA:Blue River Watershed | collected 2017-08-17 | reverse complement strand
TTTGCTCACCATAACTTACAATAGAATCAGGCATAGGAGGCGCATGGGTATTGCCAAACCCCGGAATGGTGAGGGCATAAATTGTATATATTTTTTTATTAAGGTTAATGAAATCTTTGAAGACAGAATAATCGAAACCCAGGCCAGGTATAATGATCATCGTTTGTTTTCCATTCCCATATTTCATATAAGAAGGTATTTTCCCGGGCAAACTGGTTTTATAGTTCCTGATATGAACTAAGTTATTTATAGTGGAGCCGTTTGACGTGCAGGAATTTTGACCTAATGATACAACACAAAACAATTGGTTTAGAAGTGCGAGAATTAATATAGATTTCATTGTTTATAGAGTCATTTTAATTTACGCAGGCTCTTATGATTGAGTTGCAGGCTATCATTAGTGTCATTAACATAAATGAGTGCGCCTTTTACCGAAATAAAAACATAAATGTTTTTTGTACAATGCCCTATTATGCTGACCTGTTTAAAATCGATGGGTTCATATTTAATAAATTTCCGCTTGTTATCTGCCGCAAAGAGCCTTATTTGCACGTTGTTAGTAAATCGAGCCTTGTAGTATAGAAATTTCCCTTGAATTGTGTCACCGTTATTTAATAAAGCTACCCCTTGTTTTGCACAATTATACCCGTTGGTTGCCGGAATGAAGACCAACGTATGAAGCTGAGCAATACTATTGGTGAATATTGTAAGAAAGAAAATCAGATATGAAGACTTAGTGATTTTCGTTTTCATGGATATAGTTGCAATTATCATGAATACAAAATAACACAGAATAAACCTTGGCCAAGGATAAAAATGACAGGTGGCCTTTGTCAGTTGGTAGAAATTATACCAATTTTAACGAGAAATCATCCATGCGGTATTAATAGCGGTTTAGTTTTTCATACCGAAGTATTACAGGTTATACCAATGTTATATTTTATTTAGTCCAATCCAAATAAAATATTTACAGTGGTAAATGCCGTTGCTGTTAATGGTATGGTGCAATGTAGTGAAACGGAATTGGACCATTATATTAATGCAAACGGTATTATACCAAACTTTTGAATGTTGTTACCTGAATATTTCTTAACAAACCAAAGCGGGTTTCAGCCTGCTCACTTAAACGTTTGCGTATACCAAAACGAATAATACAGTTTTCCTCAAATTCCTGCCCATATATGGTGGCTTGCAGTTCTTTTAATGTGCGCATTACATCATTCATCTGCTCAAAGGCAAAACGAAGTTCATAACTGAACAAAATATGGTGTTCGGTTATTATGGCATTTCTTAAGGCATCGGTGGCGGCCTCACGGTAAGCAGCAATGAGCCCGCTTACACCCAGCAGGGTTCCGCCAAAATAACGAACAACTACTACTAGTACATTAGTAAGGTCTTTACTTTGTATTTGGCCAAGTATCGGTTTTCCCGCTGTGTTGGAAGGTTCGCCATCATCATTACTCCTGCTGGTTTGCTTATCCGTACCCAGGCGGTAGGCATAACAGTGATGCCGTGCACTGTGATGTTCTTTACGTAAGGTAGCAAGAATGTCTTTTATCTGCTTTTCTGAGCTAACCGGATATGCGTAAGCTATAAACTTGCTTCCTTTGTCTTTGAACAGACCTTCGCAGTTTTTTGCAATGGAATAATAGGTGTCTTCGAATGACATATTTTATAGCATTATCAATAAAATGGCAAATACAGCAAGGGCAATGCCTGCCAGATTGAGTTTCGATAGTTTTTCGTTGAACAACAAAAATCCGCTTGCCGTAGACAAAAGAACAATAAAAATATTGGCTAGCGGGTACAGTTGAGAACTTTCCATTAGCCCTGTGCCCAAAGCCTTCAAAATAAAGTAAATGCTGAAAAAGTTTGGAATACCCAACAATATTCCAGCCGGAATACTACGCCAGATAAATTTTTCTTTTTTTATGAGAATAAGATAAGTCAAACAAAGCAACCCGTTAACACCAGCCATGTAAAAACCGGTACCGGTAAAAAGAGCCTCATCCTGGGGGCTCTGGATTTGCAACTTCTGTGCATAATTTACGGCGGCATCAATTATTCCACTACCAATAAAAACCAGTGCAGGAAACCACCATGCATTCCCTGTTGTTGTTGTTGTGCTTTTGGTAGTAAAATAAACCGCCAGCAGGGCTAAAAGTATACCCGCTATTTTACTAAAGGTAATGGAGTCGTTGTACAATGCGAAGGCCAACGTAACGGGAATAACCACACTCATTTTATTAGCTACTGTGGCAACAGAAATGCTGATTTGCTGTGCGGTAAGTGAAATGAGGTAAAAAATGGATATGAACAGGCAGCCGAGCACAATACTGGTGCCTAACCAGGGGGCATGGCTTAATTCGTAAAGTGGGGGAAGGGGGTGAATGAAAAAAAAGGCGGTGCTTCCTGCTGTAAAATAATTAACCACAATACCCTGTAAAACAGGAATATTAAAATGACTAAATGATTTCAATATAACAAGCAATAATACATTGCATAAAATACTTGCGGCTAAGTAAAGCATAAGGGAGCAGAACAAAAAACCCTCCGTACGGAGGGTTTTGGTGTTGATATTATTGAATGCTTATCTTCTTTTCTAATTCGTCTATGTAACTCTTAAAGCGTTTGTCGGTGTCCATAAGGTTATTTACAGTACGACAGGCATGCAGCACCGTAGCATGGTCTTTACCACCACAGTGTAATCCAATAGTAGCCAGAGAAGATTTGGTCATGTTTTTGGCAAAATACATGGCAATCTGCCTGGCTTGCACCACCTCGCGTTTGCGGGTTTTGGACTTCATCAGGTCGATGGGCAGGTCGAAATAATCGCATACCACTTTTTGTATATAATCGATAGAAACCTCGCGGGCTGTACTTTTCACGAACTTGTCGATCATGTGCTTTGCCAGGTCGAGGGTAATGGTTTTTTTGTTCAGCGAAGACTGAGCCAGTAGCGAAATCAGCGCGCCTTCCAGTTCACGTACATTGCTGGTAATGCTGTAAGCTAAATATTCCAATACCTCTTTGGGTAATTCAATGCCTTCGTTGTATATCTTCTTTTCAAGAATGGCTATACGGGTTTCAAGACCGGGTGTTTGCAGGTCGGCAGAAAGACCCCACTTGAAACGGGATAACAAACGCTGTTCGATACCCTGTAAATCAACAGGAGGGCGATCGGAGGTTAATACCAATTGTTTTCCGGTTTGGTGCAGGTGATTAAAGATGTGAAAGAACACATCCTGTGTTTTCTCTTTTCCAGCCAGAAATTGTACGTCATCAATGATGAGCGTATCAATCATCTGGTAGAAATGCACAAAATCATTCTGATTGTTGTTTTTAATGGATTCAACAAACTGAGTAGTGAATTTTTCGGCCTGAACGTATAATACTGTTTTGTTCGGGAAATTATTTTTTATCTCTATACCAATAGCTTGTGCTAAGTGAGTTTTTCCAACTCCGTTAGGACCGTATATGAGCAGCGGATTGAAAGCAGTACCTCCCGGCTTTTGCGATACGGCAAAGCCAGCCGAGCGAGCCAGACGGTTGCAATCGCCTTCCACAAAGTTATCGAAAGAGTAGTTGGGGTTTAATTGCGATTCTACGCTAACCTTTTTTAAACCGGGAATAATAAAAGGGTTACGTATAGGATTACTGTTAATATCAATAGGCATGGATACCGCTGGGTTTTTCAGCTCCCGGGTAAGTGTAGGTATTTTAACAGTTAAGGGTTTTTCCGAACGGCCATAAGAGTTCTCCATGATAATACTATACTCCAGGCGGCCTTCAGTACCCAGTTCCTTGCGGATAACTTTTTTCAACAATACAATATAATGTTCTTCCAGCCACTCGTAGAAAAACTGCGACGGAACCTGAATGGTTAGAACTTTATCCTGAAGCTTTATGGGTTTTATGGGATCAAACCATGTCTTAAAATTCTGAGAGTTAACATTATCTTTTATTACTTCAAGGCAATTTTTCCAAACTGATTCGTGCGTCTTTTTATCCATTTAAAATATCTTATATAGGGGTTTTACGATTTAAAATTTTGCAACTAACTATGTGCTGTTTGTAAGTTTAATTGGGTCGCTAAAATAGGTAACAAATAAATACTAAAAAATCCTCAAAAAAAAATATATTTTCTATTGTGTATGTAAAATATTTATACATGCTGTTTTATGTGGTTAATTTTCTTTATAATCTTCTTTAAGTATTGATTTTACTGTGTATACAGGAATATCAGTTCGTCTGATGATCGATTGATATACAGCTTGTTGCCGTACTTAATGTGCTTGTATTTTTGCTGAAAAAACATCCACTCTTCCCAGTCATATTCCGGCTCATCTTACCTGTGTAATACTCACTTCTTTTTGCAGATTATTAGCTTTTACCACTGGCGAGTACAGGTAGGTGTGTGTATACCCTCCAATAATTAAACCAATAGGAGGGGCTTGTGCAACCCGTCTCTTATTGTTGCGGTTACGTTTTTTTATCTTCTATATTTATTCGTATACCAGATATTGGAGCACTGCCTTTTTGTATTATAAAATGCATAGCCAGTAAGGTTTTATCCCGGTTAATCCCTACAAACCATTGATTTTGCCAGCCTTTGAGCAAACCATACATTTCAAATGTATGGTTTGGGTTCAACTATTTTCCAAGCTGTACCGTCTCTCTGGAACAATGCAGCGCACAAAATTTTATGGTTCAATACCATAGTATCCATCATTACAGAATGTTTTCTCAGGTACTTCTTAGATTGGGCAAAAATACAATCGCTTACAAAGTTTCCCAACAGGTCTTCCGGTTGTTCTTTAGCCAGAGCTTGTGCAGTTTTACCAATAATGGCATCCATTTGGGCATTCATGTTGGTTTTGTAGGGAGGTATACCTTTATAAGCGGCAAAATCAACAGTAGCCGTATTAATGAGGTAATGCTGTGCGCTGGTATTTTGTGGTTTTTTATGACCACAGAATGCTGCCAGTTAAACAAGCATTGGTGAAAAAAAGCACAGAACGCCTCAATAGCAGGTAAAACGGGGGATTCAGCATCCGGCTAATTTACGAAAATGCCTTCATCGAAACGCTGTGATTCCTTAAAAAATGTGAAAAAATAAACCCTGAACTGGCGGCCAAACGGGCTGTATTTGTATATTCGTACAAATCTGAGAAATGATATGGTACAGGCCGAAACAAAAATACGGGTACGCTATGGGGAGACGGACAGAATGGGATATGTGTATTATGGAAATTATGCCGAATATTATGAAGTGGGTCGGGTGGAGGCTCTGAGAAAAATGGGCTTCAGCTACCGGGAAATTGAGGAACGGGGGATATTGCTGCCGGTTATTGATTTTTCCATCCAGTATAAGAAGCCGGCTTTTTACGACGATGAAATAAGGGTTGTCACTACTATACGGGAATTGCCGGGAGTGCGAATGACCTTTTATTATGAGTGTTTTAACGAACAGTACGAATTACTAAACTCCGGTAAAGTAACCCTTGTCTTTATTGAAAAAGTAAGTAATAAACCTTGTTCGCCTCCCGATTGGTTTATGAACGAAATGAGAAAACATTTTATCTGATAAGCAGCATGAAATCGCAGTTAAAAATTCTGACGCTGTTTTCTTTAATGGCCTTTAGCATTGAGGCACAGGATAAGTATGCCGCCATGTTTAATACCGGCATTGAACACGAGGCTGAAAACCTTGGAGGAAAAAGAGAGTTGAAACGTTTCCTTCACGATCATCTTACATACCCGCCAGCGGCCTTAATAGCAAAGCAGGAAGGCAAAGTGAAAATACGTTGTATGATTAGTGCCAAAGGCGAAGCAAGCCAGGTAGAAATAACAGATTCCGTATCACCGGAGTTAAACAGGGAGGCTTTGCGTTTGTTCCGGTTATTGTGTTGGACCCCTGCCATAGCCAGAGCTACTAAAGAACCGGTTGGTAGTCTGTTGCAGCTAACCATTCCTTTCAGTATACCACACTACAGAAAATATTGCAAAGAAAGAGGCTTCGGGCAATCCTTGTTTACGGCTTTTCCTATAGATACTTCCCTGACTTTGCATGAAAAAGCAGATAAAATACCCGCTTACCTTTATGGAAGAGATTCGCTGGTGAAATATATTAATGCACAACTGAAATACCCACAAACCGCCAAAAAATTGAATATTGAAGGGACTGTAGTTTTGGGTTTTGTGGTGGAAACAAACGGTATGCTTTCAAATATAAGGGTGGAAAAACCGGTGGGAGGCGGTTGTTCGGAAGAAGCCATTGAAGTAATAAAACATACTAGGTGGACTCCCGCCATTAGTGAAGGTAAATATGTGCGGTATAAGGTAAATTACCCCATTGCATTTACTCTTCATGGAATTTATCACGATAACATTATTAAAGAACAAAGGCAGTAAATGAGCAGCATTACCCTTAACAGAGAACAGGCCAAAGAGCGTATAGTAGTGCTTAGCCGCGAACTGGAACAACATAATTACAATTATTATGTATTGTCTTCTCCAACCATTAGTGATTACGAGTTTGATATGCGCTTGGAAGAGCTTATCCGTCTGGAACAACAGTATCCTGAATTTTTGGTGTCTGAATCTCCCTCTCAGCGGGTGGGTGGTCAGGTAACCAAAGAGTTTAAAACAGTAAAACACCGTTATCCCATGCTGTCGCTATCTAACAGCTACAACAGGCAAGAGATGATTGATTTTGATGAGCGGGTGCGCAAAGGACTGGAACTGGAATCGGATACGCTTTTTGCTGCAGAGATAGAGTATGTATGCGAATTAAAATTTGATGGCTTATCCATTAGTCTTACCTACGAAAATGGAAAGCTCGTTCAGGCACTCACCCGTGGCGATGGAGTGGAAGGCGACGATGTGACTATCAATGTGAAAACTATACGTTCCATTCCGTTGAAATTGAAGGGCGATTATCCGGAATTATTTGAAATACGTGGAGAAATATTTATGCCCCGTTGGGTATTTGATGAGATTAACCGTGAACGGGAAGAACTGGGGGAAGCTACTCTGGCTAATCCGCGCAATGCTGCTTCAGGAACGATGAAAATGCAGGACTCGGCAGTGGTAGCCAAGCGCAAACTGGATTGTTATATGTATTACATGATGGGCGACCAGTTGCCGGCACAAAGTCATTACGAGAATTTACAGAAAGCCAAACAATGGGGATTTAAGATCTCCGATCAGATAAAACTATGTCGTAGTATTGACGAAATTTTTCAATACATTGATTACTGGGATAAAGAACGTTATCAGCTTCCTTATGATATTGATGGTATTGTGATTAAAGTAAACAGTTATGCCAGTCAGGAGCAATTAGGAATGACAGCCAAATCGCCGCGCTGGGCGGTGGCGTATAAATATAAAGCTGCGCAGGTATCCACTGTGCTGGAAAGTATATCTTATCAGGTAGGTCGCACCGGAGCCATTACACCGGTGGCTAATCTGAAACCGGTGTTACTGGCAGGCACTACGGTGAAAAGAGCATCGCTGCACAATGCCGATATTATTGAAAAACTGGATGTACGAATTGGCGATACCGTGTTTGTAGAAAAAGGCGGAGAGATTATCCCGAAGATTGTGGGAGTGGATATCACGAAGAGGGATTCGCAGTGTGAACCCGTAATCTATATTACTCATTGTCCGGAGTGCAATACCGGACTTATCCGAAAAGAAGGAGAAGCTGCGCATTATTGTCCTAACGAGAATGGTTGCCCGCCACAGCTAAAAGGAAAAATGGAGCACTTTGTAGGCCGCAGGGCTATGGATATTGATAGTTTGGGAGGCGAAACCATTGAGCAATTATTTAATGCCGGTCTGGTTCGTAATATTGGCGACATTTATGACTTAAAAGCGGAGCAATTGCTTCCTCTTGAAAGAATGGCTGAAAAATCGGTGAACAATTTACTGGAAGGTATTGAACGTTCTAAAGAGGTACCTTTTGAAAGGGTCTTGTTTGCTCTGGGTATAAGGCATGTGGGGGAAACTACGGCAAGAAAAATTGCCAGAAAAGTGAAAACCATCGAAATACTGGAGCAGGCTTCTGAGGAGGAACTGCTGCAAATAGATGAAGTAGGAGGTATTATAGCTAAAAGTATTGTGGCTTATTTTTCCAATCCGGATAATAAAGCGCTGGTAAGTCACCTGAAACAAAAAGGCCTTCAGTTCAGTTTAAGCGAGGAGCAATTACTGGGCGCCAGCGATAAATTAAAAGGACTGACCATTGTTATTTCCGGCGTATTTACCCAACACAGTCGTGATGAACTGAAGGATATGATTGAAAAGAACGGAGGGAAAAATTCCGGCTCCATATCGGGGAAAACCAGCTACCTGCTGGCAGGAGAAAACATGGGGCCTGAAAAACTAAAAAAGGCGCAATCGCTGGGGGTGAAAATCATTTCGGAAAGTGAGTTTATGGCTCTGCTTGCGAATTAACGTGGAAAGACATGATTAAAAAGATAAAGAGTAAAATAGCCCATATTAATTTGAATCGCCAACTCAGTGAACAGGTGAGGCAAAAGGAGTTTATTAATCTGGAAGATGCACGAAGTATAGGGATAGTGTTCGATGCGACTAATCCTGATGATTTTGAGATAGTAAAGAAGTATGTGCTCGGCTTGAAAGAGCGTGGAAAAAAGGTACATGCCATTGGTTATTTCGATCAGAAACATTCACCTACACACCTTTCGTATCCTAAAACCGAGTTCGACTTTTTTAATGCCCGTGAATTGAAGGGACTTTATCAACCCGCCAGCCCCTATATTCAAACATTTATCAGCGAAATACGTGATTTATTGATTGATTTTAACCTGAAAAATAAATTCCCGCTCCGTTATATTGCGGCTCGTTCCTTTGCCCGTTGCAAAGTAGGAATCGCTATCCCTGAAAACAACAATATACACGATGTGCTGATTGCACTAAACCCTGATGCAGGTGCAGGAGCGTATATCAGGCAATTGGAGGTATATTTGAATATGCTAAACAGTGGTGAAGGTTAACCCCAGGTTATACATTAGAATGGGGCAAGGCCACCGAACTATATGCCTTACATGGGTTAATTGACCGCGAAATAAAAAGAAGGTACAGGAAATACAAAAATATTTTAAAAGCGAATGCTTATTTGTTGAGGATTCAGGGCAAATTTGTAGTGAAATTAAAAAAAGAACTGCGCTGATCTCGCTGTTTAGTAAAAAAAAGTGCTGTCAAATTAAAGGTTTCGTATGAGTAAACGGGTTATTCTGATTGCGGTTTTTTTGATTTATGGAAATACTTTTTCAAATACGTGCTATTAGCTAATCACGGAGGCACAAGCATGAAATCGCAAAGGAAAGAATCCTTTGAGATGTAAAATCATAGCACTAATTTTGCCTATCCAAAAAAACATCAAGATGTCAAAATACTCAACATTAAAAGGTACAGGCGTGGCTATTGTTACACCTTTCGGAAAGGAAGGCAGTGTAGACTATAAGGGTCTCGGTAATTTAATTGAGCATTTGATAAAGGGTAAGGTAGAGTATCTTGTTGTGTTGGGAACCACCGGAGAATCTGCAACCTTATCGAAAGAAGAAAAAACGGAGGTGTTAAAATATGTTGTAGAAAAAACAAAGAAACGTGTTCCTTTGGTTTTGGGAATTGGTGGAAACAATACCCAGGAAGTTATGGATACCATCAGTCATACCGATCTAAAGCCATTTACGGCTATTCTTTCCGTATCGCCTTATTACAATAAACCTTCGCAGGAGGGTATTTATCAGCATTACAAAGCCATTGCTGCTGTGTCTCCGCTGCCACTTATTTTGTATAATGTACCCGGTCGTACATCATCCAATATTACTTCAGACACTACCCTGCGCTTAGCGAGGGAATGCAAAAATATCATTGCCATAAAAGAAGCATCGGGCAACCTCGAACAGGCTATGCGCATCATCAAACACCGCCCGAAAGATTTTCTGGTCATCAGTGGTGATGATAATCTTACGCTTCCTTTAATGGCTTGTGGTGCAGATGGTGTTATATCAGTAGTGGCCAATGCTTATCCAAAAGATTTTTCAGAAATGGTCAGGCAATGTCTTGCTGGTAATTATACTCAGGCTCAGAAGCTGCATTATAAGCTGAATGAGATTACCGAGCAGTTGTTTGCTGATGGAAACCCCGGAGGGGTTAAACACGTACTGGAATTAAAGAAAATTTGCGGCGCCGGGCTTCGTTTGCCGCTGGTAAAACCTAATGCTGGTGTGCAGAAGAAACTGGAGGAGATGGTTTATTGATTTGAAGATTGATTAATTTGAAAATTTGAAGATGAGAGCGGATTTGCTGATGGGGCTGTTTTTTTTAATAGAATAAGCACTAAACAAATTCAGGGTACATTGTAGGCTGTATTTTGTATGGTTGAATTGTATAGTTGTTATTTTTTAGCAGCATACAACATACAATTTATCACTCTTGGCTTTTAACTTTTAACTTTTTACTTTTGCCTCTCAATCCTATGCACTTATCCCAGCGTCAATTATTTTTTCAACACCTGGCACAAACCAGCCCGATTCCAATGGGGCTGGAAATAACGAAAGCACAGGGCATTTACCTGGAGGGGGCGGGAGGGGAAAAATACATAGATTTTATTTCGGGTATTGCGGTCAGTAATGTGGGACATTGCCATCCTGAGGTAGTGAAGGCCATTCGGGAGCAGGCACAAACTTATATGCACCTGATGGTATATGGTGAATATATTCAGTCGCCGCAGATAAAACTGGCCGAAGCAATAGTAAATATTATGCCTCCGGAAATTGATTCGGTGTATTTTGTTAATTCGGGAGCTGAAGCAACAGAAGGGGCTATAAAACTGGCCAAGCGTTTTACGGGGCGTACCGAAATTATTTCTTTCCGCAATGCTTATCACGGTAGTACACACGGAGCATTGAGTGTTATGGGAAGCGAGGAATTTAAAAATGCTTACCGTCCATTATTGCCCGATACCCGTATACTTGATTTTAATGAAGAAGCAGGACTCCGGTACATTACAGAAAAAACCGCAGCGGTTATTGTTGAACCTATACAGGGTGAGGCTGGTGTTGTTTCGGGTAAGATAGAATTTATAAAGCAGTTAAGAAAACGTTGTTCGGAAACCGGAACGCTTTTGATTTGTGACGAAATACAAAGTGGATTTGGACGTACCGGAACTCTGTTTGCTTTTGAACAGTATCAGGTCATTCCTGATATTGTTTTAATGGCCAAGGGTATGGGGGGCGGAATGCCCATTGGAGCCTTTGCCGCTCCCCGTGAAGTGATGCGGGCGTTTACCCATAATCCGGCATTGGGACATATTACTACTTTTGGCGGGCATCCGGTGAGCTGCGCTGCTTCACTGGCTTGTTTGCAGGTCATTCAAAAAGAAGAACTGGCGGCAAAGGCAGTGTGGATAGAAGAGATTATCAGAAAGCGATTACAGCATTCTAAAATAAAAGTCCTGAGAGGCCGGGGGGCCATGCTGGCTCTTGAATTTGAAGATGCTGATTTGAATTATAAAGTAATCAGTAATTGTATTCAGCGTGGCTTAATCAGCGATTGGTTCTTGTTTTGCCCCACGGCTATGCGTATTGCCCCGCCATTAATTATTTCTGAAACTGAGCTGGAGGCAGCCTGCGCTATTATCTTGCAAAGTATAGAGTTGGCTTAATTTCTGTTAACGACTCTTTTTCTTCTTGTTTTTGGGGCAATCCGGGAAGTGCATATAAGGCAGCTCGGGTAATTGTATTAGGTGTCCGTTATCATCTTCCGCCTTAATGTTGGTGAAGTAGATTTCTTGCGCTTCTTTAATTTTACCCAGGTTTTTCAGCATTTCATCCGTTAGTTGATTCGAATAAGAAATATATTTATGACGTTCGCCTCTCAGTGTATAATGTATCTCGAACGACTGAACGGCATTTTCTTTCAAATTTCCAAAACGATCCACAGCCGTTAATTTATAATTGGTATTGTCGTATTCCGCTTTTACCAACTGTTCCACTTTCCGCACTTTTATAGTGTTCTCACTTTCAGTTTGTGCCGAGACAGGAAAGGCTCCCAATAAGAACAGGGAACCGATTAAAATCAGGTTCCCCTTATATTTTTTTATGAATTGCTTACCCGGCACTATTGTTTTAGTTTGTTCGCTTTTTCGTTTGCTTCGGTCATAATCCGGTTTGCTTTTTCATCAGCTTCCGAATTAATTTTCTGAGCTTTGGCATCTGCCTCTTTGCGAAGCTTTTCAGCAGCCTTTTTAGAGGCTATTTTTTCAATGGGGCCTTTGGCATTGGCTTCCAGATCGTCGGCAGCTTTATAACCTTCCGCTTTTACCTGATCGGCTAATCTCGCAGCTTCAGCTTTCAATTGGTCAGCTTGTTTCTGAGCATCGGCTAAGAGTTTTTCCGCTTCAGCCGCCGCTTTTTGTTTCACATCATTAATTACCTCTTCTTTTTTCTGTTCAATAACTTCCTTTACTTGATCTTTTACATTGGCCACAGCATCCTTCATCGCATCTTTCATGCCTACTTTAATTTCGGGTTTGGTAACGGTACCGCCAATCAGCGCTGTTACTTTTACCTTATCGCCCATACTCATATTCGTGCCGGCTTTGCTGTTGGCCTGAGCCAATAAACCTTGCAGTGCGCCATTAGCGGCAGGTCCCAAGTCTTTGGTGGGCATTTCCATATCCCATTTGTAATTCAGTGTCTGATCAAATCCGGTAGAACCAGAGATTTCTGCAGTAACATTCTGAATTTTTGTTTTGAAGGGATCTACATTTATGCGACCTTCTTTAAAGGCGTATTTCAAATTAACATCCGAGAAGGTCATTTTCTTCAGGTTGTCATTTTTTAATGCCTCACCTAATTTGGCGAAAGGCTCAAATCCTTCCACTACCACACTTTTGGTTTTCAATACACCGCCGCCGGTAAGCGAATTCATGTCGGGTTCCATTTTTTCATTCAGGGTACCTACAAGGTCGTTAAGCGTGGCGGTAAATTTGCCTTTGGCGTATTTGCCAATAGGAGCCATCTTCTGAACCGTGTTAAAGGCATTAAAGGTTTTCTGAATATCAAAATCATTCACATTCAGTTCGAAGTTAATGGCCGGTTTCTTCGTGTTTTTAGTATCATAATACCCGCTCATTACCATATTCCCATCCAGCAGGTTCATTTTTAAATTACTCATATCCACCCGGGCATTGCGAACAATAATGTTTCCGGCCAGATTGGTAATGTCAATTTTGTCGTAAATCACTTTTCCAATAGTAGAGTTCAGTACGAAATCAATATTCTTAGGTACTTCAATCACGCTCATTGGCGTAGTATCGGCGGAGGCCGCAGTTACCGGTTTAGCAGTATCTGCGCCTGCAGGAGAAGCCATCAGCTCATTCAGGTCAATAAGTCCGGCAGTCATATTAAAAGTTCCTTTAATCAAGGAGTCTTTAAATACATACTGCATAATATTGTCTATTCTTCCCTTAGCCTGAATATCTGATTTTCCCATTTTAGCATCGAAGCCTTCGAGTTCCACATACTGGGGACTAAAGTTTAATTTCATAGTATTCAACATCACCTCATAGGGCAGGGTAGTGGTTTTGTAATTCATTTTATCCACTTCCACGCTTCCGGATGCTTTAAACTCATCGTATTTACCCTGATCAATCATCGATTGTTTCCCGTCAATACTCACATTCAGTGTGATGGTACCGTTCATTTCATCACCTTTTTCCATGGGAACGAATTCTTTTACCGAAGCCAGCACTACCTTACCATTGATATCGCCTTTCAGGTAAGGATCCGACATGGGTGTTCTAACATGCATCACCATATCTAAGGGATTTCCGGCCATTTCCACATGGAATTTATTCACATCAATCGTCATCTTGTCCATGTCGCTGCTCGGACTATTCACATCCACATTCACATTGATATTGTTTACCGATTTCGGAAGCGAAGGGTATTTAAACATAGCATCGGCAATTTCAAGATGGGTACCAAAAGCAGGCATGGTTTTATCGTTATAAATGCCTTTCGCATAACCATTCAATGCCAGCTTTCCTTTGGTTTGTACATCGGCAAAGTCTTTGGCATATACACCGGGAATTAAAGAAAGAATGGATTTGAATTCGGCCTGTTTACAGAGGAATTTAATGTCCATATCTATATCCTCTTTGGGCATGGCGATATAACCATCGAGGCCCAGACCAAGCTCATTCAGATCGAATTCATTCTCCTTAAACGTAAACTTCATATTAGGCATATCCATTTCCATATTGATTTTAGAAACAGAATGGATGTCTTTGGCATAAGCCACACCGCCATAACTGAAATTGAGTTTTTTGATTTCCGAGAAAATCTCCATCATGAAATTATCCTGTGTAAAATCCCCACTCAGATTAAAGTCAAAATCGTCGAGGCGGGCATTCATATTCGATTGCGCATCGTCGTATGCAATAATCGCATCAACGATTTCCAGCTTTTTCAGACTCATTTTAAATTTGGTAGTACTGGTATCTTCGGGTGCAGCAGTAGTATCTGTGCTGGGTTTGCTGATGTCCCAGTTGGCTTTTCCGTCGGACAAAACCTGGGCATAAATATGTGGTTGTATAAGGGAGATTTTTCTAATATCGTATTGTTCGCCTTTAATAACACTCATCAGATTAACGTCCAGCTCTAATTGTTTCATGCCCAGCAGCGTATCGCTTTCAAATTCATTTACACCCACCACACTCAGGTTGTTGACTTTAAAACGGAAATTAGGAAAAGAACTGATCAGGCTCAGGTCGAAATCACCGAAATCAACTTTGGCATTCAGTTGCTTATTGGTTTCATCTTTTACAGCCTGAATAATTTTACCCTTAAACATGAAGGGTAGCAGAATGATTAAAAGGAGAAGAACGAGCAGGGAAATGCCGATCCATTTAATAATGCGGCCAATAAGCGATTTCTTTTTCTGGTTTTCCTGATTCATAATAAAGCAGATTTATGCGATTTAATGGTTGGTGAAAGTAAAAAATAATCGCGATAACCGGAAAATAACATTAACAAGGAATTCCTCCTTTTTTTGAGCTCAATGCTAGGCGAGGAGCCTGACAATAAATGTTTTGTTAATAACTCCGGGTAAACTGCTTCGTGCATGTTATGATTTAAAGAAACTGAAATAAAAATTCATCGGACAAAAACAACCATTCATCCTGTTAACAACTATTATTGATGTTTATTGAGTAGTTTTTGTACTCAATATTAAAATAATTATATCTTTGTAGTTAACACGTTATTAACAGTTTTGTTAGAAGCCCTGATATCCTCCAAAACCCGCATTAAATTGCTGTATAAGTTTTTCTTAAACAGCAATACTATGGCTTACCTGCGTAGCCTGGAGGAAGAGTTTGGGGAATCCACTAATGCTATTCGATTGGAACTCAATAAGTTTGAGAGTGCCGGTTTTTTGGTTTCTCATAATGAGGGTAATAAGAAGTTGTTTAAAGCCAATCAGTTACATCCATTATTTAAAGACATTAACAGCATTGTCATGAAGCTGGTCGGGCTCGACCATGTGATCGATCACGTCTTAGAACATGTTGGCGATTTAGAGAGGGTGTACCTGGTGGGAAAACTTTCTACCGGGCAGGATAGCGATATTATAGATTTGGTGCTGGTAGGGAATATTAATAAGTTGTTTTTGGCTGATTTGATCGAGAAGGCAGAGAAGAAGCTAAACAAGAAGATTCGCCATATTTGTTATCTATCAGAAGAATTTGAGCTTAGTAAGATTACCGAAGGCGACACCAAGCCTTTGCTCTTGTGGAGTAAACATAAATAATCAGCGGTAGTACTACGGTGCTATCGCTTTTTTTATTCGTGAGACTTGACTTTTGCGAGTGCGAAGCACGAAGCGAAAGTCTTAGTCGAACAATCCCGCCGTATGGCGGAAGGTATAATACTCCGCGGAATGCGGGTCTAGGGTTCGTACCTGTGATTGCCTCACTTAGTTGGATGTGACTGAGGAGGCGAAGCTGTGAGGGGGAGAAGGCAAGGTACAAGGTTAACCACATAGGCACATAGAAGGCATATATTTGTATAGCAAGGAAAGTGCAGGAGTGTGAAATAAGGGCACATAGAATAAATATTAAGTGATGAAAATAAGGAAAACGAGGAGTTAAGTTGGAATGAGAAACTGTAAATGCAAGCATACACTAAAATATCAAGACGTGAAATTGATGAGTTGAGTTATGAGGTAATTGGAGCTGCAATTGAGGTACATAAAGAAATGGGAAGAGGGTTGCTGGAAAGTGTTTATCATCAATGTATGCTGGAAGAGTTGAACCAAAGAAACATTAGCCATACTTCAGAATTAAAAATTCCGGTTTGTTATAAAGGCAAAAATTTAAATGTGGATTTCAGGTGTGATTTATTTGTGGAAAATTGTTTGGTTGTAGAATTAAAGGCGATGAATGAATTACTTTCTGGTTTCGAGGCACAACTTTTAACCTATATGAAATTATTAAAAGCGCCTAAAGGGATTTTGATAAATTTTAATTCTGCAAATATTTTTCAGGAAGGACAGAAAACACTAGTAAATGAATTTTACAGGAACTTATATTGAAAAATTATAACCACAAAGCTTAAATAGGGAATTGACGTTATGATAAGGAATTTTGGAATTAAGAGTGTGAATTGTGAAGGTGTTACAAATAAGTAGATTGATGAAGTTCTATTTTGTTCTATGTGTTCTTCTTGCATTATACAATCAATAAACCTCATACCTTACACACAATAACCTATGTGTCTATGTGGTTAATGTAAACCTCTGCAAATGAATCCGGAAAATAAAAAATGGCATGCCCTCTACGTCTCTTCCCGTCAGGAAAAGAAAGTAGCTGAGCAGCTAATAGTAAGAGGGGTTGAGGCTTATGTGCCTTTGGTAAAAACCATGCGGCAATGGAGCGACAGAAAAAAGATGGTCGAATTCCCGCTGATTAATGGTTATGTATTTGTAAATATTTCTGCGCAGGAGCAGGAATTGATGTATAATGTAAGGGGGATTGTGAATTTTGTACGTTCCGAAGGAAAAATTGCAATCATCAGGGAAATTGAAATAGAACGTTTGAAACAACTCGTAAATCTTGGTTATCAGATAGAAGCGGAGAGTATAAACAGAACCTATAAAGAAGGGGATAAGGTAAAAATTACCTCAGGGGCGCTGGCAGGTATAGAAGGTTTTGTGGTGGATTCATCCCTGGGTAAAAGCATAGAAGTGTTGTTAGAAAGCATAGGACAGTGTATACGGGTGAAATTGCCGAAAGAGGCATTTAGTTTATTGGAAACTGAGTACTGTGGTTAATCTAAAAGAGTATTTCCTTCAGGTTTAAATGGCTTTAAAAGCCAATACATTCTGTAATTAATTAAATACATTATGCAACAACAAATTCACTTCACAAGAAAGCAATGGTTTAATTTTTACCTTTTGGCATTGCTTGTAAAAACAATACTTTTTATTCTATTTCACATTGTAAATTTAAGTAATTTTTTACCAAATGAATTTGTAGGTGGAATATCTATCCTCGGAGCAGAAGTAGGTTATTATTATATACCCATTGAGCGACTAATAGATACTGGACAGTATGGAATAGTGGAGCCAGTTTATGGTTGGCATGTTGCTACACGTATGCCAGGATGGCTACCTATTTATGGTCCTTTGTATTTTTTATTTGGTCAAGTTGGTGCCCATATCATTTCTATTATTTTTCAGGTATTAGCAGATGCGCTAGCAGTTGTAGTTTTAGCTGTAACAGCAAAGGAAATATTCAATGATAAAAGAGTTTTTTACATTGCCTTCTTTGTATATGCCATTAGCGCATTTGTATCAAATACTAACCACTTTGTTAAGAGTGATTCATTTTGTGGATCATTTGCTGTGTTTTCACTTTTCTTCTTTGTAAGGGCTGTTCGGAATAATCAATTCAAGGATTGGCTTTTGAGTGGTGTTTTTATTGGGTGGTCAACATTTATGAGACCTGCAACTGGAGCAATGATTCCGGCATATGTATTAATTTATTTTATTTATGCGGTACAAACCGGAAAATTCTCTTTTCAACAATTGGTAAAAAATGGTTTAATTTTTACTGTTCCATTTGTTCTCTGTATAACAGCATGGGCATGTAGAAATTATAGGGCTTTAGATAAAGTTGTCCTTGCAACTACTACTAATGAAGAGTGGTTCTATGATCAACCTCATAGAAAAGCACTTTGGGATCTTATACCTGCGTGGGGTGGAGCATTAAATACATGGGGAGATGAATCATATTTCAGGTGGTTTTTAGTTCCTAAAGACAAGGCGGAGTATGAAAAATTACAAAGCTATTCTCCGTTCAATGAACAAATATTTACGCCAGACTATAATTTAGATTCATTAAAACAATTACGACAATATTATTGGTTGAGTTGGGATTCAACATTAGCACTTAATGATATGAAACGCTATCAAAACCTATGTGCAGAAAAGGCTTATGCTTATTTAGCTTCTTATAAAAAACATCACTTTTTTTATTATTGTTTTGGTGCTAATTTGAAACTCATTAAAGAATTTTTATTTGTTAAGCAAACTTTTGAACTCCCTTTTATGAAAAACACCTTGAGTCATCGATTAGCTCGGGCATTTTATTTCCTCCTCTATTATTTTTGCTTGCATGGTTTTTTTGCTGGAATAATTTTTGCATTTATCCGAAGGAATAAGCTGGCTATTTTACTACCTCTATTGGTTGTTGCGCATGTGCTAGCTCATGCTGTAGCTCTTGGTTGGATATACAATTGGTATTTGATACCGGTATATCCAATTTTTGTAATTTATGCTTGTTATGCTGTTTCTGAAACTTATGTATTTATTACCAAAGCAAAAAAGTCATAAATATTGTAAGTTATTAAGGGTGAAGTATGGATTCAGTTTAATTTGATAAATCTAAATGAAAAATCTTAGAATAAAAATAATTAAAGCACTTATAGAATTTAACGAAAAGTTAGTTTTTAATAAAAGGATGTATAAATTTTATAAAAAACGTTTCACTAAACCTATAGAATTTGTTATTGACGTTGGTGCTAATAGGGGGCAGACTATCGACTTTTATCTTTCACTCAATTCTAAATGTAAAATTATTGCATTTGAGCCAA
>JACCDG011077099.1_pt1 | contig 19197 bp, 26 predicted proteins | sample 7442471 | NCBI WGS metagenome assembly JACCDG01 (sample SAMN15323444, study PRJNA562643) | freshwater metagenome | isolation source: river surface water | place: USA:Blue River Watershed | collected 2017-08-17 | reverse complement strand
GCTCCCGTTCGTCTTGGAAGATGTGAAGCCATCATTTCTCGCAGCAGTTGAGTTCTACAATCGAAGTGTAAAGTTCATTGGTTCATGTGATGGTGCAGCCACCGTTGTTTCATGGAACTACAAACCTCCAGAGATAATCCACGAAGTTATTGATGAGGCAGAAGATTTGATGGAATTTAGCTTTGTAGATGATGTGAGGGCACGGTATTTCCGCGGTCGTACATCCATTGCGTTCCAGTAGCCACCTCCGGGTGGCTATGCTTTTGATATACTAAACACATGGCACACTACAACTATTATCTCGACCTTACTGCAGAAGCGTTCATTGTGCATGAGAACACTGTACTTCTTCGTTTTCATGAAAAATATGCTATCTGGACTGGTCCAGGGGGACACATTGATCCCGGGGAAGATGCAAATGAAGCAGTGCTGCGGGAGGTGTGGGAGGAGGTTGGGCTCAAGGTCACACTTGTGGGACCTGCAGGTTGGGTGCGGGAAGATACTGATACAAATGTAGATCTTGTGCCGCCACTTTTTCTTAATCGGCACAAAATAAACGAAAAGCACGATCATTCATGCTTTATTTTCGCTGCACGTTCTGACTCGAAAGAAATTCATCCGCAAACAGAATCTGATATGGGTGTATCCTGCATTTGGGTAACTCAAGATGAACTAGATGCAATGAAGCAGAAAGGAGAGTTGCGTGCAGAAACGTATCGGTATGCTTCAAAGGCACTCAGAATGGTTCTCGGTACATGATTAAGAAAAAGTTTGGAAAACCGCAGGCAACATTTAGCGAGAAGGTACTCGCGCTCGCACTTCGCATTCCCGAAGGTCGCGTGACAACGTATGGAAACCTCGCACGGGCAGCGGGTGGTGGGGGGATGGCGTCACAAAGTATCACGGCCATCCTCGGAAAAGCGTATGATAAAGGAGAGAAAGGGATACCGTTTCATCGCATCGTCTACGCAAATGGACGTGTTTGGATGCACGAGGAATATCGAGAGAAGCGAACTCGATTATATCGAAGAGAAAAGATACAACTCAATGACCGTGATTGTATAATAGACTTTGATACCGTAGTGCTGGGTGCGGATGATTTGCTGAAGTTGCAATAAGTATGGTGCTCATCTAAACAAATACACAATGTTGAATCCTTTTCGAACAAAAGAACTCGCAGATCGATATGCAGCGTACCGAGAAAACGGTGGACTGGACGGTCCATGTGTACTTTGTGCCGAGGAATCCATTGAAGAGTTTACTTACTGGAGAATCATTCCAAATGAATTTCCGTATGATCGTGTTGCAGCAGTACATCATATGATTGTTCCGAGGAGACATGTTACGGACACCGAGTTAACTCAGGACGAGCAAAATGAACTCATGACGATTAAGCATAGTCGTCTACACGAGTATCAGTATCTTCTTGAGACGACGAATATAACCAAGTCTGTTCCTGCTCATTTTCATCTACATCTCATCGTGACTAAAGAAATTGATTGCTAGCACTCTGCGAGAGAGTCTTTGCATTGTTACGACCACAGGGATCTGTCGTAGTATAGAGAAAGAGATATACAATAATACATATGACACGAACAAAACATTTTGTGATTGGCGTTTTTATACTCGCCTGTCTCGTTGGTACCGGTATTGGAATTTTTGCTGCATACCAGACCAGTTTTCCAAAATCAGAAATGATCGATATTGGTGAAACTTCGAAGCAGATTGATACTGATACGATACCAGTGACCGAAGGTGGACGCATCGCTCAACCACCTGAACCAATACAGGAAGGGAAAATCAAAGCAGATATGTTCACAGGGAAACTCGAGGAGGTGAACACGGGATGCTTTGCTGATGGTGAATGTTTTGTTGTTGTAGGCGGTAAGCATGTAACCGTGCTCATGGGGTGGAGTCAGGCTACTGTCGGTAGCGTGATCGGTGTAGAAGGATTTGGGGATCTCGAAGCACATATCGGTAGTGACGTTGAGGTGTATGCACATGAGAAAGAAGATGGTACATACTCACTCTACGGAAGTGAAGGATTCTACGTCAAACTGATAGGAAGCGATTCGTCAGCCTCTCAATCTGGAGAAGAGGGAATTGCAGTTGGAGAACCGTACCCAGGATTTCCTGGCGACGACCCAGGCCAAATTGGTGATGCTCCAAAGCCACAAATTGTTCGTGATGGATGTATGGTAGGTGGGTGTAGCTCACAGCTCTGTGGGAGCCCTGATCAAATGCGGGATATGGTGACGACGTGTGAGTATCGAGCAGAGTACGCTTGTTACCAAGTAGCAACTTGTGAACGGCAGACTAACGGACAGTGTGGGTGGACAATGACGGAGACGGTGACTCAGTGTCTTCAAGATATGAAAAATGGACCGGGAGTGTTGGAGCTCGAGGTGCAGTAGCCAATTTCCTCGGCGTTTCTCTCTGAATACGGTATACTTTTTCCATGGAAATGAAACGAGTTCTCATAGGTATTGTTATCCTTGCTATTATCGCTGGTGGTGGATACGCATTCATGCGCACAAGTACAGATGATCCGCAATCTTCCTATGTGCCAGTGATTGTTCCAGAGAATGAAATACCACCAGAGACCGTGACGTTCTATAGCGCATCTGATGAAGAGGCGAAAGTCACCTTTACAGGTGTTGATGCGACGATAGAATATGCACCGCTTGGTACGGTGACACTCCGTGAGATTGAATCTGGTTCCGGAGGTCTATATACAAACGATACGGAAACAATCACACTCTGGGATCGAGGTGATAAGGTCACTGTCTGGGAAGGTGATGTAATGCTTTTTGAAGGATACGGTGAAAAGATTGTTGAAGACACAGATGATCTGACTGGAAAAACATGGGTATGGGCGAGTTCTGAGAAGAGTGATGGTTCACGTTTTGTGCCAAAGATGACTGGGGCGTTCACAATCGCGTTTGATTCCGGAAAGATACAAGGTAAAACTGACTGCAATAGTTTTTTTGGTGGGTATACACGTGACGCTGACATGATTGCCTTTGATTCGCCTGGGTCAACAAAGATGTACTGTGAAGGAAGTGAGGAAAGTACGTTTACCGATGCGCTCATGCAAGTCGATCGGTATCGTGTCGATGAGACAGGGACACTCTTCCTGTTCCTGAAAAACGAAGCCGGAGTACTCACGCTCCAGGCTCTCTAAAGTGGGATACGGTATACTGAGTACATGAGAAAACAAATTAGTGTGAGGTGCATGCTTATGCTTGCATTGCTCTTTTTTGCGAATTCTGTGTATGCATCACAAACGAGTTCATCAACAAAGACGAGTCGGTACGATATTCCACTCCCGGTACTCTTTGGGGTGACGCTCGCAGATATCGTCCCTGATTTTGGTGATCCTCGCGGAGGAGGCACGCGAACACATGAAGGACAGGACATTATGGCTCCCGAGGGGACTCCGATTGTGTCACCGGTAAAAGGGACGATACTTAAATTTGGGACCGCGGCGAGTCCGGGAAAGTATGTCTACTTGAAAGGGTCCGATGGGTATCTCTATGCGTTTATGCATCTTGATGAAATTGCCAAGCTGCGAAAGAATCAGAAAGTGGCTGTTGGGGATCTCCTTGGTACGGTTGGTGAAACGGGAAATGCAAAAGGAACGACGCCACACCTACATTTTGAGATTCGAAAAGGAAAACCTATCGATCCGTATTCTCGACTTAAAAAGGAATTTTCACTCGAGGACAAGATCACCTACCTGAATGCAGCACTCAAGGATCTCAAAAATGATGATGCATTAGTAGATCTGATGGTAAATCGGTTTAATGGCATTCTGCTTCTTGCGGAAGCAGAAGATATCAAGCTCAATACTGCGTTCACGAAGGAGCTAAAAAAGCGAAAAGGTCTCTCAATAGCGAGCACGAGTGTGGGACTCCGTCAGGGAATTGAGAGTAACGAGGTAGAGGCGCTTCAGAGTGCACTCATTCAGGCAAATATTGGCAGTGCTGCGTACCGCCTTGCACAGACTGGAGCAACAGGATATTTCGGTGGTATTACCCGGGATGCACTCCTCGAGTTTCAAAAGGCATTTGGATTGCCTCAAAACGGTATCTTCACTGAGAATACCAAGCGAGCACTTCTTGGTCAGAAGATTGGGGAGGTGAATGGTGTTGCTACAACCACACTTCCGGTGATGCATGCCACTGTAGTACATGATCTCTCGCGGGGACAGCGGGGTGTTGCGGTGCGTCTCCTTCAAGCATTTCTTATTCACGCTGCGAGTGGCGCCTCTTCAACACTCTTACAAACTGAAGGTCCAACAGGATACTTTGGTGATTTGACCGAAGCGGCACTGAGAGAGTATCAGGTACAAAATGCTATTCCACCATCAGGGGTATATGATGAACTCACGCGAAGTCACATGGGGAATCAGGGTCTTACCATGGAGTCATAAACACCGAAATATATGAATGAATCGTATCGTTGGTATGGAGAGCTTATAAAGCCAGAGTGGGCTCCACCGTCGTGGCTCTTTGGCCCAGTTTGGACAGTGCTGTATGCGGTCATTGCTGTGTCATTCGGTACCGTCTTCTACAAAGTGTATACAAAGGAGCTCCCACTCATCGTTGCACTTCCATTCGCACTCAATCTTTTCTGTAATTTCATTTTCACACCACTGCAGTTTGGGCTCCGGAGCAACCTTCTTGCTGCGATAGATATCCTCTTTGTTCTCGGTACACTCGTGTGGGCTATGTACAGTATTTATCCGCATGTGCGATGGATTGCCTATGCTCAGGTTCCCTATCTTCTCTGGGTTCTCTTTGCGACAGTGCTCCAGCTCACGGTAACGTATCTCAATTGGTAATATCTATGATAGAAAACGCAATTACCGTAGAGACAATCGTACGTGCTCCTATCAAGCAGTGAGTGTAGTTCTATGACCGACGAACAGTTTAAGTCACTTGTCGAGGAGGGAATCAGCGCGCTCCCACCATGGGTACATGACGAACTAACAAATGTAGTGTTTCTGGTTGCCGATGTGCCAAATGATCGTCAAAGAATCGAAAACGATCTTGGCGCTCATGATGTGCTCTTTGGTCTCTACGAGGGAGTGCCGCTCACAGAACGTGGGGACGAGTCACCATTACTACCGGATATCATAACCGTGTTTAAAGACTCTATTCTCAGTACCTACACCACCGAGGAGGAAATTCGTGCATGTGTGCATAACACTGTCTGGCATGAGGTAGCACACTATTTCGGACATGATGAAGCGTGGGTGAGGGAAGAGGAGATCCGGCGTGGTAAACTACTATAAATCTAATTCACTATATTTATGTCATTCATTCAGTACGTACACTTGTATATACTCACCGTCCCTGTCTTTTTTCTTATCGATATGATCTGGCTGGGATTTGTTGCTAAGAACTTTTACCAAGCAAAACTCGGATACCTGCTTGGTCCGGTAAACTGGCCGGCAGCACTCCTGTTTTATTTTGTATATATTGTCGGAATACTTGTCTTTGCTGTTGTGCCGGCGCTTGAAGGAGGGACATTGATGAAAGCACTTGTCATGGGGGTGCTCTTTGGCCTTTTTGCCTACGCTACGTATGACCTCACAAACTACGCAACGATTCGCGATTGGCCACTCTCAATTGTTATTGTTGATATTGCTTGGGGGATGGTTCTTACCGGAAGCGTAGCGACCGTGAGCTATCTCATCGGAAAACATGTTGTTTTGTAGCATATGATCTTCACTACACTCATTGTTGTTGCAATCGTTATCTTTGTATTTGTAACGATTCTTTTTGGTATTTCGCTGTTTATCAAACGAAATGATATTGCTGACGTTGCGTGGGGGATTGGTGTGCTGACTGTCGGACTTACTGCAGAGCGTCTCTACGGGGTGAATAGTCTCGCAAACATCGTTCTTCTTCTTGCAATGGTGTGGGGCTTTCGATTATTTATACGTATCTTATTACGTAACAGTAGAAAAGGGGAGGATGCACGGTACAAGGTCTGGCGTGAGACTTGGGGGAAGTGGTTTTACGTACGAAGTTATTTCCAGGTCTACCTTCTCCAGGGATTTCTCATGATTGTCGTAGGGTATCCACTCGTGCATGCGGTTGTTTTTGGTGGCACTGTTGGGCTTAGCACTCTTAGTTTTGTTGGACTTCTCATATGGGTGATTGGATTTTGCTTTGAGGTTATTGGTGACGCACAGCTCGATTCGTATTTGCGAAAACCGGTGAAGCCGACACCGGTGATGGATAGTGGGTTATGGAAATATACACGACACCCAAACTATTTTGGCGAAGTCACGATGTGGTGGGGTATCTGGCTCATGATTGCGCATCTCCCGATGAGCTACATAGCGCTCATAGGTCCGCTAACGATTACGTTTCTCATACTCAAGGTTTCAGGTATCCCCATGCTTGAAAAACGATTTGAAGGTAACCCTGATTTCGAAGCATACAAAGCAAAGACGAGTGCGTTTTTCCCTCTGCCACCGAAGAAGGTTACTCGATAAAGATTCTGTTTTGGACATTGTCCCGAGCAACGCGTATTTCTTCATCGGTATTCAGCAAAATAGGTCCAACGGTTCTCGTATGAGAAAAGGGCGCTTATTGCGCCCTTTCTGCATCCCGAAACAATTCCTCTCGATCCTTTCTGTGTCTACGTACGAGGTAGTAGAGAAGACAGAGCAAAGTGAGTAGTCCTAGTTCGATTGGGTAATCACTTTCAGTGATTAGAGTACCAAAGTAACCTATCCCAAGTATCCAAAAACAGCTCTTGAGGACAGACCAGGAGTCAGACAGCCAGAAGGTATTCCAGTATCTACGCATGACTTCTCCTTGAACTGATGATTCTGTCACTACCTTATCATGCGTTCCAAGAGTGGTCTATCGGCCACGGCCATAATATTTTTTCAGCTCCGTAACATGGTCTTCGTATGTCTCAGTGCAGTGAAATTTACTTTCCTTGTCGTGGAAGTAATACATGCAATCTGTTTCTCGCGGATTGAGAGCAGCAAGAACTGCATCAACTGAAGGATTTGCAATAGGTGTTGGGGGCAGTCCTGAGTTTTGGTAGGTGTTGTATGGAGATTCAATGTATTTATCTTTAGGAACGGGTACTGGCCACCATGTCTTTGGCGCATCAGTTCCTTTTGCGTACTGGAGTGTTGCATCAATCTGGAGATGCATATCAATAAAGAGTCTATTCCAGATAACACCAGCAATGTGGCGCATATCTTCAAAGTCGTATGCTTCGCGCTCGAGTAGCGAAGCGATAGTGAGGGCGTCATGGAGTGGAACTTGGGCATCAACTGTACGTGGATATCGTGAGAATATTTCTGCATTGAATCGATTCGCAACGAGTTGTGCAACCGTGTCGGGTGTTGCATCGTCTGCAACAAGGTATGTGCCGGGTGCGAATTTTCCTTCGAGGAGTACCGGATCACTTGATACGACGCTTACCAGAAACATGCGCTTGTCTTCCTCTGTCCAGTTAAGAATCTTTGCAAAATTCATTGCAATTTGTTCTTTACGTTCCCCAGGTTGAATCACAAGTACACGTCCGGTCCCAGCGGCAAGATTTTGATACCAATCAAAAAGTGCGAGTTTTGCGATAGCTTTTCGAAGGAAGCTCACCTCAATACCACTCCCGATAGTTTCTTCCGTTGTGCGAGTGAGTTCTGTATCAAGAAACTCTTCGATGTGGGGAAGTTCAGCAATTACTTTTTCATCAGGATCGACACCGACAGGAAATGGTTCGGGGAGCGTGCGAACTTCTTTGAGTGCGATATCACTTCCTGAATCGTAGAGGACGAGGCTATTTGTTACGTGTACCAGATACACAAGAATCCCCACGAGGGGAAGCATAAAACCAAGGACGGTAAAAAATATGAGCCAGTCGCGACCGGATGTGCTCTCTTTCTCCATGCATAGCATTATGCCATGAGAGTGGATAGACCTTAAGTAAGGTGTGGTACCTTATTTTGTATATGAAATATCTATTTATCGCAGGGGTGTTGTGTAGCCTTGTCTTTGGATCTGGGATTACACCGGTGCTGGCGTATGGCAGTGTCGATCATGTCACTGACACTGAGCCGGTTCCGCACGAAGCGAGTCTTGAGCAAATGGAGCAAATCATTGCGTTGCTCAAACAGGTGGTAGCACTTCTTATTATAAAACGTGACATGCCAGAAGGTTCACCTATTGTTGTTCCGATTGAAATTATTGACGAAGCGTAAAAATCAATGAAGGGGAAGGGAACATCATGCCGAACCCGCAGTGATAATACCGGTGTACGAGATTGTCTAACAAAAGAAAAGGCACTCCGGAGAGTGCCCTGGTGCATGAGGTATCTGGTGGTCACCACGTATTCGCATTGAGCCTGGCGAATCCAGGAAGTCCCGCTTGCTCTGGAACGGGAACGTTCGGGCTATTACTTGCACGGAAGAACTTCTGCGCTTGTCCATCCTTGTGGAGGTACATCAGATCGTACACTTCCTTTCCCAAGGGAAGAATGCGCAGTTCCCGCGGGTCAATCCAGCCGCTCTTCCCAATCGCCTCGAGAGCGTCCCTGAAGGTCTCATTGTCGAGACCGGTACGGTAGTTCTTGTGGTACCTCTGTTCGAGATAGACGAAGAGATCATCGAGACACATTGGTCGTGTCGCTTCTGCGATGCAGCGGAGAACTCGACCTCTCACGATCTTCATTCTCTTTAAATCCACCATCATGCGATTTCCTCTTGGTATGTCTGTGACCCCGTGCCACAGAGACGTGAGTTATAGCACAGAATTTTTTTACTGTGTACTCTCGATATGAAAACGCCGAGCACTGTGTGCCCGGCGTTGTACCTGCTCATGTCGTTGCGCAATGCTGTGCAACATCAACCTCGAGTGGGCAGGGTTCACCTGAGGGATTCAGTCTGTAGAAGGTCTTGTTCGAAAGCGTGATGCCGCGAACGAGTCCTTCGCCCAGAAGAAGAACGAGGTGGACACGGATGTCGCTCACCGGGCAACTGTAGCCCACAGTTGCCTTCATCTCGCGATGGATGGCATCCTCGGTCATTCCATTTGCGTAGTTGGCTGCACTGCGAGAAAGGGACGAAAGAACCTGTTCCTTGATGAGGTTGTTCTGAATGAGTTTGGACACCTTCGACTCCTTGGTTGTTCGTTTCCGGCAATTGCCGAGGCGGATTTATATCATGTGCGAAAAGGTCGCACAAGGAATAACTTGCCCTATTTGACAGGGTGGGGTATCCTGTACCCTGGTTTTAAGCTTCCGGAAGCAATTCCGGCCTTGTTCTTCAACAAACAACCCCCTTGAGGGAAAGGAAAGTGCATCATGGCAATGCCTACAAGTCAGATGGTTCCAAGTGTTCGTCCGAATTGGTACCTGGGTAAGGAGCAGACCTGGTCCTTCGGTGAATACTTTGGCTCCGCCAGCTCGATCGCCCCGAACGAAACGTACGTCACTCAAGACAAGCGATACATCGTTCATCGCGATGCCGCAGGTACGTTCAGTGTCAGTCGGAATGCATGCGCTCATGCAGGTGCCCAACTCCTCGAAAAGGCGGGAGTGCAGGACCCCAAGAGTATTCGCTGCCCGGTGCATCAGTGGCTCTATGAGCCGAATGGGAACCTTATCGCAGCACCGTTCTTTGAGAAATGCGAGAAGATGCGACTACATCGTCCCGATTTCGGTGTTTGGAACGGGTACGTCCTCGGCTACGACCAGAGCGAGCTCAATGAAATGTTCGCGTCATTCGGCAAATCTCTCGGGATAGAGAAGGAAGCTCTTGATCCAACAAAGTTCGTCTTCATGGATGAGGCGGAGTATGGATTACCGTACCCGCCAGAGCTCATGATGATCAACTACATGGACGGGTACCATGTGCCGCTCTGTCACCAGAAGACCTTCGATGTGGTTGCCGACGCGTCAACATACCGGTGGGAGCTTTCGGATCTCTGGCTGAACAATCGGGCAGGGTACAGCATCCAGGAAGTACGGTCACGTAAGAACGTTTCAGCACGCAAGGAGGCAGTTCTTCGGAACAATGCCGATCTCACCGACGAGGATATCGGTTGGGCGCGGCTTCATCTCTGGGTGAATGAAGTGTTTCCGAGTTACGGAGTACGGTGTCCGATCGACAAGGACATCTTTGCACTCTGGGCAGCGTTCTACGGTAAGGGGCATGTCATGCCCGAGCTGTATGAAGGCGGCCTCTTCCTTGCGGTAAGTTACCTCGTGAATGTCGATGCGAAGAATCCGTACACCGGAAACGCCAACTACGTGGAGTACTACGTGCACAAGAATGTGCCGGAGCGTCTCCGTGAGAAGGCGTATCGTTACTTCAGGGCGGCATACGAGCAGAGCGCTCGTGAAGATGACGAGATCTGCATGAGGCTTTGGGCGGCACACCAACAAGGCGAGCTCGACTTCGACCGCGTCTATCACCAAGATCTCGAGAAGGGTGATGTACACTGGCGCAAGTGGCTTCACTTTACCGCTCAATAGCATCCGAAGTACGGAACAGGCACGCAGACCCATGGGTCTGCGTGCCATTTCTTTTTTATACGAAAGTGCGGTAGGCTTTTTCTATGCAAAAAAGAACTCCACAGCGTTCCCATACAAAAGGTGTGCCGAAGAAATCAGGTATTAGAAAAGAAACGTTTCCTCGAAAAGAAAAATCTGCAAAGTCTGTTGTGCTGAATACAAAGACATCGTGGGGGAAAGAGGCTTCTTGGTATGCCGAACATTTGGAGCAAGGTGACACGTATCATGCCAAGGTCATACTCCCAAATCTCATGCGCATCGTCGCGCCCGCTTCACGTATGCATATTCTCGAGATCGGATGTGGAGAAGGGTTTTTTGCGCGCGCATTCGCAGATGCGGGCGCGTCAGTCATTGCCTCAGACGTTGGAAAGGAGCTTATCGCTGTTGCACAAGAGAAAGGAGGTGGTCCCGAGTACTTTGTCTCACCAGCAGAAGATCTTTCGTGGGTGCGGCTACGCTCGATGGATACAGTTGTTGCGGTGCTTACACTCCAGAATATGGAATACATCGAGCCGGTCATGAAGGAAGTTGCAAAGACGCTCCGTCCTGGTGGTCGATTCATATTCGTACTCAATCATCCAACATTCCGTATCCCGAAGGCGACAGAATGGGGCTATGACGAAGCACGAGGGGTACAGTACCGGCGTATTGATGGGTATTTGTCTGCTCGTAGCGAAAAGATGGATATGCATCCAGGAAAGCGAGGAGGGAAGTCGTTCACGTACTCGTATCATCGCTCGTTGCAAGATTATATGAAGGCGCTACGAAGTGCTGGTTTTGCTATTACTCGTCTCGAGGAATGGATTTCGCACAAGACAAGCGAACCAGGTCCGAAAGCGAAGGCAGAGAATACTGCGAGAAAAGAGTTCCCGCTCTTCATGCTCGTTGAAGCAACAGTGATACACTAGTCATATGGAACAACAACCACAGTTTGGTGATACACAAAAGGAGAAACAGCCGATGCTCGGTATCGAGGAGACGAACATGCTCCAGATGATGCTCATGGAGGCGTCGCATGTCGATCCGTCGGATTGGATCGAGCAAAATGCGGCGATATTTCGTGACGTCATCACTGAAGACCCGGGACGTTTTGCTAAGCTGTATCGGGAGGACCCGGTTGCCTGTACAGAAGCGATCAAAAATGAGATTGATAGACGAGTACTCCACTAGAGTTACTACTTGTTTTCGTTACCAAAGAGCGTATCCTTCGTACAAGAAGGGGATTAGCAATTACTTTATTTAATATATGAATTTCTCAAAACTATTTGATTACTCTGCACCACTCGTTGCAGCAGCAACGATCCTCGTGCTTGGTGCTTTTGGCGTTTCGTTCTATGGAGGAAAGGTGGTGACTGACATTAAGCTTGCTGAAGACACCATTGAAGTCACTGGCTCTGCAAAACGTGCGGTGACTGCAGATACAGGACGGTGGACCATTAATCTCGAGACCAAAACTCGGCTCACTGATCAGCAGACTGGCTTTGATCGACTTGGAGATGCTGTTACAAAAATAACAGACTACCTCGAAGCACAGGGTATGACCGAGATTGAGACACCAACTGGCAATTCATATGCTCAGTATGCATACCCTCAGTATAGTGAGCCAATTCATACTGGCTACACGGTATCTCGCGCCGTTATTGTGCGAAGTACTGATGTTGTGAAGCTTAGTGCGCTTGCAAACGATATTGAGCCACTCACGGGAACAGACTATACGGTTTCAACAGGTATGCTCGAGCTTACGGTGAGTTCACTTCCTGAAATGCGGGTAGCGCTTCTCTCAGAAGCTATTAAAGACGCTGAGGCACGTGCAGAAGCAATTGCAAAAGAGACTGAGAGATCGGTTGGTTTGCTCCGTAACGCAGAAGGTGGCGTTGTACAGGTCCTTCCTGAGGGTGGTGTTGAGGTAAGCGATTATGGTTCGTACGATACGATGAGTATGAACAAAGAAGTGATGGTGACCGTACGCGCAACTTTCTCACTCGAATAGTACTTTTTTGGGGAAAGCGTGAGTCACTTCACGCTTTTTTCGTGTATGGTACAATGCCCAAACCAAGGAGACATACTGTTCTGAAAACGTCTCCTCAAAATACCAAGATAAGTACAATACTATGCAAGAACTTCAAACACCGACACATGTACCATCAATCACGTTTAAGACGCGAGTTCGTGATGAAAGCGTCGAAGGTCCAAACCCGTATCGTTGGCAGGATGTAACGAGTGATGAGATTTTCAAAGGAAAGAAAATAGTACTCTTCTCACTCCCGGGTGCATTTACTCCAACCTGTTCTTCAACGCACCTGCCAGGATACGAAGCAGCGTATGACGAATTTAAGTCACTCGGCGTTGATGAGGTGTATTGTCTCTCGGTAAACGACGCATTCGTCATGTTCCAGTGGGGTAAGGCGCAAGAGGTAAAGAATGTGAAGCTTCTCCCTGACGGTTCAGGAGAGTTCACTCGTGGTATGGGTATGCTCGTAAAGAAAGACAACCTTGGCTTCGGCGAGCGTTCATGGCGATACTCAATGTTTGTTGAGGATGGTGAAATCAAGAAACTTTTTGTTGAACCAGGCTTTATGAATGATTGCCCAACAGATCCATTCGAAGTCTCAGATGCGACAACAATGCTCAAGTTCCTCAAGGGAGAATAAATACGTATTCCTCTCTATAAGAAAACCGCACGTGTACGTGCGGTTTTCTTATACCGGAGTCTCTTCAGTACTGTGTTGTACAAGAAGTGTTGAGAGGTCGTTCACTGAGTAGACTATCGTCCCATTAACAATAAAGTGGTAATGATTTTCTATTTCGAAACGCTGTATTCTGAGACCTGTTTCATCAAGAATGGTGTATTGTCGAAAGGGAATGTTGCCAGCAACAAGACCCGATGCGTCACCACGTGCATCAATACTAAAGGAGAGTATTTCAGGATGGGGGAGTAAAAACCAATCGGCAGGATCCTCAAAATACGAAGACACGTGCGTAGTAGGCGCTATAAGAAAAATGAGGCACAATGCCGATAATACTAAGCGATACATGGGTAGAATGCCGTATCGCTCTTACGTTGCTCCCTCTGCTACTCTTCGTTGTACCCCTATTATCTCCTGTTTTAGGGAAAAAGCACTCGACAGTATCTGTTTCGTGTGATACGCTTTTTGTACAAAACAGGGGCTGAGGTAGTCGATCAGCAGAAAGTAGTTTTGATTTATTTTGTAAAAGAAGTTCGATGACGGGAAAAATCATTCGCCTCACTGATCGAGGATTCGGTTTCATCACTCCTGACGAGGGAGGCAAGGATCTTTTCTTCCATGCGCGTTCACTTCAGGAAGGTGTCACCTTCGATTCTCTTAAGGAGGGTCAGGCGGTAACCTACGAAGTGCAGGATGGAGACAAGGGTCCTTCAGCAGTCAACGTTGCGCTTGCGTAACCAATGACACACAAAAACACCCGCACCATATGGTGCGGGTGTTTTTGTGTACAAGTATGACACTCTTGAAAGTCCGTATGATTTAATAGTGAAAAGTACATTTGTTTTTTGTATGCAGCATAGAGAAAGTCTTCTGGCGTCCATAATGAACTACATGGTTTCGGGGTATGTATACTTCGTTGCGTTCACGTTGGTGCTCTACATGGTTTCAACACTCGTCACCGGCATGCTCGGTGTCGCAACGAGCCTTCTCGATCTCTCACTTTCAGCAAAAAGCATACTCACTTCACCTGAGCGAAGTTCCCTCGAACTCGAACTTCTCCATACCATCGCATTTACCATTGTATTGGTTAAGGCCTACAAAATATTGATTGCATATGCAGAAACACGCCACATCAATCTCAAGTTCCTTGTTGAGATATCAATAATTGCTCCAACTATCGAACTCATCTTTAATCCAAAGAGCTATCCACTTGAGGTAATGATAGTAATGTCAGCATTTGCCTTCTGTAACCTTGTTGCATACCTGTTCTTCTACGCAACACTAAAGACCGTAAGTCAGGATTACATAAAAGATCTCTGTGCACCTGATGTATCTGCGCCAGCACCAAAGCAAAAGAAGTCTAAAATAGCAAAAAACAGTACAGAAGAAGTAAAAGCGTAAACACGCAACCAAAGGTCACGAAGACAGTTTTTGGTTTTAGAGTGGAAGGCCGAGAGATGCTCCGAGTACCTTCACGTCTTTTTGTGTGAGTTCACGATACGCACCTTCTTTGAGTGGGCGAAGGAGCATGTGCATGATGCGAATTCGTTTGAGACGAACTACTTGGTATCCAAGGGCAGCACACATACGACGTATCTGGTGTTTTTTTCCTTCCGTAAGGGCAAGGGTAAATGCGTACTCATTGCGTGAGTCTCGCTCTGCATGTGCTGGTTTTGTGAGATAACCCTCGATATTTACCCCCCGAGTGAGTTTTCCGAGGAAAGCATCCGTGACTGGTTTGTCGACAGTGACAGCGTACTCCTTTTCATGGTCATACTGTGGTTCGAGGAGGCGCTTGGTTATTCTGCCGTCATTGGTAAGGAGTATGAGACCTTCAGAGTCTTTGTCGAGGCGACCGACAGGGAACACGTCTGACACACCATGGTCATGCGCAATTTGTGTTGCAATATCAGTTTCATCAGGGCCAGGAGAATGTGTGATAACTCCACGTGGTTTATAGTAGAGAATATATCGGTAGGAACGCTTTGTACTTTCTTTGAGTACAACAGTGTCACCTTTCTCTACCTGCTGACCAATAACTGCCCGTTTGCCGTTTACTGTAACCTTTCCCTGAGTAATGAGAGCATCTGCACCGCGACGTGTCGCCAGACCTTTCTCAGCAAGGTATTTATTGATGCGAATGGGGAATTCCATATATTAATTTTTTGATGATGCCGATGAGGTGAATCCTGGAGCAAGAGGAATGAAATTCGTGGTGTAGTGGATCAGCTCTTTGGGGTTAAGCTTCAAATCCTCAAAACCCATGAGTGATACCGGAAGTTGCGTTACCTGCGCACGGAAGAGATCGCCTGCCTCGTCTTTTGTTCGAGTGTAGAGTGCTACAAATCTAAAATTCCCTTTTTCCCCTTTTGGTACAACATACATACCATTTTCTTGATCAGCGTCAGAGAGGACATATGCCAGGGAGGTGCCGCTTGCGCGTGTATTATCGCTCGTAAGTATTTCAAACTGAAGTGTTGTGGTACTTTTGGTGTTAAACGTTTTTACCGCTTCCATAGGGAGTGCCATATCGTATTTTGCATGTCCAAAGGTGAAATCAATGACAAAAAGTGCGACCTCACCAGTAGGTGAGTATGCATGCTGAGCAGTTGTGAAGTACCCATGTGCAACGGGAGTGTATGCGCCGAGTGCACAAAAAAGCAAAATAAGTGTTCGAATCAACATATACGGTAACTATAGCAGGGAAGTGTGCATACGAAAACCGCCCCTGGTGGGGCGGTTTTCGTATGGTGTCGCTTTTTAGAGAGCGTCCTCTGCGTCTTCAGCAAGATCCTTTGCATCGTTGGCAAGGTCTTCTGCATCTTCATAGTCACCATCATCGAATGCGTCTTGAGCCTCTTCGAGCGTATCGCGCGCTTCATCGAGGAAGTCTTCTGCTTCATCAGTGTCTCCTTCAGCGTCGTCAATTGCCTCTTCAGCGTCGTCGATTGCGTCCTCTGCATCTTCGATTGCTTCTTCTGCGTCTGCTTCTGCCTGGGCATCGTCTGCGTTATCAATAGCATCTTCAAGTTCGTCCTTGAGATCGTCTACGAAATCTTCATTGAGATCATCGAGATCGTCTCCGATTTCGTCAGCAACTTCATCAAGTACGTCATCTTCGTCAGTTGAATCAATTTCTACTTCATAGTCATCGCCGTCGTACTCGAATTCGATTGTGACGGTGTCATCGTCGACTTCAACAGAGTCAATATCGTAGTCGACATCATCACTGTCGCCCTCGTCGTCAAGCGCTTGCTTGATTGCCTCTACGAGATCATCGTCAAGGTCTTCAACGTCCTCATCAAGTTCGTCAGCAACAGCTTCAAGTACGTCATCTTCGTCATCAGACTGGACAACGACATCGTAGGTGTCACCTTCGAATTCGAACTCGAGTGTGGTTGTACCATCATCGATGTCGATTTCTACCTCAAAATCATCAAGGTCATCATTTCGGTCATCAATTGCTTCCTCGAGGGCATCTGTGATGTCTTTAACAAGGTTGTCATCGAGATCGTCAACGTCCTCATCAAGCTCTTCTGCGACCGCATCAAGTACGTCATCTTCATCGGTGCCGTTTACTGATGTGCGATAAACTTTCTTTTTGTAGATGAACTCAATTTCGGTATCGCCATCCTCAATTTCGATCTCGACGTCGAAATGAGTGTCCTCTTCCTCTTGTTCATCTCCAGATCCGCTACCATTGCTGCCAGAAGTACCTTTATACTTCTTGCACAGTATTCCCATGCCGTAACCCTTCTTTTCGCAACCGACTGAGTATCTGAGTTCTACCTTCTTTGCAATTCCAGGTGCACGGAGGAGTCCTGGCGGGATAGTCCCATTGGATGACTCTTTAAGGTACTCCTCGAGTAGTTCGTGGGTTTCACCGTCAACGATGCCTGTTGGAGTGAGTTCGTGACGCATTTGGAAACGCATCACCGCTTGCTTTGTGAGTGGTCCGAAGTAGCCAGTCACACGTCCATCTGGGTAAATAGTCGGGTCGGTACCAAGAAGTTTTTGCAGTTTCTCAATATCCGCATCCGTCATACCCTCGCGGAGGTCACTCTTAATAAGGTCCTGCACGTTGCCGCGCATGGCGTTGAGCTGCTTCTGAAGCTCTTCAATTTGCGCCATGAGACGCTGAATCATCTCTAGTGTCTCAGCACTTGTCGCTGCGTGTGCATTCCCATTTGGAACAAACACAACGAGCGCGAATGCGAGCGCGACCGCGCCCCTTCGTAGTAATTGCATAGTGTTACTAAATTTCGTTTACGTATATTACGAATAACGATTATTAAATACCCAAAGCGTCGCCTCCATGAGGTTCGCCTATGTCTATAGTATATACGATGAACAGGAGGTAGATATCTGCAGGTGAAGCAGAAAGGTGTTAACTAGTGACCGCAGGATGTGTTGCTGCTGTCCGTAGGTGTGCACAGAGAATATGAAGAAGTGGCGGTATATATAGTCTATACTAGAGTATGAGGGAATACTTCACTATATATATAAATTGTGGTATAATATTACTTACACACGGTCATGCTAAAGCAGCTTAAGAATCTATTCATACCACACAAGGGAAATAACTACCGCCCTGATTTTCTCGAGCGGATTTCGGTGGGTATCATGTTAGTACTCATCCTTCTCTCGTTTAGCATGGCTAATCTTCAAGCACTTCTTTGGATTAGTTCAGATTGGCTTGTTTCAAGTATCCTTCCAGCGGTTATTGTCGATCTCACCAATGAAGAGCGTGATACAGAATCGCTCGTGCCACTATCGCGGAGTGCTGTCCTTGATAGAGCAGCAACACTTAAGGCGGAAGATATGGCACAAAATGAATATTTCGCGCACTACAGCCCAACAGGAGTATCACCGTGGTACTGGTTTGACCAGGTGGAGTACAACTATCTTCATGCTGGTGAGAATCTCGCTGTGCACTTCACCGAATCAAACGAAGTTGTTGAGGCATGGATGGATTCCCCGACACACCGAGCAAATATCATGAATGGCCAATACGCAGAGATTGGTGTTGGTACAGCTCGTGGCGAATATAAGGGTCGCCCAACCATTTATGTTGTGCAGCTTTTTGGTACACCGAGAAGCATTGTTGCCGGAGCAACTATCGATGCTGGTTCAAATGAGATAACGGTTGAAAAAGTAGCGATTACCGCAGAACCAGCTGATGTTGCACCAGCAACAGTCGATAGGGAAGAAACAACAACAAATTCTGAACCTGAATCTGAACCTGAATCTGACCTGCTCGCGTCAGCTGAGCCTGATCTCAAGGAAGAAAATCTGCCAATTCTTGAAGAAGCTACAGTAACAGAGCCAGTTGCCGTATACGAAAGCCTTGCGACGACCTCACGCGATGGCGAACCAGCTGTTCCGGCGTCACTTGAAAAAGAATCATATGCTGTTCCTCTTCCACTGCAAAGTACGACTGCTGCTAGTCTCTGGCTAGAAATCCTTTATGCGTTTCTTGCACTCGTTGTTGTGGGTGCACTCACGATTTCACTTGCTCTTGAGTGGCGACGTCATAATCTCATTCAAACAGCGTATGCTGGTGGACTACTCGTAGTTATGGCACTTCTTCTCTACATTCACACAGCGCTCACCGGGCAAGTCCTTATTGTGTAGAGGCAACGAATCAAAAGATGGAGACCAGGTCTCCAATGTGACCTGGTGAAGGTGTGTTGTATACTGCACATATCATGGACACGTATGGAACGTTACTCGGAGGTGTACCTGCGGATGAGGGTACAAAAATTCCACTGATGAGTTCTCGACCGCAGGCAGGTTTTCCTGCGCCTGGCGATGATCAAATCGAAAAAGTACTCGATATTAATGATTTTGTAGTAAAACACCCGGCTGCAACCTTCTTTGTGCGTGTTGAAGGTGATTCTATGGAAGGTGCGGGTATTTTTAGTGGTGATGTGCTCGTTGTTGATCGCTCAATCACTCCACG
>JACCDG010456762.1_pt1 | contig 19198 bp, 23 predicted proteins | sample 7442471 | NCBI WGS metagenome assembly JACCDG01 (sample SAMN15323444, study PRJNA562643) | freshwater metagenome | isolation source: river surface water | place: USA:Blue River Watershed | collected 2017-08-17 | reverse complement strand
AGACGTCTTGTTCTTTCTTACAAGTCTCCGATCACTGCCGACATGATGATGCATATTCGGGGGCCAGGTCAGATTTCTTTGTCGGAAATTGTATCTCGATTAAAAACATTGCGTATTACCAAAGTTCAGGCAGCGCAAATTTTTCAAGAGTTCGACCATCATTATGTAAACTCAATAGAAAAGAAACCAATAGATCAATATATCTTAGAACGTTTTTCTCATTATTTAGCCAAAGAGCTTCAATACGATGATGCAAAAATACCGTTTATCATGGATGCCATCAAAGTCATCTTTTATTATTCTCAAGGCGAATTACGCTCAGCGCGCGATAGTCAACGTTACAGAGAAGCGGTCATTGCTTCACTTGATGAGGCCATGGCTATTAGAATGTCACCGATGCGTGCGATTGAAAAAGGTGAGGAGATTCCATTTGTTTTTACGCCAGGATTACGCCGGGATTTCGAGTTAGATTTACATTATAATCAATCTCAGATGAACGTATCAATCGCGTTTTCCATAACGCTGACTAGTGAAGGAAAATATGAGATGTTACGTAATGGATTAACGTATGTCTTCCACGGACAGCCAATGCCTATGATGACGGGCTTAAATGGTCAAGTCAGAGATGGTCAATTTGTTATTTCCAGAGGGCATGATATTGATGGTATTTATGTGCTGCAGGAAAAGCACGCATTTAATCTTTTTCCTCAACCAGGAAAAATATTCAGCATTAAGAATGCTCAACTTCCGGGTGATGGCGATTTGCGTGTATGGAAAGATGTATCCGATAATCTTATATTTCAAATAAATAAGACGAGGACTCGAATTAACATAAAAAAGAATCCTTTTAATTCCTACTTTAATCCAAATACGGGTTTAAATATTGTTATTCAACGAACTTCTGAGGGGTTTAATATTATTAATCGTAGTAATAAGCAGGATTTAGAAATAGAAGAACAGTTCCATCCTAGCTTGCCCCTATCTGCCAGCAAATTGCTACGATTTGTTTCTGCTCAGAAAGGGAATCGTCATGCCTTTGAGAAGTATTTGCGGTTATTAGGTAAACTTGCAAACCATTCAGGTCTTGTTTCAAGCAGGGCATTAACTGAAGAGGATATTGATGCTATTCAGGCAAAGATTATCGATAGCACAACTGTAGACATCAGTTTATTAAGATGGTATGCGCTGCAAGCTAATGTTGAGGAGGACTATTTAGCTTACATTGAAAATTTGGAAAATGTAGCCCAACGAGAATTAATAGTCAGTCAGGCTATGTTGTCGAGGTCTCAAGCTACAGAGGTAGCTAAAGAAAATTCAAACGACAGCACAAATCCAGCCATGTTCACTCCAACACGAGGGGGTATTGATTTTAATCCTACTAACTTCAATCTTCTCATCAAGCGCGATGGTAATGGGGTGCCATTGCCATTAAGTCAACAAGACATGGCCCAATTGATGCAAGTTGAAGGCTTCATTCCTGTTATTCTCGCCATTACACCCGCATTAAATGTTCCTATTCTGACTGAACTGCAGCACCAATTGCAACCAGCCCTGCGTTAATCGCGCCACCTGTAACACCAAAATTGACAATATGTAATGATGATGCTAGAGTTAGCAACAGTTTTTTTGATAAGACATGATTAAAGACCCGTTAACATAAGGAATTGACATGGATTTGCATAATCGCTGGGGAGATAAGATTAATGATGATAAGGACAAGGGCGGGATTTTAGGGCCAGATGGTCAACCGTTAGAAAGCATTGATCCTCAAACACCGTCAAAAGAAGAGGCGGCAGATGAGCCACAATTAGATTTCTTTAACTACATCGCATCACTTGGGTTTCAAGCCATGATTTTCTTAGGCGAAGTGCCAAACCCAATGACCAATACCCAAGAAAAAAATCTCAAACAAGCCAAGTTTTTAATCGATACCTTGGTTGTTTTACGTGATAAGACATCAGGCAATTTAAATAAAGAAGAAGCTGAGCTCTTAAATGGGTCGATTTATGAATTACAATTGCGTTATGTTGAAGCGATGAAGAAAGATCAATGATCGACGATAAATTGCTTCAAATTTTAGCATGCCCCGCATGCGGCCAAGATGTGATGCTCAAAGATAGTCGCATTGTATGCAAAGGCTGTGGGCGCAAATATCCAATTAAAGACGGTGTGCCGGTATTATTGGTAGACCAAGCTGAAAAATAGTACCCATTTTATGCCCGACAATTCTACCATACGCATTAAGAAATTAATTGCGGAGTTTCCGCGTTTTCGAGGCATTGATGCCTTATTATTGACCAATGACACTAATATCCGTTATTTAACGGATTTTCCTGCCAGTGAATCATGGTTACTTGTCACCAAAACACGTTCCTACTACATTACCGATTCCCGTTATACGCTTGAAGCCCGCATGGGATTAAAGGGGGTTACGGTTAAGCAATATAGCCAAACACCATGCACCACCTTGTTTGATTTGTGCAAAACATTAAAAGTGAAGAAATTAGGTTTTGATGAGCGGCATAGCTCGGTCATGTTTATTAAAAAGCTCAAAGGCTTTTGCCCGAAACGCATGAAGTTGATTCCAGCCACTGGTTTAGTGGAGGAATTCCGTGAAATTAAGTCTGTGGATGAGATTGACTTGACCAGACAATGCTTGAAATTGCATCAAAAAGCCCTGCAATTAATGAAAAAAGTGGTGAAAGTGGGGGTTTCTGAGCGTAAAATTGCCTTAGATTTGGAGCGTTTTATCAAGTCCCATGGAGCAGAATTTTCTTTCCCACCCATTATCGCCTCAGGGCCAAATTCGTGTTTTCCACATGCCAGGGTTACCGATCGAGTACTTAAAAACAATGAACCAGTTTTATTGGATTTTGGTGTACAAATAAAAGGTTATAAGTCTGACTTGACACGCAATTTCTTTTTGGGTAAAATGCCCACTCGCTATGTCCAAGTACTAGATGCTCTTAGGCTTGCGCAACAGGAAGCCATTAAGATGATTAAACCGGGCGTTCCCGTGGCTGATTTAGATACACAAGCCCGTAAAGTCTTGCGAAAGTTTAAGTTAGCTCAATACTTTGGGCATTCATTGGGGCATGGGGTGGGTTTAGATATTCATGAAAACCCCCGGCTATCAGTTAAATCCCCGGCATTGCTGCAACCTGGCATGATCGTGACGATTGAGCCAGGTGTTTATTTACCGCATCAGTTTGGGATTAGGGTTGAAGATATGGTTTTAGTAACAGAACAAGGATGTGAGGTGATAAGTGGGTATATCGATTAATGAAGTAGAAAATGGCATGGGTTTAGTGGTCGAAGGCAATTTGTATTTTGTCACGGAATTTAACCATGTCAAACCTGGTAAAGGTTCAGCATTTGTCCGTATTCGTTTAAAAAATATCCGTACGGATGCTGTCTTAGAACGTACATTCCGTACCGCAGATGTGTTGGAAGATGCTAATTTAGAACGTCGTCGCATGCAATTTACGTATGTGGCAGGGGATGAATATCATTTCATGGACCAAAACACATTTGAAGATACTATCATTCCGGGCAAATTACTCGGGGATGGGATTAAGTATTTGCAAGATAATATGGAAGTTGAAACTGTATTATTCAAGGGCGAAGTTGTTCGTGCAGAAGTCCCCACATTTATTATTACGGAAGTGATTGAAGCTGATCCAGGATTAAAGGGAGATTCTTCCCGCGCAGGGTATAAACCTGCTAAGATTGATACCGGTGCTTCGGTCCAAGTTCCATTATTTATTCAACCGGGCGAAGTCATTAAAGTAGATACCCGCACGGGTATTTATGTTGAAAGGGTGAAACGATGAACTTAAAAGAGATCAAAGAAATTATCGCTCTCATGAATGACAACAATCTCAATGAAATTGAGATTGAACGCGAAGGTCAAAAACTCAAATTAAAAAAAGCTGCTGATGGTGCGATTATGGCCCCTTCTGGTCATTACGCATTAGAATCAATCCCAGCCCCTAAAGTTGTCGCAGCACCCAGCGCTCCAGTTGCACACGCAGCACCAGTCAATCCCTCTAATGCCATCAAATCTCCGATGGTCGGCACATTTTATCGATCTCCATCTCCCGAAGCTGCTTCATTTGTTGAAGTCGGCCATGTGGTTGAAATCGGTCAAGTGGTGTGCATTGTCGAAGCCATGAAATTGATGAATGAAATCAAGTCGGAAATCCGCGGTAAAATTGTGTCAGTGGCTGTTGAAAATTCAGAGCCCGTGGAATTTGGTCAAACTCTTTTTGTTGTTGAACCGGCGTAATTATCTATGTTCTCAAAAATCCTGATTGCTAATCGTGGTGAAATTGCATTGCGTATTATCCGTGCGTGCAAAGAAATGGGCATTCGCACCGTCGCTGTCTATTCGGAAGCAGACCGCAATTCCTTGCATGTGCGTTTTGCCGATGAAGCGGTATGTATTGGTAAAGCTTCTTCCAAAGAAAGTTATTTAAATATTCCGGCGATTATTTCGGCAGCTGAAATTACCGACGTTGGGGCAATTCACCCTGGGTATGGTTTCTTATCAGAAAATGCGCATTTTGCGGATATTTGTGAATCCTGTCACATTAAGTTCATTGGTCCTAAGGCTGATTCTATTCGTAAAATGGGTGATAAAATTGTTGCCAAGGAAACCGTGAAAAAAACAGGTGTGCCTTTAACGCCTGGTGGTGATGGGATTATTAAATCCCAAGAAGAGGCTTTAAAGATTGCACAGAAAATTAAGTACCCTGTTATTATCAAAGCTGCAGCAGGTGGTGGTGGTAAAGGGATGCGTGTTTGTCATAATGATGTGACTTTGATTAATTCATTTAAACTCGCTCAAACCGAAGCAGAAGCAAATTTTGGTCGGGGTGATGTTTATATTGAAAAATATATTGAAGGGCCTCGCCATGTTGAGTTTCAAATCCTCGCCGATGAACATGGCAATTGCATTCATTTAGGTGAGCGTGATTGTTCTGTCCAGCGTCGTCATCAAAAATTATTAGAAGAAGCGCCATCACCCGCCTTAGACCCAACATTACGGAAGAAAATGGGTGATGCCGCGATTAAAGCGGCAAAGGCTGTTAATTATCAAGGGGTAGGAACCATTGAATTTCTCTTAGATAAGAATAATAATTTCTATTTCATGGAAATGAATACCCGTATTCAAGTTGAGCATCCAGTTACTGAGATGGTCACGGGTATTGATTTAATCAAAGAACAAATCAAAGTCGCCATGGGCGAAAAGTTAAAGATTAAGCAGGAAGATGTGAAAATTAAGGGCGCCGCGATTGAATGCCGTATTAATGCCGAAGATCCTTACAATAATTTTATTCCAAGCCCAGGGAAGATTGAAGAATTAAACTTACCTGGTGGGCCGGGTGTGCGTCTTGATACACATATTTATCCAGGTTACACCATACCGCCATTTTATGATTCCATGGTCGCTAAACTGATTGTCCATGTCCCAACACGCATGGAAGCGATTAAATTAATGCGCCGTGCTTTGGAAGAATTTTATGTTGCACCGATTAAGACCACCATTCCATTGCACATGGAAATTTTGCATCATCCAACCTTTATAGAAGGCAAAGTCACCACGCATTTCCTAGAACAAATGATGAAGAACGATTAAAACGTTGGGGGTCATTATGCGTCATGTTAATAAAGTCGATTTAGGTGAAGTTCAGATCCACAAGAAAGTCATCGGCGATATTGCAGCAGCAGCTCTCAAAGATATTCCTGGTGTGCACTTAGCGCGCTTTGGGATTTTAGGTTCTTTGTGCGATATTTTCGGTTATTCAAATTACCCTGGGGTCATGGTCCATTTAGATAAAGATGGATTTATTGCCTTGAATATTCGCATTGTCCTCGACTATGGGATCAATGTTCAAAATGTGGCCCGCCAAATCCAAGATAATGTCCATAAAGCAGTGCTTGATGCGGTTGATATTGAACTGCAAGATATAAATGTCAATGTCCATGCAGTTCAACGAGGGGGTGCTTCATGTGGTTGATGACACGGATGGCAATTATTTTTTACATCACAATTCTGTGGGCGACGTCATTGGCGGTTATTTTATTTGTATTTCACGTCATTGATTTAGATACGATCAATCATTTGACCTATATTATTTATAATGACCAAAAAGTGGGGTGGATTGTGGCTGCTATTGCCGCCGCGATTATCTTAACGTCGATTTTATTGGAAAATATTATCTATGGGCGTCGACGCCGGGAGCGTACCATTGCGTTTGATAATCCGTCTGGTACTGTCATTGTTTCTTTATCGGCATTAGAAGATTTAATCAAATGCTTAACCAATGAAATGCCTCAAATTAAAGAAATTCGTCCCTTTATGCGTGTGACAGCGAAGAAGGGTTTGCAAATTGAAGCCAAACTTATTTTAAGGGCCCAGGTCAATATTCCCGATTTAACCGCGCATTTGCAAGAACTTATCCGTCGTCGTATCGAAGAAGTCATTGGGATGGAAGGCAAGGTCAGTGTGCGCGTGCATGTGACAAAAATTCATTTAGAAGAAGTGAAAAGTGTGAAACGTGGTGTTGATATTGATAGTGGCCATGTGCCATTTCATGGGTATCGCGCTTAAGGTAGTTAAAGTTGTTGCTAAGGTGAGGTTGTCGTGAAAAAAATTGGGATACTAACTGGTGGGGCTGATTGCCCTGGATTGAACTCTGTGATCCGTGCCGTTGTGCGCAAAGGGATGCAGGAAGGTTATGTTGTTACCGGCATTAAAAATGGCTGGTTAGGTCTCATTGAAAATGACATGAAGGTCTTGGATGTGAAATCAACCACGGGAATTTTAGACCGTGGGGGTACCATTTTAGGGACAAGCCGTATTAATCCTTTAACGGATGAAGCCCAAGTTAAAAAAATTAAAGAAAATTATCAACGCAGCGGCATTGATGCCTTAATTGTCGTCGGTGGTGAAGAAACCTTGAAAATTGCCTGGGCTTTGCATCGTCAGGGAATAGTGCAAGTGGTTGGTGTGCCTAAGTCTATTGATAATGCTTTATCCGGAACAGATTATGCATTTGGTTTTGATACCGCGGTGAATGTGGCTACCGAATGCATTGATCGATTGCATACAACGGCTGAATCGCATCACCGCATCATGGTCGTTGAGGTCATGGGATTGTTTACAGGTTGGTTGGCTGTCCAAGCAGGTGTGGCAGGTGGTGCGGATATTATTTTAATCCCTGAAATACCGATTAATTTGCAAGAAGTGTTTGAATCCTTAAAAGAACGTCATAAGCGTGGCAAACCATTTAGTATTATTGTGATTTCTGAAGGAACAAAAATTGATGGGTATGCACCAGGAGCCCATGGTACTGGGATGCTCAATATTGAAAAGCGGCGTTTTGGAAGTGTGGGTGAATTTTTAGCCAAGGCCATTGAAGATCATACCGGTTATGAAACACGGGTATCGGTATTAGGTTATATTTTACGTGGTGGAACACCGACGAGCTTTGATCGTGTTCTTGGTACACGCATGGGTGTTAAGGCTGTTGAGCTTGTGATGGACCATAAATTTGGTAAGATGGTGTCCTTGCGTGATAATAAAATCCGTTTTGTTGATATTGAAGAAGCGGTGCGTGAGCGCAAAGCAGTAACCCAGGACATGATTGATTTGGCGAATGTCTTTTCCGCGCGCCATTAAGAATAATTGAAAGCAAGGAGATTGTGATGCAACAACGCGTTAAAGAAATATTTGCTGAGTCGATTATTGTTAAGGAACAAACATTAAAAGATAATTTGCCTAAAATTGTTCAAGCTGCTGAAATTATCATAGCCGCATTTAAGACCCGTAACCGTGTTTTCTTTTGCGGTAATGGGGGATCTGCTGCGGATTCACAACATATTGCGGCTGAGTTCGTCGGTCGTTTTCAAAAAGAACGCAGTGCGTGGCCTGCAATTGCCCTGACCACCGATACGTCTGCGTTAACCGCATTAGGTAATGATTATAGTTTTGATATTGTTTTCTCTCGCCAATTACAAGCCTTAAGCCAACCAAATGATGTATTAATTGGTATATCGACGAGTGGTAATTCCAAAGATGTGATTGAAGCCATTAAATATGCCAAATCAGCAGGGATTAAAACAATCGGTGTCACTGGACAAACGGGTGGGGCCATGGCTGATTTATCCGATCTTACCTTAAAAGCAGCATCTACGAAAACCGCGCGTATTCAAGAATCACATTTGGTGATGTTTCATTCTATTTGCGAATTAGTGGAAAATGCTTTAACGGCTTAAAACCCATGATTAACGATAAAATCCTCAGTCTTAACAGTCTTCTTAAGAAGCTGCCGGCTTTGCGTAAGTCACGCAAGGTTATTGCTTTTACCAATGGATGCTTTGACCTGATGCATAAAGGGCATGTGTCTTATTTAGAAAAAGCGAAATACGGCAAAAAGGGTGAGCAGAGGATTTTAATTGTTGGTTTAAATAGCGATAAAAGTGTCACCACAATTAAAGATCCAGGTCGCCCGATTTGCGATCAACAATCCCGCGCCGCTGTCATGGCAGCTCTCGCCTGTGTTGATTTCATTGTTCTTTTTAATGAAGATACTCCTTACAGGTTGATTAAAGCGATCAAACCTGATGTCCTCATCAAAGGTGCCGATTACAAAGGCAAAGAAGTTGTTGGCTCCGACATTGCCGGCAAAGTTGAATTAATTAAATTCATCGACGGCTATTCCACTACCAATATCATCAATAAAATAGTCAAATACTATGGCAAATAAACTAGGGACAGAGCCCGGTTTTTCTAAAAAAACAAAAAAACCGGGCTCTGTCCCTAGTTTATTTCGTATGATTGATGCGAACTTCAATCGGGCTAAAGAGGGGTTGAGGGTGTGTGAAGATGTGTGCCGGTATATTTGGGATGAAAAGGTTTTAACCCGCGATTATAAAAATTTACGCCATCAGCTTACCGAATCAGTTATTAAATTAAACCCAAAACAATTATTAGCATCACGCGATATTCACGCGGACGTAGGTAAAAGTACGACAGCGACAGAGCTTAAGCGTGCGGATATTCAGTCTTTATTCTGGGCTAATAATCAAAGAGCCAAAGAATCTCTACGTGTTTTAGAGGAAGCCGCTAAGTTAATTGATCCTTCGGTCAGTCTTTTCATTAAAAAGTTACGTTATAATTTATATGCCATCGAAACTAAAGCGCTTAAACACCGCTAAGACATATGTGATTCTTGATACGCAAGTTTTACCTTATGCTCAATTATTAGCTGTGTTACGGATTATTGTCAAAGCAGGTGTTGATATTGTTCAATTGCGTGATAAACACGGCTTGGCCAAAGACATGGTATCGTTTTGCAAGCAAGCAAAACGCATCACACAACAGCGCACATTATTGATCATGAATGACAGGGTAGATGTGGCATTGGCTGCAGGAGTGGATGGGGTGCATATTGGCCAAGAAGATTTGGCTATTGAAGACGTTAAACGTTTAGTTTCTAAAGATATGCTCATTGGTTTATCATGCCAAAACTTGCTTCAAGCCCGTCGAGCCCAAGCCTTAGGAGCGCATTACATTGGTTTTGGTTCAGTCTTCAAAACAAAAACGAAGCCGGAACGAAAGCCTATGGATTTAAAGCTGTTGCAAAAAGTTCATAAAGAGATTAAAATTCCTATCTTCGCTATTGGAGGCATTAATCGCAACAATGTTAAGAACATATTAAGTTCTGGTGTTCAACGTATTGCTGTATGCCGGGAAGTATTGTTGGCCAAAAGTCCAGATCAGGTTGTGTCAGATTTTAGGCGTATTTTGTCATAGGGGTTTTATTTGCGGGGGTCATACAGTGGTAGTATATTTGCTTCCCAAGCAAATTGCGAGGGTTCGATTCCCTTCCCCCGCTTTATGTGAGTTAATAGGGTCCTTTTGGAACCAGAAAATATATAAACGAGTGTATGTCGTCTAACTATAACCTGAACCATCACATTAAATCCGTAGCACTAGCCATTAGTGTTATCGTCATGCCTTTATTATTATCTAGTTGTGCCACAACTGAATATCCTTCTTATCCCACAACAACGGACACGGCACCTAAACCACCTGTTAAAAAAGATGGGGTTTATCATAAAGTTCAAAAAGGGGAGACCTTGTGGCGCATTGCAAAAGCCTATGGTGTGGATATCGACGGAGTTATTAGTTCTAATCAAATTCCAAATGCCGGTGCTATTGAAGTGAATCAATTGATTCTCATCCCTGGTGCCAAACAAGTCATTGATATTCCACCCGTACCAACACCTGCAGCGACGTCACCCACAACGTCAACACCATCCACCATATCGAAAATTGAAGATTTAAACAAAGACGAATTTATTTGGCCCATTAAAGGCCGACTTGCGAGTTATTTCAGTGACCGTAAAGGGGATGCTGTTAATAAAGGTATTGATATAGAAGTAAGCAGCTCTGATAATATTAGAGCTGCCCGTGAGGGAAAAGTTATTTTAAGTGATTATGTAGGTTCATGGGGTTATACCGTGATGGTTGATCATCAAGATGGCTTTATTTCAGTTTATTCTCAACTCGATCAAAGTGGTACACGTTTAGGCGACAGGGTCTCTAAAGGTGATGTGCTGGGGCAAATGATTGTTACCGGCTCAAGAAAACTATTTCATTTTCAAATTCGTCGAGGGCAAGTAGCGGTTAATCCGCTCTATTATTTACCACAATGAACACGATTGACATGAACTTAAATTTTTACGGACGGGCCATTACATTAGATGTGTTAAATAAACGCATCAAAGGGTTAACCGATGGATTCCGTCAAAATGTGGCATTGCTTGGCAGCCGTTATATTGGCAAAACAGCCTTGCTGCGTCAAGTCATGGCCCAGGTTGATGATCACAATGTGATTTTAGTGTATGTTGATTTAGAAAATCGTGACCTGCCATACCTCGCGCAACAATTGAATAAAAGCCTTCTCTATCATTATTTAAAAAAATTAGGCAATCCTGTCCAAGATGATTTAGCCGTTTTATGTGCTTCGGCACGCGCTCATGTCCCGCAAACGGTGGGTCTGATTGAGGCGGTGCAATCCTTAGCCCAAGAAGATAAAATTCGGGAAGCCTATCATGCATTATTGACGGTGCCGGAAATATTTTCCCAAGAAACAGGGCAGAAGGTTGTCTTGATTTTAGATGAGTTTCACATATTGGGTGATTTTGGTATTGATGAAGTGTTTTCGGATTTAGGCAAGCGGTTAATGACCCAGAAAAATACCTTAAATATTTTTGCCAGCTCTCAGCCGACCTTAGCCCGTGAGATTTTTAATGAAAAGTTATCCTTATTATTTGGTAATTTCGAAATCTTAGATATTGGGCCATTGACGTTTAATGAAGCGATAGGCTTAATTGACCATAATTTGCAGGGATTAAATATTGGATTACAGCTTAAGAATTTCATCGTCGACTTCACTGGTTCTCATCCTTTGTATATTAATTTATTATGCCAAGAATTGATCGCTGTGGCAGCCATTTATCGTCAGCAAGAAATTTATGCCCCCGCCTTAACTCAAGCCATTGAGAATTTGATTTTTAATCCGTGGGGTGTTATTAATCGTCATTTTGAATTGCATATCAATGCGATTACTAAACATAAATCTGGCGGTTTAACCGTGCAGGTATTGTGTGCATTAGCCGCTGGTTTTCATAAAATTTCCGATATTATTGAGCATTTGTCTGTGAAGCCTAATCAATTGAATAACCGTGTGAGTATGCTCTTAGGCGCGGATATTGTAGGGAAGAATGGGAATTATCATCACATTAAAGATAAGTTATTTACGTATTGGCTGAAGTATGTCTTAAGCCGTCGTTTGCAAAGTGTGGAGCTCGAGCATGGCCGCATGCGTCGACAATTTAAAGATGAATTAAATCGGGCCATCAATGAATTTGCTGTAACATCCCGTAAAGATCTCACCACACGCTTTAGTGAATTAATCCATAAGTTTGATAATGAAGCCTTTACTTTAAATGGCCGTCGCTATAAATTAAATCGATTTACCGATATTAAACCCATGCGTTTGCGTACAACGGCTGGGCATGTCTATGAAGCGATGACCGCGCAAGCTGATGATGAAAATTGGCTTGTGATTTTAAAGAAAGATCCGCTCTGGGAGCATGAGCTGAATCTATTAAATGAGCAAATTAAAAATCTTGAACCAAAGCCTAGTCGATGTGTGGTGGTGGCATTAAATGGCCTGGAAGACAATGCCCGTGTGCGTGCGTTGGCACAAAAAATGTGGGTATGGGAAGAAGGCGATATTAATGCCTTAATGCATTTATTCGACGAACCGGCACTAGTTAAATGAAAATTGGCGTAATCTCCGACACACATTCTTTGTTTATCCCATCCCAAGTCAGTACTATTTTTGCGGGTGTAGATTTGATCATTCATGCCGGCGATATTTGTGATGCGAATGTTATTAAAAGTTTGCAACGCATTGCTCCGGTTAAAGCCGTGCAAGGCAATATGGATGAGGGTGCTTTAAAAGCCAAACTTCCCATTAAAGAAATCATTGTTGCGGATCAAATTCAAATTGGGGTAACCCATGGGCATTTAGGTCCTAAAGATGCGTTGACGAATGCCAGGGCTCAATTTAAAGATACGCCGGTGAATGTCATTGTCTATGGGCATTCTCATCATGCGTATAATGAGGTCATCGACGGGGTTTTATGTTTTAATCCTGGTAGCCCCAATGACATTGTAAAAGCAAAATTTTTTTCGTGCGGGATATTGAAGGTTCAGAATGGTAAAGTCTCAGGAGAAATTATCCACTTGTCCTAAATTATGAACAAACTCTGGGCCCCTTGGCGGGCTTCCTATATTACAAAATTAGATGATAAAAAAACGCGCTGTGTATTTTGTGCAATTTTAGCAGGGCGTCGTGATAAAGAAAATTTGATTTTCAAACGTGGCAAATTATGTTTTGCAGTTCTAAATTTATATCCCTACAGCAATGGCCATTGCCTCATTTTACCAAATCGTCATATCAATGATATTTCCAAATTAACGTTGGCTGAACAAGCAGAAATGATGGCGCTGACTATCGATGTAAAGCAATTATTGACCAAGGCGCTTAAGCCGTCAGGTTTTAATTTAGGAATGAATTTAGGACGTTTAGCCGGGGCAGGTATTCCAGGTCATGTGCACATGCATTGCGTGCCACGCTGGAGGGGGGATCATAATTTCATGCCCATTACCGCCGAGACCAAAGTCATTTCCCAATCCCTTCAAACAATTTATAAGGCCTTAATCAATGCGCAATCGTCGTGATATTGAGCAATTAGAAGATAAAATTTTAGCACCCTTTGCCATGAAATCAAAGGATGCCGGCGCTCGGGAATACCCTGAACCCGACCATGAAAAACGCACCAGTTTTCAACGGGACCGCGACCGCATTGTCCATGCCGAAGCATTTCGCAAATTAGAATACAAGACCCAGGTCTTTGTTATTTTCGAGGGCGATTATTACCGTACGCGTTTAACGCATACCATTGAAGTGGCGCAATTGGCGCGGACACTTGGCCGTAATTTAATGCTGAATGAAGATTTAATTGAAGCCATTGCCTTGGCCCATGATTTAGGTCATCCACCATTTGGGCATGCCGGGGAAGATGCAATCAATGAGGTTGTCAAGGAAGGGAATCCGAAAGGCTTTAACCATAATTTAAGATCTTTTGAAATTGTCACCAAATTTGAAAAGAAATACCCCGATTTTGTTGGCCTTAATTTGACCCGCGAAGTGTTGGTGGGTATTTTAAAACATCAAACCATTTATGATACACCTGGTGGCAAAGTGTACCGTCAGTATAAAGAAGGCCCAACACTCGAAGCACAAATTGTTGATATCGCGGATTCATTGGCCTATTTAAATCACGATGTCGACGATGGTTTGGCTTCAGGGTGTATTGTTGAAGAAGATTTGATGGAGAGTGTACTGTGGCAAAAAGCTATTTCAAAAGTCGGGCGCACCAAAGATCCCAATGATCATCAAATGCTGCGTTATCAGGTTGTCAAAGAGTTAATTGATATGCAGGTTAAAGATTTATTAGCAACGACATCCGCAAATTTAGAACGCATGAACTTTAAGAGTGCGGAGGATGTGAAAAATCACCGTGACTATGTGGTTGAGTTTTCCAAGACCATGAACAAAGAACGCGAGCAATTGCAGGCGATGTTAAATTCGAAATTGTATCATCACTGGCGTGTCGAACGCATGACATTTAAAGCCAAACGCATCCTCAAAGATTTGTTTAAAGTATACATTGATAATCCCAAGCAGTTGCCGTACAGTATTTACCCGAGGGATGTGAAGTTTACAACCGAACAAAAGTATGAACTCATCGGAAATTACATTGCCTCAATGACAGACCGTTTTGCCATTGATGAGCACAAACGCTTATTTGATCCTTATCAAAAAGTTTGATGACAAGAGCCGCTAAGACGCCAGATTCAACACCTATTAATTCTTCCAAACGTTACCGCTTGATTTTATCTGCGGTGCACATGGTTTACCGTTTGGTCAATTCTACTTTTACCGTCGAAGAATTGACATTACGGTTGACACGTTTATTATGTCAATTCATTCATGCTAAATCAGCCTCTATCTATGTGCTCGATGCTGACAAGCGTGTCATTATTTTGCATGCGTCGTTTGATAATCAAATTAATATTTTAAGAAATAAACGTAGCGAATTAAAAACCATCGACCCTCATGTTTTGCGGGTGGCGGGTGGCGATTCCATTTATGAAAAACATTGTTTAGGATTGCCATTAATTGCCGATGATTATGTCGGGGCATTGGTTGTTCAGCGTCAAAAAGGGGATGCAGCCTTTAATGATTTTGACCGTGAAATGCTTGCTGTCTTCGCCGAGCAAGCAGTGACCGCTATTCGTAATTTGCAATTAATTAGTCAGCATGAATCTGTTATTTTAGGGAGCATCAAAACATTAGGCAATATGATGCAAAGCCGTCCATTCTCAGGTTATGGACATACGCCTGCTTATTTAGAAGTCGTCAAAGCAGTTGCTGTTTATTTGCGTTTTTCTCGTCAGGAATTAAAAAATTTAGAATATGCAAGTTTGCTTCACGACATTGGCATCGTCGACATTCCTGAAACAATTTTGTCAAAGAAGGGTTCGTTGACGAATGAAGAAATTGCCTTAATCCGTCGACACACCGCCAAGTCCGTCGATCTCATTCGTCCTGTTGATTTTCTTAAACCTGTCATGCCTATTATTTTACATCACCATGAACGTTATGATGGGACAGGTTATCCGTCGGGATTAAAGAAAGAAGAGATTCCTTTAGGTGCCCGATTGCTTTCTGTCGTCGACGCATTTGAGGCAATGATTCAAGCTCGCCCGTGGAGGCCTGCATTATCGATCGACCAAGCGCTCGAGGAACTTGTCCGTCAAAGTGGGATACAATTTGATCCTAAAATGATTGATGCATTTATTATTTTATCGCGGCAAAAAAATTTCAGAAAGATCTTGTCAGCATTAAATAAGTAGAACTATAATGATGCAACGGAATTAGAGACAACTGACACGAATGACCAGTTGTTGTAAAAATTTATAACTCAATATGTTAGGATTAATTTAAACCCGCTATGAATATTAATTACAAGCCTTCCCAAATCGAACTATTCCCTGCAAATGCTCAACCTTTTGATGATGTAAACAAGCCCAGATTCCTTTTTGCGAATTTGAGCCTCTCGATAGAAAGTCTTGTCATTTTGACAATTTTGGTTATAATGGTGACACTTTTTTCGTTCGCGATTGGCGTAGAACATGGCAAGCGCGCCGTGGCCCAAGCCTTAGATGAAAGGGTCGCTCAAGCCTGGAATGTTAAGCGTCCTGTTCAAAGCGTGAAAGCAGTGGTGCCTGTGGCACCTGCAATGATTGACACCAAGAATTTTGCCCAATCTGCTGGTAATAGAGGTTTTGTTGCCGCCAAGCAAAAGACCGTCGTGAAACAATCCACCGCTTTAACTGCAACGCCCGATAGAAAATTATCGAAAGAGTTAAAGACGGTAGCGAAAGCTACCCCGGTAGCTGCAGCCGCACGCGCCACATTGCAATTAGCGACCTATCGCAGCGAGAAATTTGCCCGTGATGAAGCAATGGTGCTTCGGGGTAAAGGCATAAAAACATTTTTGATCAAAAGCGGTGATTTTTGGTTGGTGTGTACAGGTCAATTCAAGTCTAAAGAAGAGGCCACAGGGTATATCCCGAAACTGCCAGCGAAATACCGTCAAGCTCAAGTAAGGAGATTTTAAGATGTCGTTGCATTCCTCATTAAAAATTGATAAAGCTGGTGTTCAACAACGTACAGTTCAAACACGTATTGAACGCATTAAAGAATTAATGAAAAAAGGTAAATTCGACAAAGATTCTAATGTCACAGGTTTACCTAAAACAAAAATAGTTCGTCTCAAGGCGAAGAAAAAAGTTAAAGCTGAAGGTGATGAGGCAGCAGCGGCAAAACCTGGTGATGCAAAGGCAGCAGCCAAACCAGCCGCCAAGGCCGCAGCACCTAAGAAATAACCCGTATGGGTTTACGTCTCTTAAAATGCTCGTTAGTCGTATTGCTTATTGGTGTCATGCCATTAAGTTTACATGCTGACGAGCATTTTCCTTTTGTAGGTAAAATCAATTCCGACGATATTAATGTCCGTGCCGGTGCCAGTACCAATTATGAGCGTATTGATCAATTGGCGGCGGGGACGCTTGTCATTGTCAAATCCAAGATCTATGATTGGTATAGCATTCAATTATTGCCCACCGCACATGTATTTATGCGCGCGGATTATTTAAAGCCCATTGCCGAAGGCAAGTCGCAGGTTATTGGTGAGAGAGTCAATGTGCGCGCACGTCCTAATAGTGAAGCCTCGGCATTAGGACAGCTTGATAAAGATACTGTGGTGAGCTACAGAGAAATCAGCAATAATTGGGTTGATATTATTCCACCCGTCGGTATTACTGGCTGGGTGAATTATAAATTTGTTGAGCCTCAAGCAAATATTAATGTCGACGAATATCAACAAAAACTTGTCGCTGATGAAGCGCGTCACGTGATTGAAAAGCCAATTGAAAAAGTCATTGAAAAACCTGTGTCTGAGCCTAAGATTCAAAAGATCATGACGGTCGAGCTCGAGGGTATTATCAAGAAAAATCCAAATCTTCAAACGGGTTCTGGTGAATCTGTTTATGAATTTTATTTAAAGAATGAAGCCGTGTATCAACTCAATGGTATTCCCAACGGCGATTTATTTGATACACATAAGGTAAGAATTAAAGGCACCGTCGACGATAAACAATCAACCGGTTCTCTACCCCAAGTCGAAGTCAACAGCGTCCAATTGATGTTGTAATAGTTTATAATAAATAGCATTGAGATAACGGGTAATGTGTTTTTCGTAGGGGAGGACCTCGTGTCCTCCCGGTTTTTAAACATCGACCTGCCAGCGCATTTACGTTCAATACAGGTCCCAATCATGATCGACGGCATATTATTAATACTCACAATGGTTGTCCCAGCCATTGTCCTGCACGAATTAGCCCACGGCTATACGGCACTCTGGTGTGGTGACAGTACGGCGAAGGACCAAGGCCGTCTTTCGTTTAATCCTATTAAACACATCGACCCGGTGGGCAGTTTACTTGTTCCTGGTATTTTCTTTTTGCTGTATCAGTTGGGTATGATGAAATCTTTGTTTTTGTTTGGCTGGGCCAAGCCAGTGCCTGTTAATTTTAGCCGTTTGCACAATGGCCGTTTAGGGATGATGATTATTGCGGCAGCTGGGCCTTTAACCAATATCATTATTGCCGCTATCTTGATTCAATTATATAAATTACCTGTGTTAAATCCCATTGATCATTTATTAGGCTGGGGAGTTTTATTTAATTTGATTTTAGCGGTGTTTAATTTAATGCCCATACCGCCTTTGGATGGATCGCGTATTGTCACGAGTTTATTGCCAGTTTCACTGGCACGTCAATATGCTTACCTTGAGCCTTTTGGTTTTGTGATTTTGATTGTCTTATTACAATTAAACATGCTTCAATTTCTTTATCCAATCGTGAGTACATTAGGTGGATGGTTAGGTATACACATATGAAACGCATCGACGTCAAATTAGCTCGGCATAGTTATCAAATTGTGGTGGGTCATGGCATTCTAGCCCAATTACCCTCATTGGTTAAGCCTTTGTCTTTAGGGACAGATGCTATCGTCGTCACACATCCTCAATTAAAGAAATTATACGGGGTAAAATTAGAACAGGCGTTAAAGCGTTCTGGTTTTAACGTGCATTACATTGTGGTTCCACAAGGTGAGCAAAGTAAGTCTGCCGCGTGTGCCTTAAAAGTCATTGCCCAGATTGCGAAATTAGATGTGAAAAGAAAAGTATTTTGTGTGGCGTTGGGTGGGGGTGTCGTCGGTGATTTAACAGGGTTTGTAGCTGCCGTGTATAAACGCGGTATTCCCTATATTCAAGTTCCAACAAGTTTATTAGCTCAGGTTGATTCAGCGATTGGTGGTAAAACAGCCATTGATTTAGATGTGGGTAAAAATCTCGTCGGGGCTTTTTATCAACCGAAAATTGTTATTTCAGATACAGCATTATTACAGTCATTGAGTCGTCGGCAATTGCAAAATGGGTTGGCGGAGACGGTGAAGTATGGTGTCATCAAGGATAAGACGTTGTTTGCTTATATTCAGGCAAATTATAAGAATTTTTTAAATCATGAGCATAAAGCGCTGGAGCATATAGTGGCAGCGAGTAGCCAGATTAAAGCGACGGTGGTTGGTTTAGATGAGTTTGAAACAAAGGGTATTCGAAGTATTCTTAATTATGGCCATACTGTCGGGCATGCGATTGAAGCAGCGGGTGGATTTAGTCAGTACCAGCATGGTGAGTCAGTGGCATTGGGCATGCGCATTGCCGGGCGTTTGTCGGTATTATTGGGTCAATTATCGACGGGTGATGAAAAGAAAATTAATGATTTATTAACAGCGATTGGATTGCCTTCCCACGCCAAGGCGATTAAGATGGCAGATATTTTAAAGCATATGCAGCATGATAAGAAATTTGTGGGTAAACAGAATCGTTTTGTGATCGCGCAAACGATTGGTCGAGT
>JACCDG010105655.1_pt1 | contig 19203 bp, 16 predicted proteins | sample 7442471 | NCBI WGS metagenome assembly JACCDG01 (sample SAMN15323444, study PRJNA562643) | freshwater metagenome | isolation source: river surface water | place: USA:Blue River Watershed | collected 2017-08-17 | reverse complement strand
TATGTAATGTAGCTCTGATTCTTATATTAGTGCCTCGTTATAGCTATATTGGTTCAGCAATAAGTGTACTGATTACAGAATGTTTTGTAACTACGATGATGGTACTTTATTTACAAAGAAATGGTATTTATGTTTGGTTAGGCAGGATAAAATTAGTTGTTTGAGAAACAGTATAACTCGAGTTTTCTAATATTATTGTTTGTGAAAGAAGTTTATAAAATGTTCATGCTAAATGATACAAGTAAGGTTTATATCGCATGCCCTGCTAATTATGCTAGTGGTGGACCAGAGTTATTACATCAGTTAGGGTATATCCTAAAATTAAATAATATTGACGTATCAATGCTTTATATTGACGCTTATGTAGATAAATTACCAGTTGCAGATAATTATAGAAGCTATAATATTCCATATATAACCACAAAATGTATCGATAGTTATGACAATATAGTTATATTTCCAGAGACTATGACTCAATATTTGTATGATTATCACAATATCCAAAAAGTTATTTGGTGGCTTAGTGTAGATGCCTTCTGGGTTAATTCATTTATATTCTTCAATAGAAATTTATATCTCCGTCATCCGATAATTAAAGCTGTAGCTTCTATTTTTGCTGGTGTAGCTTATTGGAATAAATTACGTAGAATAAAAAAAGATAAAAAAATACAGCATTTTGCTCAATCTCATTATGCGTATGAGTTTCTCCAAAAGCAAAATATTAATAATATATCCTATTTGTCAGATTATTTGCGTGATGAATTTATTGCTAAATCTAATAAATTACGACACCAGAAAAAAGAGAATATCGTATTATTTAACCCACAAAAAGGGATTAAGTTTACAAATGCTCTTATTAAAAGGATGCCTGAGGTTAGATTTGTTCCACTTAATGGTCTTTCGGTTAACCAAATGATTGAATTACTGAGTACGGCAAAGGTTTACATTGACTTTGGTCATCACCCAGGCAAAGATCGTATACCAAGAGAAGCTGCAGTAATGGGCGCAGTTGTCATTACAAATAAACAAGGTAGTGCGAAGTATTATAAGGATGTAGCAATTGATGATCGATATAAAATAGGCGGAGATATTGATAGTTTAAGTGAAGTACAAGAATTAATTCTTGACGTGTTTTTGAATTACGAACAACACAAATTAAATTTTCAAACATATATTGATATTATTTTAAATGAAAAAAATAAATTTATATCCGATGTTTCTTTACTTTTTAATTTGAATCAGTGATTAAATATGTTTGTATCCATTTTAATCCCTACATATAACAATGAGAAACTGTTTCGTCGCTTGTTATTTAGTATATTAAGTCAAAGTTATAATAATTTTGAGGTAATTGTATGTGATGATTCAAATAATAATAGTATTCAAAAAGAGGTACTACTTGCAGATGATGCAAGAGTTTACTATTATAAAAACCAATCACAATTAGGTAGCCCTCAAAATTGGAATAGATGCTTAGATATGGCAAAAGGTCAGTTAATAAAATTTATGCACCATGATGATTTTTTTGCCAATCAAAATTCGCTCGCGATATTTGTTGATTATTTTCAAAAAAATCTTAACTGTGATTTTGTTTTCTGTAATAGTGTACATGTGGATCGAAATGAAAAAGTAGTTTCTACTTATGCGATTAGTCAAAATAATCTTAAGAAACTACAATCTACGCCATCTTATATATTCCCTTACAATATTATTGGTGCTCCAAGTGTAACATGTTTTAGACCTACAAATTTGCGATTTGACAGTAAGTTAAAGTGGGTTGTTGATATTGATTATTATTTTTATTATATGAAAACCAATAGGATTGGTTATATTAATGAAGGCTTGATAAAAATTCAGACTGATTTAGAAAGCAGAGTTACAAACCAATGTGTAGATAATAAAGATATTGAATTATTTGAATGGGGTTATTTATATAACAAGATAAATACATCACATAGTACAACAATTAGACAAAAATTATATATGATTAGTTTTTTTGCAAACTATAAAATCTTTTCTTTAAAGCAACTGTTTTTAATATTTAACAAGAATAAGCTTGGAGTTTACTCTGAAATTGATTTTAAATTGTTGTTTATTGGTGTTTGGGTATTTCGTAAATTAAAACGATGTAAGGTATTGTTGATTAGAATGATGTTATTATGCAAATAGTGAAGTGTTTGGGTGGATTGGGGAATCAAATGTTTCAGTATGCATTTTATCGTCGTTTGCACTTAGATGGCAAAGATGTAGCGCTGGATATCTCCGCATTTGATGATTATGAGTTGCATAATGGTTTTGAAGTGGGGCGTATCTTTGGCATTAATATAAATATTGCAAATGTTTCTGTAGTTAATAAACTCCAGCTAAAACTTTCTCAAGCAACTATTCTTCAAAAATTAATATGGAGGATGTTTGCTTCAAGTCCTGTTGTTTTGCAAAACAAGTTTGATTTCCATTCGGAGTATCTTAATTTTAGAAAGCCTAAGTATCTTGATGGATATTGGCAAAGTGAGAAATATTTTGGAGCATATTTTGATATTATTCGTAATGATTTTAAATTTCCTCAATTAAACGTTAAAAACAAAGATTATGCGGATAAAATACAGCAAACCGAATCTGTTTCAATTCATATAAGAATGGGAGATTATGTTAATCACCCATTACATGGTGGTATTTGTACGCTTGATTATTACAAAATGGCAATTGAAAAAATTAATTCAAAAATTGCAACGCCTAATTTTTTCATATTTTCCAACGATGTTGAATGGTGTAAAAGAAATTTGCAAATAGAGAATGCTATTTACGTAACTGGCAACGATGGTGAAAATAGTTTTAGAGATATGCAGTTAATGAGTATGTGTAAACATAACATTATTGCCAATAGTTCATTTAGTTGGTGGGGGGCGTGGTTAAATAGTAATCCAGATAAAATAATTATTGCTCCAAATAAGTGGTTTAATGATCCAACAATTAATACCAAAGATTTGTTACCTGATTCATGGATACAAATATGACAAATCCAATGATTTCGGTAATAATGCCAGTATATAACGCAGAGAAATACGTTGCTCAAGCTATTGAGAGTATCCTTAAGCAAACATATTCAGATTTTGAATTTATAATAGTAGATGATTGTTCTACTGATAATAGTTATGAAATATTGCAAAGTTATGCAGCAAATGATGCTCGTATTAGACTATTTAAGAATGATGTGAATAGCAAGCTACCTAAAACATTAAATTTTGGTATTTCACAAGCAAATGGTAAATATATTGCCCGTATGGATGCGGATGATATCTCGTTGCCTGAGCGTTTTGCTCAGCAGGTGGGATTTATGGATGCTAATCCAGCAATTGGTGTTTGTGGGACATGGTTTAAGTTATTTGTGGAAAATATCAAGTTTGCTACGGGTGAGAGATGCTATCCTAGCCAATCAGAGAGACTAAAATTAAATATGTTGTTTGTTGAATGTAGTATGGCTCACCCTTCGGTTATGATCCGTAAGAGTATTTTTCAAAATAACCAACCATATGAGCTCGATTATATATCAAAAGCCGAAGATTATGAATTATGGTGTAGGCTGATTCGTCGAGGTATTTTATTTACAAATTTACCAGAGTTTTTATTTTGTTATCGAGTTACATCAAATCAAATTTCTCAAGTTTATTCTCAAAATATGAGTGACTCAAGTAAAGAAATTCTGTATTGTAATTTTAATTTTTTCTTTGGTAGGTTTATTGTTTCAAATGAGATTCAGCGCTTTGTTGCGATTAAACTTTCCGATAAACAACACTTGAAACTTCGTGACTTATTATTTTATTTTTCTTTTGTAAAAAAGATAAAAGCAATTAATAAGCGGCACAGCATCTTTGATGTTGCAGCATTTAATGACTGTATGAAATCAGAAACATTTATAGGATTCTGCTATAGGTTGTTGATTAAAATAAAGAAAGTCAATTGATGTGAAGAAAATTTTATTTATATGGCCACAAATTGATAATGATGGCGGTGGTGAGTTTGCATTAGTTAATCTGCTGCATAATTTATATCCTTATCACAAAATTGATGTATTATGTTATGAAAATATTTATAAACAAGTATTGCCGACTGGTATTAATGTTTTTTTTGCCTCTCAACCTAGCCAAAATAAAATAGGTAAGCTTATTAATAAGTTTAAATTGATGTATAAATTATTTCAATTGGTGAGCAAGTACGATTTATTGATACTAAATGACGTTCCTTTTATTAATATCATTGTTTGGTTCGTTACGCGAATAACAGGATCGAAATACTTAATCTGGGCTCATTCTTGCCGAGATGAGATGGAACCAACTAATAAGAAGTTGATACACTTCATTTATAAAAAATCATTGATTTGTGCTGAACGCATTATATGTGTTTCAAATTATGCAGCTAAATCTATGCGTAATTATTTGAATTCTAGCTTAGTAAATATAGATGTAGTATATAATATTATTGTGCGTAAGATGCCAATAAATAATGATATTAATTTACCAAATGATACAATTAAAATTTGCGCAGTTGGGCGAATGGCACCTGAGAAGAATTTTGCATTGCTGATTGATGCATTAAATGTAATCCAGAAGCAAGCTAATAATCAATTTCACTTATATCTTTGTGGTGAAGGTAGTGAAAGAAGTAATTTAGAGTCTCAGATTAAAAAATATCAACTTAACGAAGTGGTAACTTTAGTAGGTCATACTGTTTATGTGATGGCGTATATAAATCAATGCAATATACTTGTTTCATCATCTAATTCAGAGGCGTTGCCTACTGTTGTTTATGAAGGTTTGTTATGTAACAAGTCAGTAATTGTAACAAACACAGGTGCTGCAGAAATTGTTGAAAATGGTGAGTATGGGATTGTTGTGGAGCGGAAGAGTTTGAAGCAAATGTCTACAGCGCTGTTGGAACTAATTGATAATGCGGAACTACGAAAACAATATGAGGACAAGGCTCATAACGCACTGTGTAAATTTAAATCAGATGATATTGTTAAGCGATGGATTGAAATAATAGAGAAGACTACAAGTGCGAATGAAAAATAATGATATCCCGATGAATGGATATCTGTCAAAAGGTATTTTAGGTAAATTTTATCAGGTTATAGATAAGATTGGCTATATTTTTTTTAACCAAAATAGTGATGTTATTTTATCTGGTAAAAAGTTGCTATTTATTAACTTGGGCTTAATCGGGGATCTTATACTTTTCCGTTATGTAATTGAAGATTTTCTTGATCTAGGTTATGAAATAGATGTTTTAATTCAAGATGAGTATAAATTTATTTTTTCCAATTGTGATAAGATAAATATAATTACTATAAAAAATTATAAAGACAAGAAAATTTTTGCTGGGTTTTATAAAATTGCTTTTGCATTATTAAACAATGGCAAGAAATATGACATCTCGTATCATTTTCGTGGATATTTGGGAACTGGAATACTATCTACTCGAATAACGAAATCTTCTCAATATTCAATTGGTTTTGCTACTTCTGGTTTTGGTTTTTTACTAACCAAAGTTGTGCCATGGCGTTTAAATGTTCATGAAACTGAACATTTGCTTGACGTATTACGGGTTACTAATATTGCGTACAATAGTGTTAACCTAAATATTTATAATAAGATTGAACGTAATCAAAATCTAGTTACTGAGTTGGAGATAATTCCAAAAGAATATGTTGTTATTCATGCTACGTCTCAGGATGATCGCAAGAATATTCCTAAACCCGTGTTGAATGCGTTGATCAATTATTTTCATCAAATGAGATATTTAAAAGTGGTGTTTGTTGGTGCATCAAATGAGGTTGATTATGTTACTAATGAATTTCCAATGGAATTTAACAGTTATATTATTACAAATGGAAAATTATCTTTTTATGATTTACGCTATTTAATAGAGAATTCAAAGTGTTTTATTGGTATAGATAGCAGTATAGCTCATTTAATTGCAAATATTGAAGTGTCAAAAATTTTATTATGGCATGGATTAAACTCACTAGTTCAGTGGTATCCTTTGGGTAAAAATGTTACTGTAATAAAAGATAATAATGAAATAACTAATTTGTTGGTGCAAATTGATAAGGTTTGTAAAAATTAGTTTTGTACGGAGTAAAATATGAAAATAGCAGTAGCGGGTACTGGATATGTTGGGTTATCTTTAGCGGTATTATTAGCACAACAGAATGAGGTTGTTGCTTTAGATATTGATAAAACTAAAATCGACTTAATAAATACCAGGGTTTCTCCGATTGAAGATATCGAGATTAGTAAGTTTTTTAAAACTAAAGAGCTAAATTTAACCGCAACATTAGATAAGCAGTATGCATATCAAGATGCTAAATTTGTGATTATTGCTACTCCAACGAATTTTGACGTTAAAAGTAACTATTTTGATACTAGGTCAATTGATGATGTAGTACGAGATATTAGTGAAATTAATATCCGCGCAACGGTAATTATTAAGTCAACTATTCCGATTGGATTTATGAGTAAGCTGAGAAAAAGATTCCCAATGGTTAAGCTAATTTTCTCACCAGAGTTTTTACGCGAGGGGCATGCATTATATGACAATTTATATCCATCGCGAATCGTTGTCGGTGATAAGTCTCGTGAAGCTCGAGAATTTGCTGATTTATTGGTAGCTTGTGCAATTAAAAATGATATAGAGGTGCTTTTTACCAACGATGTAGAAGCAGAGTCTATCAAATTATTTGCTAATACTTATTTAGCGATGAGAGTTGCCTTTTTTAATGAACTGGATAATTACTGTATTAGCAATGAATTGAATGCGGAAGGGATTATTCGTGGTGTTTCGCTGGATGAACGAATAGGTAATTATTATAATAATCCATCCTTTGGTTATGGTGGATATTGTTTGCCAAAAGATACAAAGCAATTACTAGTTAATTACTCTAATGTGCCACAGTCTTTAATCTCAGCTATTGTTGACTCAAATGTTATTCGCAAGCAAACTATAACTGAACAAGTTTTAAAATTGAAGCCTAAGATTGTAGGCGTTTATCGTTTGGTTATGAAGTATGGCTCTGATAATTTTCGTGATGCTGCTATAATTGATGTTATAAAATTACTGGCTAATAGTGGTGTGCAGGTTTTGGTTTATGAACCAAACCTTAATGCGAATGATGAGACATTATTTTATCTAGAACAAGACTTAGATGTATTTAAACATCGTTCTGACGTTATTCTAACTAATCGTTTACATGATGACTTGTGCGATGTAAGTAATAAATTATTTACCCGTGACATTTTTACTAGGGATTAAAATGACAAAAATATTAGTAACTGGTGGAGCTGGATTTATAGGTAGCCATCTTTGTGAAGCCTTAGCTAAAGATGCGAGTAATGATGTATATTCATTGGATAATTATTTTACAGGTACGATAAAAAATCATGTGCCAAATGTACATTATATTAATGGATCGACCAAAGATATTGATAGATTAATTGATTTTATACCGGATATTATATTTCATTTAGGTGAATATTCAAGGGTTGAACAGAGCTTTGAAGATGTGGCTCTGGTTTGGGAGTACAATAAGTTGGGGACGCTAGCGGTATTAGAGTTTGTCAGAACAACAGGTGCTAAACTAGTTTATGCAGGAAGTAGTACCAAATTTGGCGATAGTGGCACAGGATGTAATCAAAGCCCATATGCGTGGTCAAAATCCAGTAATACTGAATTAGTGAAGAACTATGGTGAGTGGTTTGGCATTAACTATGCTATTACTTATTTCTACAATGCTTATGGTAAGCGTGAAATCGAATCTGGTAAATATGCTACTTTAATTGCGATTTATAAGTATAATATGCGCAATGGTTTGCCTTTAAAAGTAGTAGAGCCTGGTACGCAACTACGTAATTTTACGCATATTAGCGATATCATAAGTGGTTTAATTCTGGTTGGTAAGTTTGGTTTTGGCGATGAGTATGGGATAGGTAGTCCAGAAACATACTCTATTTTAGATGTGGCTAAATTATTTGGCGGTGAAATTGAATGGTTGCCATCTCGTAAGGGCAATCGGATGTCCGCAGAGGTAGTTACAGACAAAACAAGCGCTCTTGGGTGGAAGCCACAAGTCTTTTTGCGTGATTACGTTTATGAATTACGCATTAATAATTGGAGTTGAGGGTTTAAGTAAAACGTTGTTAGATTATAAAGACATTTAACCTAACTGGTGTTTATCTGCAGTAACTGAGATGAGATCTATGGAATAAGAATAGAATGAGAAAAATAGAATTAATTCAGATGTATCGAGGTATGGCTGCTACATTGGTGGTTTTACTTCATGTTAGTATGGGTATTTATAGTTACTCTTCAAACCATTTTGAAGTTATGAGCTATGCATTCAGAGCAGGGTGGTCTGGAGTTGATTTTTTCTTTTGCTTAAGCGGTTTTATTATTTACTTTGTACATTACCGAGATTTTGGATGTCAAAAGTCAGTTAAAAAATTTATACTTGCGAGAATCGTGAGAGTATACCCGCTTGTTTGGATTGCTACGTCTATTTTTCTTGGTGCTTATTTTTTATTCCGAGGAATGTATCATGGAGAACCTAAAACTTTAACTAATATTATCTCATCGTATACTCTTTTTCCTCTACCTGATAACGCTCCAATTATAGTAACGTCTTGGTCATTATCTTATGAGATGTTTTTTTATTTAATTTTTGGATTGTGCCTGTATTTTAAACCATCTATTTTTCGGTGTGTTTGCTTGTTTTGGTTTGTTGTTATTATTATAGGTGTGTTAGTTCCAACCAATATTTTTGCTATTAATTTTATTAATAATGTTCGCAATATTGAGTTTTTATTCGGCGTTATTGCAGCCATCATTATAGTTGAAAGTAATATTAGTAGACCACTAATATTACTTTCTTTAGGGGTGACAGGTTTTATTCTTAGTTATTTTATGGCAACTATACACTTAATTCAAGAAGATGGTGGAACTTCCGTTATATGTTTTGGTGTCTCTTCTGCATTGGTTATTATAGGGTCTGTCGCTCTTGAACAGCAAAAAATATTAAATGTTCCAAGAGTTTTTATTCTTGTTGGTGAAGCTTCTTATGCAATATATCTATTTCATATTATGTTTCTTTCTCTAATAATAAAAAGACTGCTTATTAATTTAGCTCCCTCTAACATGCTTGGGATTGTATTAACACTATTTTTGATAATAGTTGGTATTTTTGTCCACGTATTTATTGAGCTCCCAATGACAAAGTTTATTAAAATAAGAGCTTTTAATGTTATGAAGTAGTTAATTTGATTTTTTATGGTTATATTCCATGTAGCCTCGTTAGAGAGGTTGGTCTTGTTTTAAGCGTCATAAAGTGAGAGAGTTGAAACGGTTTTAATAGTTTCTTAATCTGTATAGCTTTAAGTAATATTACAAAAAAAAGAAAGTGTTGTTATGAAGCAATTAGTAAGTCCGGTTTTATTTTTAGTGTTTAATCGGCTAGATGCGACAAAGAAAGTATTTGCTGCAATAGCCAAAGCAAAGCCGTCAAAATTATATATAGCTTGTGATGGGGCACGCTCAGACAAACCAGACGAAGACGTAATTGTCAATGAATTACGTGAATACTTATTAGCTAATGTGACATGGGATTGTGAAGTAAAAACTTTATTTAGAGATGTAAATCTTGGTTGTGGTCGAGCTGTTTCTAGTGCGATTACTTGGTTTTTTGAACATGAAGAGTGTGGCATAATCTTAGAGGATGATTGTTTACCGTCACAAAGTTTTTTTAATTTTTGTGAACAAATGCTAGTTAAATATCGTGATGATAGGCGTATTTGGCAAGTAAGTGGGTATAGTATATTAGAGAGCGGTGATTTAACAGAGTCAAGCTATTATTTCTCCAAAATGACTCAAATTTGGGGATGGGCAACGTGGCGAGATCGTTGGCAATATTTTGACCTTGAAATGAGATTATATCCTAGGCTATTAAAAACAGGATATCTGAATAATGCGATTGATGGCTCTCGCTTGAGGATATGGCATAGACAGCTATTTGATGATAATTACGGTAATTATAAGACTTGGGATTGTCAGTGGTATTTTACTTCATTAATTAACCATGGATTGTCAGTGACTCCTAAAATTAGTTTAGTTGAGAATATAGGATTCAATATGGCTGATTCAGCTCATCCAGAGTTAGCAGATAAGGTGATTATTAATACCAAGGCGGATGAGATTAGTTTTCCACTTTTACATCCTGATTGTATCTTATGTAATAAAAAGCTAGATACCAAGTATTTTAAATGGCGGACAAGGCATGGAGTGTATTTAAAAGAGATTTGTAAGCCCTTACGAAATATTGATAGGAATTTGTTTGATGGGAAATTATTAAAAATTTACAAGAAGCTCAGATCAATGTTTTAGTTTGAATGCTTAGAACGTTTTAGCATGTAATTAAGAAGTTTCTATAAGTATTAAACTTTGTTAAGGTATTGTATCTAATGAAAATATTATTGATTAAGCGCGGAGCTATCGGCGATTTATTAATGGCTACTCCTCTCATTCGCCAGCTTAAACAAAGACTGAATTGTGATTTGGACATTATAGTTGGTAAATCTGCAAGTATTGCATTAACAAATAATCCCTACTTGGATAAAACGATTATAATTCCAGATCAGAGCTTTGCTTTAAAAGGTGTGTTGAATTTATCGCGAGTCTTATTAAAATTACGAGGGAAGTATGATTATGTTTTTGTATTAGATAAACATTGGTATTTTAACTGCATGGCAAATCTTCTTGGGGCGGCAGTTATTGGTTACGCTCGCGATATGATCTCTAATCTTGTTTTGCATAAATCAGTTGCTTATAATGATATTAATCGTTACCAAGGAATGTATTATTTAGATTTACTTAGTGCTAGTCAGCTGTCAGGCGCTAATTATACCGATTTGAAATTGGATTTAACAGTTATGACAGCTGATAAACTGCTAGTAGAGGAGTTTATTTTTCAGAATAAATTGACGAACTATGTAGTGATAGTTAATAGTGGTGGTAACAATGCTTATGAACATGATGGAATAAGAATGCTGCCACTGGCAACAATAACTGAGTTAGTTGGACTATTACTTGATAAAGGTCATGAAGTTGTCTTACTTGGCTCTGGGGTTGATATTAATCATTATCAGAAGATATGTGCATCATTTCCAAATAGTTCACGATTATTTAATTTAGCAGGTAAGCTTCAGTTGGCGGCGAGTAGTTATTTAATATTTCGTGCGCAACATTTTTATACCACTGATTGTGGCGCAATGCATCTTGGTGTTGCTGCCAATGTGTTGGACAGTATGACTGCTTTTTTTGGTCCAACAAACCCAACACACTTTTTACCCGAAACTTGGCTGAGCAAAGTTGTAGTCTGGTATGATGAAAATATCTATTCACCCGCATATTCACTCAAAGGATCTAGGCAGAACCCAACTCCTGAATATTTTACGCATATTGAACCACGCGAACATCTACATTAAGTTCACGATAAGTAAGTTTGCTATTTGTGATATAATAAGCTGGTTTCCATCATTAGTAAAATTTGTTGTATAACTTGTGCTCAGGTGCACAATTTTTTTGTGGTATCATGAATAAAAATTTCTATAAGATGCTTGGATTGGCAATATCCGCAACAGTTATTGCGATAATATTTAAACATTATGACTTATCATTATACCTTAGTATTGATGGGTTTAATCATTACCATCAGCAAATTTTAGACTTTGAACAGGCTCATCTGGCAGAATTTACAATTATTTATATCATTAGTTATATAGTATTAATTGCCTGTTGTATCCCTGGGACGATTTTATTTGATTTGCTGGCTGGATTTATTTATGGTCCAATTATCGGGTTTTTATTGGTTATATTTTGTTATTTAACTGGTGCAATTGTTAATTTTTTACTAGTACGTTATTTGTTACATGATTTATTACATAAGCGCTTCAGTCACTTGCATCATTTAATTATGAGCGGCAGTGATGGAATAAAAACTGCTGCGTATAATTTAATAGCTTTACGTTTTATCCCTGTGATCCCTTTCTGGATTTTAAATATTTTAGCCGCAGTTTTAGGTATTCCACTTTCAGTTTTTGCTCTGACTACATTTATTGGTATTATACCTAGTTCGCTTATTTGGGTGCTTATTGGTGGTGGTGTGCGTAGTCATATGGCAGAACATCAGGTACTAACTATGGCAATTTTTGCAGATCCCAAATTTTGGGTTCCGTTGCTTGTGCTAACTTTAATGGTTCTAATACCTAATTTGATCAAAATGTATCGCAATAAGAAATAAAACAATCATTTATCTATGTATTTGAGTTTAATTTGAGTAAAACTAATCTTCAGCGTTTTGCCTTAATTTTGGCTGACCTATTAAGTATGAGTATAGCTTTTTTAATGGCTATTACTACTACACGTATCTATCATCTTGACTTATTTGCCAGTCCGTGGAGTAATTTTTTCCATTTCGGAACATCAAAAGTACTTGGCTTGACAATAATAATTCTTTTTTGGTATCAAGAGCAATATATCAAGCGACGTCCCTTTTGGGAAGATTTATTACAAATTTATCGTACCATAAGCTTTTTACTATTGATTAACCTTGGACTATCATTTGTTCTAGCTAAGGGATCGCTTAAAATTCTAATTGTAAGTTTTTGGTTAAGTTTTGCCATTGTTTTACCATTGATGAGGGTTACCACCAAGCTCTTATTGCACCGTATGCAATTATGGCAGCGAGAAGTATTTATTTTAGGAGTTGGAGCATCTGCGGATAATGCCTACCAAATATTGATTCAAAATAAGATGATGGGATATCGACTCAATGCCTTTGTTCGTATTAGTGATCAAGATAAAAATACACCAAGTCTAACTCTAAGTAACCACCAGATTATTAACCAATTTGAGCTTATTGAGCAATTAAAAAAAAATAAAGAATGTGAAATAATTGTTGCATTGACCCAAAGCGAATTAAATCAACAGATTGGACTGATTAACTTTTTGCAGCATAATGCTTTGGCCGTATTGGTTCTACCTGAGATTACTGGTTTAGCCCTTTATGGTGCTCAAATTGAGCATTTTTTTGGTAATGATCAACTGGTTTTACGCTTGAACAATAATCTAGCGCGTAATGTTAATGCTTGGATTAAACGTTTGTTTGATTTGATTTGCGTAATTTTAGGTTTAATTGTTTTATCACCTGTATTTGTGGTAATTGGTGTAATAATTAAGTTTACCACCGGAAATAAAGTGTTTTTCAAGCATCAACGTATTGGGCGTAATGGTAAACCATTTTACTGCATTAAATTTCAGACTATGTACCCTAATAGCGCTGAATTATTAGCTCATATTTTAGCGACTGATCCTCAGGCACGCGAAGAGTGGGAGTGTGATTTCAAGCTTAAAAATGATCCTCGGGTAACAAAGATTGGTAAATTTTTACGTAAGACCAGCTTGGATGAGTTACCACAGTTATTTAATGTCTTGCTTGGTGAAATGAGTCTAGTAGGACCACGTCCAATTATTTCGCAGGAAGTGGAACGTTATGCAGATGGGTATTATTACTATCAACTAGTTACGCCTGGTATTACTGGTTTATGGCAGGTGAGTGGGCGCAATGATATTGATTATACTAATCGTGTACGTTTAGATGAATGGTACGTCAAAAATTGGTCGCTGTGGTACGATATTGTTATTTTAGTCAAGACCTTTGGCGTAGTATTCAAGCGTAGCGGCGCTTATTAATACTTGCTTATTTATGATTATTCCAATGGCTTATCTTCCATCACACTAAATAAACGAATTTGTAACCATGATTGTAAGCGAATAAATGGATTTCTACAGAGATACGCAATCCCTAACATTGCAACTATGATTGGAATCAAATACGTATCTTGTGGTAAAACATGATGACTCACTGAGAAAATTAAACTCATTATTCCGATAATTGCCGCAACAGGTAATGTTTCAAAAATTACTCTTCTTCCTTGATATGTATATTTTCCTAGCCAACTTTCATGGATTAAAATCTCAGAAAAAATCATACCTAGCGCTTTAAGTTTTCTATATGCGGCAATGAGAAACGGTAGTGATAGTAAAATAGCACAACTAGTTATAACGCTTTTGTGTATCTGTACATCAAGAATTATGCCTATTCGTGCAAGTAGTCCTTTATTTAGATGATCTGCCAAATAAGCTCCAGCCATAAAGACTGCCATAACCAAAGCACAGTTGACAATCACTTGGGCAACAATTTTAGCAATCATTTTGACAATCATAGCACTATCACCACGTGGATGCAAGTCACCTAGCCAACGAGTGTAATAGTGTGATAAGCCAATCATTTTTCGTGGTGCTTTTGCGCGTATAAACGAGGCAAGTGGATCAGCTAGATTAATTAGATACGGCGTAGTTAACGTAGTAATTGCCGAGACTGCAATTGCGATAGGGTAGAGGAAATCACTGGTAACTTTTAGACTCGCACCTAAAGCAGCAATAATAAATGAGAACTCACCAATTTGTGCTAGTCCCATACCAACTTTAAATGATGTTCCAGCTTTTTCACCAGAAACAAAGGCTCCGATGGTATTACCAAGTATCTTACCTACAATCAAAGTAATGGAGATGATGATAATTACCGAGAAGTTTGAGATTAAAATAGATGGGTTAAACATCATGCCGATAGTTACGAAGAATATTGCACAAAACATGTCTCGTAATGGTTCAATTAATTTCTCTATCAAGTGTAGTGGGCGGGCTTCGGCAATAATTGCACCAATGATAAACGCGCCTAATGCAATGCTATAGTTAAGCGCCAGTACCATCAAACAAAAGCCAAAGCATAAGCCAAGAACTGAGATTAACATTGTTTCATGGCTGTTAAATTTAGCTACGTATTCAAGTAATTTTGGAATAGTGAGTAAACCAATGGTTAAAGTTACAATGATGAATAAAGAGAGTTGTCCGACAGTATCAAAAATATCATCGCTTTGAATTGCACCTGTGGTTGCAATCCCCGAGAGTAGAGCAATGATCGCAATTGCTAAAATATCTTCTACTATCAATATTCCGAAGATAAGCTGAGCAAATTTATGCTGTTTGAGTCCCAATTCACCCAAAGCCTTGACAATAATAGTAGTTGATGAAATTGCCATCATTGCACCTAAGAAGATGCAATTCATTTGTGACCAACCGAAATAATGTCCCAAATTATAGCCAATTGCAATCATTAGACTGGTTTCACAAATTGCGGTTATAAATGCAATCGCACCTACTTTCGCAATCTTTTTTAAACTAAACTCCATACCCAGCGAGAACATCAAAAACACTACGCCCAATTCTGCCAAAATTGAGATGGTCTGTTTATCGTGAATTAAGACAAACGGAGCAGTATACGGACCAATAATAATACCAGCTGCTAGGTAGCCCAAGACAACAGGTTGTTTAAAACGGTGAAAAATTAATGTGACAATACCCGCAACCAACATAATGGTTGCCATATCATGAATAAATATATCACCGTGCATTAATTAAACCCTTTTTAGTTTAGCAAATGCTGCCGCCATGCTGCTATTATCACTTGCTTGTGTTCGATTAGAATTTTGACGTGGCTGCTGATTGTTATTATAGCCATTATTTTGAGCTGGAGCTTTACGTTGTGTCACTGGAATATTTAGCTTATTTAAGCCCTTCATCGTTAATGCGATTCGTTTACGTTTAACATCAACCTCTTCAACGCGTACCTTAACAATTTGCCCAACTTTTAAGACATCATTGGGGTTGGCAACATATTGATCGGCAATTGCAGAAATATGCACCAAGCCATCTTGATGAACACCAATATCAACGAAAGCACCGAAATTAGCTACATTGGTGATAACACCTTCAAGTTCCATGCCAATTTGCAAATCACCAATCTCATTAACACCGTCTTTGAACTGAGCTGTTTTAAACTCACCACGCGGATCTCGTCCTGGTTTATCTAATTCTTTGAGGATATCGGTAATCGTTGGTAATCCGTATTTATCGCTTACAAAATCTGTTGGCTTGATCGTATTAAGTAGTTGAGTATTACCGATCATTTCAGTTAATGGCACACCTAATTTTTGAGAAATAGTTTCGACCAATGGATAACTCTCGGGATGTACTGCCGACTTATCTAATGGGTTGTCACCATCGTTAATCCGTAAGAATCCAGCGCATTGTTCAAAAGTTTTATCACCTAGGCGACTAACTTTGGTTAATTGCTTACGGCTAGTAAATTTACCATTATTATCACGATAACTTACGATATTATTAGCAATAATTGAATTTAACCCAGCTACTTGTGCCAGTAACGGTGCTGATGCTGTATTTACATCCACACCAACTGCATTCACGCAGTCTTCCACCACGTTATTGAGGCTACTTGCCAAACGATTTTGGTTAACATCGTGTTGATATTGACCAACCCCGATTGATTTAGGATCTATTTTTACTAGTTCTGCCAGTGGATCTTGTAGACGGCGAGCTATCGAGACTGCACCACGTAAACTTACATCCATATCTGGAAACTCTTTAGCCGCAAACTCTGATGCTGAATAAACTGATGCTCCAGCTTCTGAAACAACTACAATCTGTACATTAATATTTTTAAACTCTTTACACAGGTCTTTAACTAACTGCTCAGTTTCGCGTGAAGCCGTTCCATTGCCGATACTGATTAATTCTGCTTTGTATTTATCACATAATTTGGCGATAGCTAGCATGGCATCTTCGCGGTTTTTAGTAAATGGATAGATTACTGCGGTATCCAAAACTTTGCCAGTATTGTCAATTACGGCAACTTTTACTCCGGTACGAATACCAGGATCAAGCCCAATCGTAGTTTTACTGCCAGCAGGAGCTTGTAAGAGCAAGTTATGTAAATTAGTCGCAAAGACTTTAATTGCTTCTTCATCGGCACGTTCGCGCATATTGGTAAGTAACTCATTTTCTAATGATGGGAAAATCTTAGCCTTCCATGCCAAGCGTACACAGTCACGTAACCAACTACCAGCCGCTTTATATTCATCAATAGCAAATTCATCATTAATTAATTGATCGTAAGCAGAAAATTCACCACGGGCTAGGGTATGCTGCTCAGGATATTCGATTGCCATACTCAAAAAGCCTTCGTTATTGCCGCGCAGAATTGCTAATGCCCGGTGTGACGGTATATTTTTAACTAATTCCTGATGTGCAAAGTAATCAGTGAATTTAATCCCATCCTCTTCCTTGCCTTCGACTACTTTGGCACAAATCAAAGCTTCATGGCTAAGCCTTGCACGAAGTTTAGCTAATAGAGTGGCATTTTCAGCGAATATATCTAAGACAATATAGCGTGCTCCATCGAGTGCATCTTGCGCAGTATTGATATTGGCATCAGGGTTAAGATAATCATTGGCTAAAACTAATGGATCGTGATCTTGATTCTCAAGTAATGCCAATGCTAGCGGTTCTAAGCCAGCTTCTTTGGCAATCTGTGCTTTGGTGCGACGTTTAGGTTTATATGGTAAGTACAGATCTTCCAGCGTGGTTTTGTTATCTGCAGCCAAAATCGCTTGTTCTAATTCTGGCGTAAGTTTGCCTTGTTCCTGAATTGATTTTAAGATTGTTTCGCGGCGCTCATCTAATTCACGTAAATAAACTAATTTTTCAGCTAATAAACGTAGTTGGGTATCATCTAATCCGCCCGTTGCTTCTTTACGATAACGGGCAATAAACGGAACGGTTGCACCTTCATCGAGAAGTGCAATAGTGCTGTTGACTTGATGCTCATTGATATTTAATAAATTAGCTAAACGAGTTGCGATACTTAATAACATAGTTGAATCCTAGAGTAATCTTTAATATATACTTTGAACACTCATAAGTTGAGCTTTTACGTATAGACTCTAAGTGATCGCGATTATAGCTAGGAGTGTTGATAAAAAAGGTGAGGCGGTGTATATATGATACATAACGAACCTTTTTTAGTAACACGACAACGCTAAAATTGTGAGCACGACGAGTATAGGGCTTAATTGTAAATTATTAGTGCAGTGCTGTGTGCACTAATTAGCTAAATCTGGAGGTTAATTCAGTTAAGCCAAGTGAGTCTAATAATTGCTTGAGTTTTTGTGTTGCCGTTGGATTATTTGAGCGCGTTTTTTTAGCTAGAATTAACTCGTTTTTCATCGAGTGTTCCCAACCGACTAATTCAGTTACTGTAACGCTATATCCGTGAGCTTCAAGTTGCAAAGTCCGCAAAACATTCGTAATATGGCTACCAAACTCACGGCTATGTATTGGATGACGCCAGATTTCAGCTAAAATATTGCTATCTTTGATTTTGCTATGATTTTTCTTTAAGATTGCCGCAACTTCCGCCTGACAACAGGGAACTAATACCATGTATTTGGCATTTTTGTGTAAGCCAAATGAGATTGCATCATCGGTAGCAGTATTACAAGCATGAAGTGCAGTTACAACATCAATTTGCTCGGGAAGTGCTGGTGAGCTAATTGAATCAGTGACTGAGAGATTAAGGAATGACATATTATTAAAACCAAGTCGCGCGGCTAATTCTTGGGACTTGATTACCAGATCATCACGCGTTTCAATTCCATAAATTGTCGAATTATTGGTTAATTGTTTAAAAAATAGGTCGTATAAGATGAATCCCAGATAAGATTTTCCTGCGCCATGGTCGACTGGATTAAATGTTTCTTTGCTTTGTTGTAGTTCTTGTAGCAATGGTTCAATGAATTGGTAGAGATGATATACTTGTTTGAGTTTACGGCGGCTATCTTGGTTTAATTTGCCATCGCGAGTTAGGATGTGAAGTTCTTTGAGCAGCTCAATTGATTGACCTTCGCGAATTTCATGTTTCTGTTCGCTAGCGTTATTTCTGGCTATATTGGTTTTTTTAGTCATAGTGGATATTTCTCCGGTGTCCGTAAATGCAAAAAGCGATAATCCTTCGATCATCGCTTTTGTTTTTTTATTCTTTGTGCCTTGCATGCACTTGGCGGAGTGGACGAGACTCGAACTCGCGACCCCCTGCGTGACAGGCAGGTATTCTAACCAACTGAACTACCACTCCACGTGGTGGGCGCTACAGGATTCGAACCTATGACCCTCTGCTTGTAAGGC
>JACCDG011155756.1_pt1 | contig 19209 bp, 26 predicted proteins | sample 7442471 | NCBI WGS metagenome assembly JACCDG01 (sample SAMN15323444, study PRJNA562643) | freshwater metagenome | isolation source: river surface water | place: USA:Blue River Watershed | collected 2017-08-17 | reverse complement strand
GAAACATTAGTTACACTGCCTTCCCAAAATTTAGTATTATCTGATTCTTTGAAAATTCTAATCTTACCATAATAAGTTCCATTAGTGAAACTTGCCAAGAAGTTAGAAACATCAGTAGAATTAGCGTTAGTCGTATTTATATATATACTAGTTACAGAAGCATAAGTAGCATTATTCATGCGAAGCTGCCCTGCAGTAGTTCCTGTAGTAGTAGTGGTAGAAAAATTCCATAGAGAACTCCATCCACCATAACCACCCTGGGCTCCAGTAGCACCTACTTGACCTATGCCTGTTAAGTCTATTTCACAGCCCCCAGTGTGGCAATCGCAATTTGAAGCCATTATATTAATTTGAATTTAGTGTTATTAAAATGCTTTCCTTGAAGTTTAGAATAGAAATATCTGAAATAACCGACCGGGCAAGATTCGTAAGCTTGTTTTATAGAATCGTAAAATATGCCTGTTTCTGTGTTTATAACTAATTTACCTTCTCTCACCTTTCCTCGTTTATTATTTAATTCTATCATAAATTTTCTATTCTTTTCTTTATGTTCTGAAGAACAGGGCACTCCTAATCTACCTTCACCTCCCTTTGTTATATTACACAAAGTTCCAGTTTCGTATATGATTTGTCCGTATAGTGATATAAGTTCTTTCTCCTTCTCTTTAATATAGTTATAATCATTAGAACTTTCTATAATCTCTACTTTATAATCTGTTCTCTTTACTATACTTCTCCAAATTTTATTTCTGTTATACCTTTGCTTTGATCTTTCATAAGGATTTTTAATCTTAGTAGATGTGCCAATTCCTATGTAAAATATTTCATTTGTGTCTAATCTTATATGCTTATATATGTAATACTTCCCTTTCAACAATTGCAATTAAGATCGTTTAAGTAATTTTGTGCATTTTCATACAAGGTCTCAAACTGAGAAAGGTCCCCACATATAGCTGCTCCTTTTAGAGCTTCTACATATGCGAACCCTTCCAGCCATTGTTCAACTAGTTCTTTACTTCCGCAACCACAGCTATCATTAACTATATCCATCATGGCCGAAGTTAATGTGCATGTTAAGTCAGGAAGTATTAACTTTCTTACATTGTATTGATAAGTGTTTGAACCATCTATAATATTTAGTGTGATGGAAAATATACCATCTCCAATACTATCCTCATAGTATTGAACACCGTCTACAGTGAGATCAGTAAGATCGAAATTAGTAATAGTATAAGTACTGGACGCAGTCAATGAGGTAATAGTGTCGAAAGTTACATCATTAAGTAAATCGACAATAATTATTTCAGTTGAATCTACATCAGCAGTAGTTATATTTGGACTATTGTACCCTCCTGTATTTGTACTAGCGTCATAAGTTCCAGTAGTCTGAATAAGGGAAAAGCCATCATAGTCACAGTTAAAGTTAACTGTAAACTTTGGTATTAATGCCATAATTTATTATCCTAATATTGCGAAAGCTATAGATACAGTTCCGTTAAGAGCTTGTGTAGCATCGCTGTTAAATAATACTATGTCAAACGTTCCAGCAGTTCTATTGTCAATATATACTTGTGGTTGACCAGCAGAACCATCAACAGCCCCTGTATAATTAGTGATGTTGCATATAATTACAGATGCAGCAACAGCAAAGCTGTTAGTAACTGTAAATACAGCGTGAGCCCCTGCAGCAAGAGTAGATGACACAGTAGTTATAACTCCGGCAGGTTTGTTAATAGTTACACCAGTAGTAATTAATGTGATCTGAGTTACAGTACCATCATCCATAAGAACTCCACCATCTTTTAAAAGTACGCTATCTACTGTAACACCTGCAGCAGCAGTGCGCTCTGTAATAGTGTTAATTTTAAAAGTGCCAGTTATTGTATATGTTCCAGCTAAAGTAAGAGCTGCATCAGAATCTTCTACTACATCCTCTATATAAGTTTTTAGATTTAAGTAGTTTTGTAATGAAGAAAGTATACCATTGCTGGATGTGGGAGTGACCATCACTCTTTTATCTAATTTATAATGTGTTAATGCCATTTTATGTTGTTGTTGTTTAAGAAAAAAAGGGCAGGGCTTTTGACCCCGCCCCTTAGGTCAGTTAATAATAAGAGTAATTACGGCATGATATATTCTACGAATATCTCCATTTCTCCAGCAGTCAGAGCTTCTACAGCAACTGTAACCGTGAGTTCTCTTTCTGCAGTAGTAACAATATACTTAGATTTAATGTTTTGAATATATTCCAAAGCAGTAGGGTTGTTACTTGCATGGAACACACTCAAGGCAGGAACCCCTACCAAAGTTGCGTGCATACCTGCATCCCAAGGATCATTGGTACCACCAATAGCTACAGCCGCTAAAACATCACCAGCAGACTCTATAGTTAGAGCCAGTGTTGCTAGATCTCCAGCAGAAGTGAATGTTTTACCTGTAGGTACTTTATATAGTACTTCAGTGACAATAGCTCCGGATGGGATTCTAACGCCAGTGCCGTGAGAGGCAATAGTGCTATTAGCAGCACCTGCCGAATCTGTACCATTGAAAATATAATGAACTTTTATTCCTTTCTTTACGAAGTGGGAATGTCTTTTTTTAGCCATTTTTTTAGAGTTTACAAGTTAATTAATTAGATGTTAACTGCAGGAAGTAGAGCTGAACCAAAATAAGCATTCAGAACTGCTTCCAACTCGTTTTTAGTAGTTGTACTAGCGTCAGGAACTATGATATAAGTTCTCAGAGGATTCACCACATCAGGAGAGATAATTTTATTATCTGCTACATCAGATTCTATGATATATACTGAATAAATTGCAGTAGTATCAAAAGTCACTGGTGCAGGGATAACAGGGAATTCAACTCTGTTCTGATTTGCAGGATATTCTCTTTGACCTTGAGTATCATTGTAAAGTAGCTGTAGTTGTCTAGGAACACCAGAACCTTCTTCCATGTCAGAAGCTTCAATGCAAGCAGCAGAAGCTGGGAAGTTTTCTCCAAGTGAAACTACCAAACGAGTTTTAACTTGAGGAATTCTATCTTCCATAACAGTTAAGGAGTCTAGAGCTATGATTATAATACCATTACAACCAGAGACAGCAACACCAGCAGTATCTACGTCAATAGCTACAACTTGAGTATCAGTGTCTACATCTACAGTAGTTTCAGCTACCATATTAACAAAAGCTGCACCCATCTGAGAGTTGTTATTAGCAGCAGCAGTTTCAGCATCTGTAGAGAAACCATAACCACCAACTGCAACTGCACCATCAAGTGAGTCAAGAGCTGAAACGTTAGTAGTGGTGTTAGCTCCAGAGAAGCCAGCTTCAAACCTTACAGCCAGTGCTACAAAGTTTTCATTACCTCTACGACCATTAGTTACGATCAGTCTAGAGTTCTTGTTCAGTTCATAAACAAGATTTTGGATAAGATGATCCAGAGGATTAACAGTACCAAGAGTAGTGTAATCTGGAGTAGTAACAGAAGCTACAATACTTTTTCTAGCTCTAATGTTATACATCTCATCATAACGTCTACCATGAAAGGTTAATCTTACTGAATAAGTAGTGTTATCAAGTGGTGTACCAATTGCATCAGTAGCACCATCATCAGCACCAATTACCCAAGCATTAAGTTCTGGAGCTACATAAGCTTTACCAGTCCATATTCTAGTATTTCGACCAACTATTTCGTGTGATCTACGATACGGTTTATTGAAGAAGCCGTCACTTCCAAGACCTGCATTTGCAGCATCCGCTGTACCTTGCGCTATAAAGATTTTAGGTGATTCAGCAATAGTGTCTCCAGTACTGATAGCGGTGTTCATTGTGTTTGTACCACCAAGACCTGAATGGAACACACCAAGTTGACCACTTGCAAGGTTGGTAGTACCATCACTATCTACTAAAGCAGTAATGCCATCTGCTACTACAGACTGGTTACCAGTTGCAAGCAAAAAAACCTCAGGCGCTCTTTTACGTCTAGCCATTGTATTGATTTTTAGTTTTTAATTGTTTAAAATTCGTATTTAGATTGTTGTATTTGTGCTAGTTGATTTAACTCTGGATCTTGAATATTAGATGACATTAATTCAACTGCCCTCATACAAATCTGATCGTGTATTCTTAATAGTTCGCAGTTAACAGGAGTATCTGCAGCAAGATATGTTCCATTTAATGAATCATAACCTCCGAAAAAAACTTCTACAGGTTTTCTGTAATAAGTAGGATAAACTTCCATAACAGAAAATTCATCTGCAGTATATATGAAGATACTACCTTCAGTACTTCCGTCCATAGATTCACCTTCAGTGAAATAGGCTTTACCCCATTTATAATCAGGCTTGTAGTTAGGATCTGTCAGAACAAAATCAAGTTCATTTTCTTTTGTAACTGTTAATCCTATTACTTTATCAGAACATCCTGACTTAGCTATTTTACATCTAAGTCCTGTTAATTGTAGATAAGGTCTAGAAAAATCTGAAAATCTTATTTCATAGTAATCACCATAAAGATCTCCAGCTAATACAGGAACCATTGCTGGTTGGAGAGCCGAAGGAGATTTAACATTAATCTCCCTCAGATCGTCCGTCCTTTTTTGAGTTACTTCTAGTCCTTGTCTATTTATATTATTTATACCAAGTCTAGCATCGACTTCTAACCTTACAGCTAAATTAATGTACCAATCTATTATAGCAGGATTTAAATCATCGATCGCAAAAGAAGATAATTTATCTACCTTGTTACGAACATCTTGGTGCATCTCTCTAATTGTCATTAGGCTACAAGCTTAGCTTTTAGTTCTTTTTTCAGACTGTCAATATGAGTACTTTTATTCGGGTCATCCAAGAAAGAAACAGCTTCATCGAAATTGCTTCCTAATGTTATACCTCTAGAAACCCATACATAAGTATCTTGATTGCTACTTACAATTCTATTGTTAACAAGTTCTTTCAGAAGAGAACCATTTTTAAGATAGGTTCGTCCAGTAGGAGTATCTATCATTTTTGCTAATTTCATAAACTGAGCAACATCATTGTTAGGTTTATTTACGTTAGCAGACTCTATCTTACTTGAAATCAAGTTATAAAGTTGTGAAGAAGTCAAGCTTACTTTAGTCCAGTTAAGAATGTTGCAAATCATTTGTTTGTACTCATCAGTTAAGTCTTCTGAACTCAATCTTACAACTGCATCATTTCTTAGTTTTCTAGCCTTAAGTGCCAGTTCCTCATCTTCCTCCTGCATAGAAATGTAGTGAGTAGCGTATGGGTATTTATGTTCTAAGTATTCTCTTTTTGAATTTGCTACATATTTACTTGCTAGTAGAAAATAGTAAGCCAGTTCATGATCAGGGTTGTTAGTATCTATAACAGTAGTACCATCATTAAGAGATACTTTGAAGGTATGCATAAATGTTATATCTTCTTTACTGTCAGTTTTACGGAAAGGTCTGTTAGTGTAAAATCCAGGTGTTCTACCATGTTTTTTCTCTAAAAGTTCCTGTCGAGTAATTTCTTTCTTGTCTGCTAGATATTCCCAACCTTTGCCCAGTTTACTTATTGCAGCCTCTCTATTTCTTGCATAGTCTAGCTTCATAAGGTCATACTGTTCGCTAAGTCTGTTAAATTCCTTTACTTCTTTTTCAGTCTTATCTGTCTTGACAGCCAGCCTATCGATCTCAGCCTTTAGCTTAAGTTCCTCTGCTTCTTTCCTTTCAACATACCAAGGATTCTCAACGTTATCTAGAAGTCCAGTATTTAGACCTCCTAGTTTAGTTGAGTACAATGGTTGATAAGAGTCTTTACAAGCAGTAGCACTCTTTGTTTTGTTCAATTTTTTACCAGTCTTCATGTCTTTAAACTCATGAATTTTACTGGCAGTTTCTCTAGGAATACTTTGAATAAAAATCTTCATATCATTTTTGATTTAGCTCCCAACGCCTCCACACCACCATAGGAGTAACGCAGGAATTTTTAAAAATTTATTACAGTGGAACTTTACTTAGTCTTCGAAATCTAGTATCAATTCACCAGTTCTTGAAGTGTCAACTACTAGGATACCAGCGGTACCTTGTACCCAACGCTCATAACCAGCTACTTTCTTAACAGTCATACCACCCTGTATAGGACCGTTAGGACCTACAGTACCAGGAACATAACCATGAGAATAAGTATCTTTTACTTCTAGATAATTAATATTACTACCGAAAGAAGTGCCTTTAGGAGCAGAGAAGTCAAGAATTGTCATTCTCCAAGAGTCTATAGGTTTGTTAGTATCTGTAGGATGCATTCTCTTACAGTACTTAGTATTGTCATACTGAGGATTCTTAATCAAATCCACTTCAATACCTTCAGGACCTTGGTAGTGAGTAAACTGAGCACCATATGAAAGGTGTCTAGGGGAGCTACCTATTCTCTGGATATAATTAGTATCCATAGTGAAGAACGATTTAGCTTCAGCAGCTAAAAGTTCATGGAAGGCAATGGAGCCCATAGTACCAGTCATAAGAGTTACTTTTCTGTTTTCCTCTCCGTTACGAGCGAAGAAAATATCCATCAAGTAATCTTTAAGCATGGTTTCAGTTAGAGCACCAGAGTAGGTTTGAACGTGACCATCTTTTAGATATTGTCTAAGACCTGGACCAGTTTTAATCCAGTAACCATCCTTACCTGGCTTAGTACTTCTACGGCCATACATAAGAGCTACCTCTTTAGACATTTCCAACTCATCAAACATCTTCATCTCAGCCATAGGAAGGAAGCGTTCTAGTTGCTTACCATTCTTATCCATAAGCTTAATGCCTATACGACCTTCTTGACGAAGAGCTTTATCAGTAATTGAAAACTCTTGAGCAAAAGCACCTACTTGACACTCAAGCATGAAAGAGCTAGAGTAGTACTGTCCACCAAACTCGCTGTTAAATTCAGATTGAATTTCAGTCCAACCTTTAGTTAGTCTACGACCAGCTTCAAGCAATGCAGGTGGTACAAATCTAGCATCATCATCATCTGAAAGCCTTACTTCATAAATAAATCCAATACCATCAGGAATAGGACCATCTACAATACGAACAGAATATTCGTTGTTTTCTGTCATAAGAACTTCAGGAGCTCCTACCCAATCCTCATCTATCTTGATTCTGAAAGTAGTACTACCCACGCCTGGAGCAGCATTACCAGCTTCTAGATTTTCTAGAATTGTTAGATCTTTTTCTTCAGCACCTTGCATGTAATATCTATAGATTTCATCATCTATAGTGAGTACGTTACCTGCAGATTTAGTCATACCCATCAAAGGTTTATCACTAAAGCGAGACATCGCTGTATAAACTTGCGTAAAGATATTCTCAAATACGTGAGGTTTACCAGTGTCATAGGCTGCTGCAAGATAATCAGAATCTACGAAACTTCCGCCGAAGCCATCGTAGTGTTTGATTTTAAATTGTGAACTTAATGCAGTCATTTTTTAGTTGTTTTTGTTTAGTTTATTTATATTTTACTAGTGATGCGGAATCCCAATCAAAGCCTCCCTTTGTTTGAGGGGTCTTACCTTTAAGGTATCCATTAGTAGCTTTTTCTAGTTTAACCTTTACGTCCTTAGCGACTTTATTTTGTAGAGGTTTTTTCAAGGCTTCTAAGTTAAGATCGGATTCTAACAGTTTTGCTAGTACAGCCGTTTTCTTAGGATCTGATAAAGCTTCTTGCAGCTTCACATTAAACTTAGTAGTTACCTGTCCTTCCTTAGTTTTAAAAGGCTTAAACACTGACTCAGTCAATCTTTTAGCATCTTCTTTAGAGAACTCTAGACCAAAGATCTCTGAGTTATCTTCTATAACCTTGGAGAATGATTTCACAGCATTATCATACTGTTCTTTCTCTAGTTTACTTCTTTCTTTTTCTTGTTCTGCTAAAGCCGCTTTGTAGTCTTTCTGCATAGTAGCTAGCTCTGCTTTAGCGTCATTAGCTTGAGTAAAGAGATCTCCGTCTAATTTATATCTAGCGATTTCTTTCTCTATTCGCTCTGGAGAATACTTAGTTGTACTACTTAAGTAAACTCTTAATACATCTTCTTGTACAGCTTCATCATCTTCAGCTATTTCCAACGCCTCAAAATCCGGCTCCTTCTGAGATTCCAGGAATGCTGAAATATCATCAGTGCCAGTTTCTAGCATGTAATTAAGAAGATCAACACCAGCTTTTGGCAAGTTTGAAGTAAGATCAGAAATTACTTGCTCTCTTATATGCTCTCTAGAAGCCTCTAAAGCCTTAGAAAAACCTTCTTCAGTAGCTTCAAATTTAAAGTCTTCTGGAAGTACTAAAGCGCCGGATTCTTTGAGTAGGTCGAAGTTAACTTTATAAATATTATCAAAATCTTCCTCCTCTTCTACCTCTTCTTTTTCAGCGATTATAGTTTTATCTATTTCTTCCTCTTCTTCTTCCTCTACAGGTGGATTAGGAGGAGTATCTTCTTCCTCAGCACCAACAGGGGCTAAGAATATTTCTTCATCATCTTCAAAAAACTCTGGTTGTCTTTCATTTTTCATTGCAAAGATAGTTTAAATTTGTTAATCTCAAGTCTTAAATTTTAACCTGTTATATATGGCCAATTTTATACTTAAGCTTTTTATTGATTGTTAAGTAATCTATATTTTCTTCTATTAGCTTTGTTGCTTGTAGTCTTGTCATTACTTTTATTTTCTTTCTAGTTACTATATCTACTATAAATTTAGGCCTAGAGAAGTCATTAAGATACTCATTCATCTCGTGAATATGCTTTATGCATTCCTTTATAACAGGCTGATCTAGTGTCTTAACCTTCTCTCTTCGGAGAAAATTAGATAAATCCTCACTTTCCGCCACTTGGTTTAGGTTTTGGTTTTGCTTTTTCGATCTTGATTTTACCTTCTATCTCCTTCTCCTGCATCTGCTTTTCATGCTCTCTATCTTTTTCTCTTTCTTCTCGTTCCTTTCCGGCTTCCTCCTTTTCACGTAAAATCTTTTCACGTTCCATTCCAATTTTTTCGCGCTCATTTCTGATTTTTTCAATTTCTAGCTGGTCTGGAACCATGTTATCATTAATATCTTGATCCATTTGTCTAGCAAAAGACTGGATTTCAGCTACAGCTATTTTACCTTCTATTTCCATTTGAGTTAATCTCAGCTCATGTTCTCTTTGTTTATCTTTTTCAGCAGCCTCAGCTTGAAGTTGCATTTCAAGTTGTTGTTGTTGTGATTGAGCTTCTTGTTGAGCCATCTGATCAGACATTTGCTCAAACTTTTCTATATCTCTAGTAAGTTCTTCTATAGAATACTTCTGCTTTATAAGCTTTATGATATGAGAAAATCTAGCCTTATCATTCTGAAGTAGAGGCTGAGCTAAAGATTGTAATTGTCTAAATATCTCATTGTCTTGAGGAGAATCTAATACAAATACATTAAAATCACAGTTGTCAAACTCTTCCTTCTTTAACGAAATAGTAGTATATTTGTTACTTTCATTTAGATAGCTGTAGTTACCACCGTTGTTATTAGCTAATCTTATGGATAGGTTTACAGCACTATCTAGAACTTTTTCCCAATGTTTATTATGTGCATTGAATATAACTTCAGTCACTACTGAAGATTGTATAATATTTTGTTGAGCATTTGTAACAGCTTCTTGGCTAGTAGTTTGACCTTCTCTAGCTCTAGGTACTCCTAACACTTCGCCAATTTGCTGATCAAGATAGTCTAATATGGAGAGGTAGTTAGCTATGTGTTGAGCATTTGATCTATCTACAGCATCATTTATAGCTCCTGATCTTTGTGAAGCTCCGGGCTCTTCAGCGTTAGCCAAAGAGTTATAAGGGAATATAGATAGTTGATCTATATAATACAATGTCTTTTCAAGACCCATCTCAGGATCTATCAAAGTAGTATCTAAACCAAGTAATTTACCTTTATCAGAAGCGATAAGTTTCTTAAGGTTATGGACTACTATGAAGTATAAGTATTGGAATGGTCTACATCTTTCAGCTAATGAAATCTGTTTAGCATTCATATTACTGTAAACTATACCATGATACCTTAAATCTTGTCTATAAGGATCCTCTATATTTATGGTTTGTCCTGGCACTGGTCTAATATCTACATAGATATCATTATCTATTTTAGTACCTTCCCAAATCTGAGGAACCCACACTTCTTCATGGTACATGTAGCCTGGAAGCTTTTTTATTTCCTTAACTGGCATCTCCTCACTGAGTATCTCAGTACTTTCATTACCTTCCTGATCTATCAGATATACAAAATATACCTTAGCTTGACTTCTCCATTCAACATGGACAACATCTACCATCTCGCTATAAGCATATCCATAACTTCCAACCCCCTCTAAAATAGCTGTTTTTGCGTAATTTAGCTCAAGGTGCTTGAAATTATAATGCATGGTTTTACCCATAGGATTCTCATTAACATGCATATATCTATCCTCAAGCTTTTTAATATCTTCAGGTTTTAGGTTTCTATGTAAGTCCATAACATCAGCTACAGACATTTTAATTCTACTTCCAGCATAATCTCCTTTCTGAATATATTTAACTTCTGGAGACTTATGGTAGAACATGTTCAGTGGATTAAGCACCCTTACACATACTTGCCCATTAACTTCACCTACCCAAGCATGCTCCTCATCAGATAGTAAACCATGTTTGAAGGAATCTGATTTCTTCTCAATGATGTTCTCCTTTCTTATAAGAAGTGAAAGTATCTTGTTTGCCTTTATTTCTCTAGGCTCCAGGTACTCATTAGCTATGTATTCAGCTATCTGTTCTGGGTTTTTAACTCCAGCAAATTGCTCTTCTACTTGAGCTACTGCTTGATTATATTCTTTTTCTGGGAGCCCTTTTTGGGACAATTGTGTAAGTATAATCTGCTTATTAGTTTCAGAAATAAGATACTCTTTTATAAGTTTATCTTGAACTTCTTTTACTGCTGCAGCTCTTTCATCAGTTATAAGAATAGCTTTAAGATTGAATGGCCTCTTTATAAGCTCTCCAATAAGGGTATTGATCTTAGTGTACATTTTATTGTACGCTATAATCTCATCCTTTCTTTGCCCTATCTCAATTCCAAGCGGGTTAAATACATTCTCAATATCTGATGTAGTGATCTCACTATTATATAGTTTATAACCCCTTAACATCATCTCCATTCTTGAGTTAGGATCATAGTTACGGCCATCAAAGGTCCAATCTTGACCTGCATAGTCCTCTAAGGAGTCTATCATGTCTTTAGCCCATTTTTGGTCGTTAGCTTCTTTCTCTTCTCGAGAAATTCTCTGCTTTATATATTTCATCTGAATATTGGAATAAATTTTTATTTTTAGTTAAAAAGTCAAGTCTTCCAGCTTTTACCACGTTAATCTCCTCAGCATACTTATTATAGTTATCCTCTAAAGCTATTACAACTTGAAATAATGCTGAAACTCTATCATAGTTTCCATCCCTGCTATATCTTATAAGTTCCTCTAATAAGCCTACATCAGGTATAAGATCGAGATTATATATAACCCTGTCTTCATTATTTTTACCTCTTTCTTGAAGAAGCCAGTCATATACATATAACTCCCCTTGCTGCTTCATCTTTTCACTACCCATTGAGCAGCCTTTAATCCTAGTTCCTTGCCACTTCTTACCTGTAAGTTTTGTTAGAACTGTTCCAGGCTCGTCTGCAAGTAGGTGGAGTTTCTTTCTCTTAGTGAAGTGATCAAGTACACTACCCCTATCATTCTCAAACATTATCTTAGCATTGCCATAGAAATGAGAGAGCTTCTCAAGTTCAAGATTATATTGACCCATAGAGTTACCTCCCGAAGGTCTGCCTACATATGCAGCTACTATCTCATTAAAACCATGCTTTAAATACTTAGTAGTTTTCAATACAAATGTAGCTCCTAATGATTCAGCCTCTTCAGAGTCTACAGCAAATGGGTCATGTCCTATAATGTATAATCCAGGAGGAACCTGCCCATCAACTTCAATAGGAGGTTCATATATAACAATACATCCTTCTCGTTCATCTGAATCTTTAAGAGGGAAAGAATGTATAGGAGAGAGTTTAAAATCAGGTGCAAACTCTACTCCATTAATAGCTAATTTAGAATCAGAGAAGAACAACCTACCCTGAGTTCCTATAGCTTTATAGTGATCTTCAGATTTCAATCTAGCTAGCCTATTATACAGTTCTTGAGTTGGAAATATGTTTCCATCAGGAACCATGAAGGCTTCTTTTGGAGTCTTACACTTCTGAGTTATAAGCTCAGTATAAGCTCTCTTCTTGGCCCCCATTTTTTGAGCCCTTTCCCTATCTAAAGAGACTTCTGCAGCCCATCTATTAGGGTTGCCATTAGCATCTACCCCTTTGTATATAGTACCTTCAATAGCAAAATTACCAGGTCTATACCACATTTCATCAATGAATAAGCCACACTTACCCTCTACATTCTCATCATAGATATTAGAGTACTCAGCTAGTCCATACTTTCCAGGATTATAAAACATCTTATGGAAGTCCTGGCTAGCCTTATCCATATCGCCTCCAGTACCAAATATAATAGGAATACCTATCATGTTAGTACCTTCTCGGAATAGAGGCTCTGATGCTGTATATGCTTGTATTAAGTTCTCAAATAAACCAGCTTCCTCAAATATCATCCTAGTAGCTGACTTACCTACTGACTTAAATCCAGAGTCTTTAAATGTCATAGTCTTAATGACACTTCTATAACCCTTTTTTATATCTTGTCCGTTATGTTTAAGTATCCATCCAGACTCAATTTCATTCTGCTTATCTACTAACCTTGGGTGCCTAAATTCTGTGTATTCATTAAGAAAGTTAAGCATTTGTGAGGTCATCTTAAATGTAGCCTCAGCATAATCTTTAAGATATGAAGCTATAATACAATAGCTTTTCTTAAAGAAAGTATATTTCCAAGCTAGACCAGCAGCATTCTTAAATGACCAACCTTTACGTCTAGCTTTTGCAAGTATTATTCCTTTTCTTTCACTATCGTCTAGTCCAAATCTTTCAGGATATTCACACTTTTCTAACTCTAAGAACCAATAATAGTCCATTAAAGTGAAGTTAGGGAATCCTAATTGCTTTGTCTTAGACGCCTCATCATACTTATCTATTTGGCAGTAATTTAAATAAAAGTAGTGCTCTCCAGATATCCTTATGTTATCTACTTCATAGCCTTCTATACAGCGTCTACGCTCTTCTGACCAGAATTCTTTATACTCAGTTGTACCAGGTATAGCATTAGTATACCTGTTTTCTAATGTGTTAAAAGCCTCAGCTGCCGGAGAAAAGACTTTTGAGTTAGTAAACTCTAGATATTCCCAATCTAGGTTAGATACGGGATTCTGTAGAGAGATGTTAGTAACCTTAACGCCTTTTGGTAAAACAGGAGTTTTACCCTCTAATGATATTGCTATACTACTTCCTTTAAATTCTCCTCTTTTCATATAATAAGTAATGAGTTGTAAGGTATGACCACCGCTGCAAATCTGATAACTAAGTTATCTGGACGTATAGGAGTGTCTTTAAAGTCAAACCAAACTCTGTAAAAATCTTCTTTTTTTATGGTTCTTGGTTCCTCATAAAGAGGATCTTGTAAATAAATATTTTCATCATCTATACCTATAACTACACTTGAATGTCCATCTGGAATATCTCCAGAAAACCAATCAACTATAACTGGTATATTATTTTCTATTGCCCATTCAATGTCTTTGAACCCAGTATACACTGATGAACTGCATATAAACCCGTAATTCCTTGCTGTCTTTACTATATCTTCATTTGTACATCCATGCTCATAAGTATGATTCATATCTTTTGCCAGCTCTTCTTCAGATACCTGTACTCCGTAATAATCTAGTACCATCTTTAGACATGCTGGACCACAAAGACTATCGTCACTTTGAATAAATGGACTCAATTTTATCATACAAAGAGAATAAATTGTTTAATCTCTTAACAAGAGATTTAGCTTCAATTATTGTCATCGTCAAACATATTAGGTTTTACATCACGCTTAATCCTGTTGCCCATTTGAATACTTTGGGCAACTTTTTCTACTAGCTGCTGGTGGGTTGAAACGAGCTCAGCGCACTTTGACATAACCAGCGCTATCTTTGCTATATTCTTTTCATTAATTTCAGAAGTCTCTAGGAACTTACCCATACTTATCAATTGAGCCTCAACACCATCAAGCAGTCTCTCAGGTACAGAACGTCTTAGGGTCTTGATTTTATCAATTGTCTGTAGCATGTTATCATCTAAAGTGAATCCTACTAAGTGATCCTTATTCACAAGGGGCTCTCTTAAATCGGATCCTACCCTAGAATAATCTGATCTAGGATCTAATAAATGGTATAAGTAAGTTATTTTCTTAGTTGCTAAGCTTTTATCAATACTCTCATCCTTCATCCATATCTCACGTAACTCAGGTATAGTGAGGGCTTCAGGCTTAATGACTGGAATTCCTTTTATTACATCAAATATCATTCTTAGGTGTTGTGTTAAATTGTTGTCTAGCTTCTCCAGTAATGATTTCATTAGGGGTAAGCTTAAACGATACTAGTTCTTCAGAGAAAGAAAACCCAGTCTCTGGGTCTATATAATAGACACTATCGTAGTGTACAGCTATTAAAGCATCAAAAATCTGTCCAGCAAAGTAATGTGGAAGGGACATGCTATCCAGCAAATCAATGTCATCTGTTACTTTTATTACCATTTACCAAGAGGGCATTTCTTCTCTTTAGCATAAGTTAATCCTGGAAATTTACAGCCGCACTCACCACATTTTGACTTCTTAGGTGTTACAACTAAATGAGGGCAACCTTTACAAATCTCCATCCTCTTCAGAGCTAGTGTTTTAGTCTCCTCATCTAGCTGATTAAAAGAGTCTAGCAATTTGTTATAGTTGCCCTCTATAAAATGTTTAATATCACTGAACTGTATCATCGTCTTCTAGTAGATAAGATAAAAGCTTCTCAATAAGTTTTTTTCTATTACTACCCGATATAGTGGGTTCGTATACAGTGAAATACTCTATATTAGTAAATTCCTGCCCAGGTAGATCACCTGAAGGCAGTGTATTTTCAATCTTTTTGGTTATAGGATCCACAAGATCTAGAGCATCTAGTATATCTCTCACTTTCTGACTCTTGGCCAGATAAGGATCTTCATATACAAACTCGAATTCATCAAGATTGATCTCCTCGTCTTTTAGTTTCCTTATTTCGTCTGCGCTCATCTTCGGCATATTTTTGTAATTCAAGGTGTTGTGTAAAACTTACTAAGGCACCCCTTTTGTAAATCTTCTCAGTTAATTTCAATATCTTTAGTCTTTGCTTATAACTTTCGAAAGGCTCTCCTTCCATTCTTACAGTTGATAGGTGGTCCATGTAAAGTTTATATAAGTTTCAGGAATTGTAAAGAAGTTCTCAGGTTGCTTCTGATTCACATCATTTCTGTCGATAGGAGACCAGTACTGCATTATATTATTGTAAGATTGCATGTATAGATCTACTACAGTACCAGGCTTTAAATGAGCTTCACACCCATCACCTACAGCCCTTACAACTCCTCTAGATAGGTATTTAATCTCAGTAGGGTTGTCAGTTTTCACCAGCTTAAGTCTTCCAGTATCCTCATTAATTGAGGTCTCAGTTGAAGGTATATAGATACCTGATGCCAAAACTCTAGGGGCTCTAAATAGAGAAAGCAGTACCTTACCTTTAGGTAGGACTATATTCTCTAGCCTTGGATCCGGCTCCATTAGACCTTTATTATAAGCCTTTACAGCGTCCTCAGTATGAACTTCAGAGTTCTTAAGCATTTTCTCAGCAACTTCCTTATTCTGAGTCTCCTTTAACGCCTTAACTTGTTCCTTGTCTTGCTTAGTTTGCTTAGTTTCACCACCTAAGGTGTAAATCTTACTCGCCATAAAACAATTGTTTAATTTTCCACAACTCTCCAACTCTTAGGCTCGCCACTTCTCTTGTAATTTTTTGTTCTTTGTAAGCTTGTAGCCATAAAGAGAGCTGTTTATTAACGCCAAATATGGTACATCTAATAGTACCAAATCTTCTTAAATGTATCTTAGTTGCTTCGCCATTACTTATAACTGTTCTTAGATCTGCGTAAAACCCTCTGATAGCTTCATTTACAAGACTTCCAGGAAGGCCAAGCTCATCCGCTATAGCCTTAGGTATGTCTTCATAAGTCTTCACTGAGAATGAATCTAATCCTTTTTCCTTCTGAATAATCATTTACATGTATCTTGTAAACTCCCCACAGCAGATGTTCTTCGAACGGGTCTAAAAACTGTTCATCTAGAAGCAAGGCATAACTTTCAACATCTAGTTCTAATGCTGTAGGCATTATCTTAAATGTATTAAAGAAGTGTCTTTCAGCTTCCCTAATCTCTTCAACTATGCTTCTCATTGTCAATATTAAACGTAAACTTAAGGGAGAATGATGTCCTACTCTTATCTATTAGGGATAGTAGGTTCTTATGCAGAAACCTTTCTCCGTCTTCTCTTCTTATCATACCTTTGTCTTCTAAGTTCTTCAGGAATGAAGATAGTCCTTGTTGAGACATTTTCCACCCCTCTTCTCCAAGCTTTTTTATCAGGTACTTCTTAGCCCTAGTACCGAATCTAGAGTATTTATACTGTTCTGGCAGTAACATTATCTCTACCAGCAACTGTATCTCTTTATGAGTTAATCTATATTCTACAGGTTCAAGAACGTTCCTAAGATCAAAGAACCTTAGTAAGAACTCTCTCCTAGATATATCTTTATAATCTTTTATCATAACTAGTTATGTTAGTTCCTTGCGCCAGCAAGTGCCCCCTAGAAAACGGGTCAAAAACTAGGAAAATTCTTTTTTTAAATTCAAACGAGGCTCCTCGAAGTTGTTTAGACAGTCAGCAGAGCTTTGCTTCCTCAGCAAAGTGGTCTCAGTAAAGAGCTTCAAGGAGTCCAGACAGGGGGACCGAAAGGGCTTGAAGCCAGGAGCCTCTAAAAGCATACTAATGCGAGTTTACCAATTTCTCAACAAAACCAAGAAGGGTTCTGATAGGATTCGAACCTATAAAGTCATAAGACTTATTATAAGTATGCTATGATATTATAACGTTGCAAATATACAAAAAGTTCCTTAAGTGTTTTATAAAAGTTCAGAATGAATCTTTATGTTTTAGCTTGTAGGCTTAGTGGCACTAGGAGTTTCCTTTTTTTCTGCCTCTGCTAGAAAGTACAAAAAAGACTCAGAAACATGCTTTAGGGTGTATACAGTACCATCTTCTGGAAGCCAGACAGAATAGAAAGAGGTTCCCCCAACCTCTAAATCTATTCTATATCTGTCGTCTGGTTCCTTAGTTATTTTGTAAGTTATCATTAGTCAGTAAAATTAACTTTAAATTTAATATCCTCTTTGCAAAATACTGGAGGATAGTCAGGGCTCTCAACTGTAAGTCCTGTTTCCTTTACTATTTTATCGTAATAGTCTCTCGGCATCCTTAATATTGCTAAAGTTATACCCTGACTTCTACAAGTATCGAATGTAGTATCTAGGAAATATTTAGGGTGTACATGCTCCGTAGCCTTTTTAGTTATCTCAAATACACTCTCTTTTGGCTCAGGCTCCTTAACTAACTCTAAATCTGGGACACCATAAATTAACTCAAACAGCTCATACTTAATCCTGCTTCTTAAAAAGTCATTATAATTTGACCCTAATCTACCAACATCTGCTCCTAGCAGATAGGATAGGTATTCTAGCTGTTCTACATCTAAACTATTAACAAACATCCCTACTTTACTCTTTTCTCTGTAGTAAACAGCAGTATCTAGTAATTTACCTCTTAATTTGTTCATAATTCTTTTTTAAAAATCATGATCTGGGCAGACATTTGTTCCTCTCCAGTCAATTTTTCTTCTTCCACAGGTGGTACATTTTCCTTGAAACCACCAGATTATTTTTCTAAACATACATATATAACACTGCAGTGTATAGAAAAGTTCCCAAAAATTTTTTAGGAATTTTTTAAAATTTGCTATATAATGCAAGGAGAGACCACCCCAACAACTACCCCCTATGGCATCACGCCTTGGGGAAGTATCCCCGACAATAGTGTCGGGGAGCTAACCTCGAGATAAAAAAACTAAACTATGCGCAAAACATCTTTAGGTTTCGGTAAAGGGAATGGAGTTATCCCTTACCCTATCGGTACAATCATTGCAGCTCGTCTGTTTGGATTCGAATTTGTCCCAACCCGTGATGGTAGGGATAATAAGAAGCTGACGCAGGCATTGCAGGAAGCTAATGACGCAGCATCTGATGATGATGCTAAGGCAGTGCTGGCAGGTCTCGACCAAAATTTGTTCTATGAGCGCTGCATCTTAGAATGTAGCGATGGTACTCAATTACGTACTATTAATGAAGGTTACAGCGAAATGCCTCAGGCATTGGTTGTAGTAGCACGTAATTATGAGACCACAGACCCTCAGGGTAACAAAGTGGTAAGAGAAGGCAAGGCATTACGCCCTGCAACAGCTGACCAAATTAAAGCTGGCTCATCAGTTGGTGACAACAAATGGGCTATGGAGAAATTTGCAAAGCAGCCTGTGTAAGCACTTCGGCAAACAATTAGGAATATGGGACAGAGATGTCCCTTCCTTTTTCCACCTATTTAAAACATAGACATATTTTCTATCACTTAATATATAGCTAAATATATGCTGAGGGTTTGCCCTGAGGGTGGATTAAAGAAAGCCTCATATCTATTCAGAGCTCATAATATAGCTCACAATCTAACTGATGCTAACAGGTAAAAAGCACATTAATACTATGAATATACCCAGACATGCCAATATTAGCCCTCCAACATCTAGTGATGTTAAGGCTATGGCAAAATCTAAGGGGTACAAGACATACTCTGATTATACTTACATAATGATAGATGATCAGATGCATTAAATTATTTCGGTGTGAATAATCTGGTGGAGCAAATGCTCGTAAAGGTGCCAGCAGAATGTGGATAGTTCTGTATTATACTTCCACCTCAGCTTCCTATCAGAGCTGGGAATAAGATATATGTTTTTTGGGGTTAAATCGCAGTAGGGCCAACAACAGTAGTTGCGGCCTTACTTTTTTT